>ENA-OQHD01000709-OQHD01000709.1-human-gut-metagenome-genome-assembly--contig:-NODE-709-length-11265-cov-13.799964_pt1 | contig 11265 bp, 7 predicted proteins | sample MGYA00242560_ERZ504711 | MGnify/ENA primary metagenome ERZ504711 (study PRJEB26092, sample SAMD00036198) | human gut metagenome | host: Homo sapiens | study: EMG produced TPA metagenomics assembly of... | reverse complement strand
GCGACCGGCAAGCTGCCCGAGGGCGTCGAGGCCCAGGCTAAGCAGTCCCTTGCTAACGTCGAAGCCCTGCTGACTGCCGCCGGCGCCACCTTTCGCCGATGTCGTCAAGGACCACGGCTCTTACCCTGGCCGACATCGCCGACTTTGCCGCCGTGAACGAGATTATGCCTCCAAGTTCGAGGCCCCCGTTCCCCCGCACGCAGCGCTTTCCAGGTTGCCGCTCTTCCGGCTGGCGGTCTGGTCGAGATTGAGGTCGTCGCCGCTCTCTAAGGCGTTGGCAACAACTAAACATGACATGCCAAAAAGACCCTGCAGCGCGCGTGAGCTGCAGGGTCTTTTGTCAAGCGATGCGGCAAAATAATCCGTTCTCCTCCGTCCCCAAGGGATCAGTGGGTTAGCCTTCCTTGCGAACATTTTTGCAGGTAGCGGTAGACGCTGGGCTCCGAGATGCCCAGCGCGGTGGCAGCGCAGGCAACAGCGCCCTTGAGCATAAATACGCCATTGCCGTTAAGGTGGCGAATCACGTCCACGCGGTCGCTCTGACCAAGCGACGCCACATCCAGCCCGCGCGCGCTCAGCAACTCGGCAATGCTGCGGTCGATGAGCTCCTGTGTAGACTCCGAAAGACTTTCGACCTCGATAGACGCGGGCTCCGCCTGCCTTGGCACGGCGTCGAAGCAGGCCATGAGCTGCTGCGCCATGGCGTTGATGGAGCGTACCGTGGAAAGATCGGTGTTGACGCAGAGCATGCCGACGATCTCGTTATCCTCGCGGATAAAGTACGTCGCCGACTCCAACGTCTTGCCACCGGCACCGCGCCCCTCGTAGCCCGTAATAAACGGCAGGTCGCGATACTTGGCATCGTGCATGATCTTGAGTGCCAGATCGGTGGCGGGACCGCCGACCTTGCGGCCGCTCACGATGCCGTTGCGAATATCGACGATGGCGTGGTCGGGATCCGAGAAATCATGCAGCACGATTTCGCTGTTTTTGCCGAGTATCTGCTCCAGGAAATCGACCATTGGCAAAAAGCGACGTACGGTCTCGTTCACGGGCAACTCCTTGGGGTGAAATCGGAAATGTTCATAACAATTTTTTCTCATGGTAACACGGTGTCTATTGACTCGCATATTCGCAGGTACATTGCGTAATACAGACGAGCGGTAGGAATTTGGCGGTAAACGGTCGACCAAAAGAAAAGTTAGATGTTAGTTTGACCAGACACTTTCCTGACCTGCGGAAATGCTTTGTCTCAGCTCAAGAATAGTCTGATAACAAAAAATTATTATTGAGAATGAGAATCATCTTTAATACGATATGCAACGAAGGCACAACCTCACCCCCGCACTGCGTCACAATAGAGCGTTAGATGCGAAAACAACTACTTCGAGGATTGGTGGTCAAATGGCCCAGGAGACGGTTACGAACGGCACTGAAGCCCTGTTCACTCGCGAAGGCATGCCGCCCGTTAAGGAAATGATCCCGTGTGCCCTTCAGCACGTACTGGCATCGTTTGCCGGCATCATTACCCCGGCGGTCATCATGGCCGGCGTTTACGGCTTTAATAGCCAGCAGAGCACCGACATCATTCAGGTTGCGCTCATTCTTTCGGCAATCGACACGGCCCTTCAGGCCTTCGCTCCCTTCCGTCGCATCGGCGGCGGCCTGCCCATCGTCATGGGCGTTTCGTTCGCGTTCCTGCCGGCCCTGCAGGCCATGGGTGCCTCGGGCTTTAGCTTTGGTGCGCTGCTGGGCGGCGAAATTGTCGGCGGTGCCGTCGCGGTCCTCTTTGGTCTGGCCTACAGCAAGATCAAGTGGCTGTTCCCGCCCGTCGTGACCGGTACTGTCATCTTCTCCATCGGCGTTTCGCTGTATCCCACGGCCGTCAAGTATATGGCCGGCGGTATGGGTACGCCGCTGTGGGGCACCCCGCAGGCCTGGTGCGTCGCTCTTATCACCTTCGCCGTGGTCTTTGCGCTCGCCAACTTTGGCAAGGGCACGCTCAAGCTGGGATCTGTGTTCTTTGGCATGATCGTTGGCATGATCGTTTCGATTCCCTTTGGCATGATCGACTTCTCCAGCGTCGCCACCGCTCAGGTCTTCGCCCTTCCCAAGGTTATGCCCTACGCGCTCGAGTTTGATCCCGAGGTCTGCATTACCCTCGCCGTCGTGTTCCCCATGGTTGCCATCCAGGTTATCGGTGACGTTTCCGCCGCCTGCCTGGGCTCCATCGACCGTATGCCCACCGAGCGCGAGCTCTCCGGCGCTATCGTGTCCCAGGGCCTCACCTCTATGGTCGGCGGCCTGCTGGGCGGTCTTCCCACCAGCGCCCTTGGCCAGAACGTGGGCATCATCTGCTCCAACAAGGTCGTCAACAAGTGGGTCTTTGTGATCATCGCGGCCGTCTTTGCCATCGCCGGTCTGTTCCCGCAGCTTTCTGCCGTCCTTTCCGCTATCCCGCAGCCCGTCATCGGCGGCGCGACCGTCGGTGTCTTTGGCACCATCACCATGAACGGCGTGCGCATGTTCACCCGCGAGGGCCTCACGCAGCGCACTACCACCATCGTCGGTACCTCCGTCGTCTTTGGCCTGGGTATCTGGATGGCCAGCGGTTGCCTTGCCGGCGAGGGTATGCCCGCCTGGGTGTCCACCGTCATCGGCTCCAATGCCGTAACTCCCACTGCCATCATGGCCATTGTCCTTAACCTGATCCTTCCGCAGACGCCGGTCGTGGCTCAGCACATCGATGCTGCCAAGGACGCTGCCGTGGATCTGGTCTTGCCCGAGAGCAAGAAGTAACCAATTCGGTGCTATTCGTCGGCGGACGCATCGCCTCGTCCGCCGACGCCATGCGGCGCCAAGCCGCACTTCAAAGGGTTTGTCCCTTTGGTGAAGCGTTGACGGGAGAGGGCCCGTTTCCGGTGTAGGCCGGCGCTTCGCACTCCGCCATGTCAGAGGTGTCAAACCCCGCCCCTGATGTCGAAGGGAGCATCCATGCTTCTGGTCGCTAACGGTTCCGTCTTTACCCGCAACGCTCAGGCCCCGTTCATTCCAAACGGTGCGGTCGCCATTGACGGAGATACGATCGTCGAAGTGGGCCCCGAGTGCGAGCTCAAGGCCAAGTACCCGGATGCCGAGTACGTCGACGCCCAGGGCAACCTCATCATGCCCGGACTCATCAACTGCCACACCCACATCTACTCGGGTCTGGCCCGCGGCCTTGCCATTAAGGGCTGCAACCCCACCAACTTCCTGGAGAATCTTGAGCAGCAGTGGTGGAAGATCGACGACAACCTGACGCTCGACGGCACCAAGGCCAGCGCCTATGCCACGATTCTTGACTCCATCCGCGATGGCGTCACCACGATCTTCGATCACCATGCGAGCTTCTGCGAGATCCCGGGAAGCCTCTTTACCATTAAGGATGCAGCTCAGGAGCTGGGCATGCGTTCGTGCCTGTGCTACGAGGTCTCGGATCGCCGCGGCCAGGAAAAATGCGACCAGGCCATTGCCGAGAACGCCGAATTTGCCCAGTGGGCCGCCAAGGAGCGTCGCGATAACGACAACCACATGATCGCCGCCATGTTTGGCGGTCACGCCACCTTTACGCTGTCGGACGAGACCATGGACAAGATGGCCGAGGCCAACAACGGCCTGACCGGCTTCCACATCCATGTGTGCGAGGGCATGAATGACGTTTGGGACTCCCGCCTCAACCGCGGCGGCATCAGCCCCGTCGAGCGCCTGCTGCAGCACAACCTGCTGGGTCCCGACACCATGCTGGGTCACTGCATCCACGTGACGCCTGCCGAGATGGATATCGTCAAGGAGTCCGGCACCTGGCTCGTCAACAACCCCGAATCCAATATGGGCAACGCCGTGGGCTGCGCCCCCGTGCTCGAGTTCTTCCGCCGCGGCATCCCCGTGTGCATGGGCACCGACGCCTACACCCACGATATGCTCGAGAGCCTCAAGGTCTTCTTGATCATCCAGCGCCACAACGCCGCCATGCCCAACGTGGGCTGGTGCGAGGCCATGACGATGCTGTTCGAGAACAACGCCAAGATGGCGAGCAAGTACTTCGATCGCAAGCTCGGCGTGCTCGAGGCCGGCGCTGCCGCCGACGTCATCGTCATGGACTACAAGCCCTTTACGCCGCTGAGCGAGGAGAACATCGACGGCCACATGCTCTTTGGCATGATGGGCAAAAACTGCCGCACCACCATCATCAACGGCCGCGTCCTGTACAAGGATCGCGAGTTCGTTGGCATTGATGAGGACAAGATCAACGCGTGGACCATGGCTGAGTCCAAGAAGCTCTGGAGCACGCTCAACGATCGCACCTACTAATTCACAAGTAGATTCACGCGCGCCGGATGTTTCGCCGCATCCGACGCGCGTATAGGCGACCTCCGCGGGGTCGCCGGCGCTGTGCTAGCGCTACACCGTATTTGCGCCCGCTGCGCGGTCTCGCCGGGCGTTACAGAGAGGAGCTCACTATGAGCGACATCATGAGGCCGATCCCGTTTTCGCAGCTGATGAACTGGATCATCGAGGAGCACAAGACCCAGGACGCCATCTTTGGCGTGCGTAAGATGGTCACGACCAATCAGGAGGGCGCGCTTCCCATTTTTTGACGAGCGCATCGAGACCCCGTTTGGCCCGGCCGCCGGCCCCAATACGCAGCTTGCCCAGAACATCGTGGCATCCTACGTGGCCGGTTCCCGCTTCTTTGAGCTCAAGACCGTCCAGGTTATGGACGGCGAGGAGCTCTCCAAGTGTGTGAACAAGCCCTGCATTGTGGCGCAGGACGAGTGCTACAACTGCGAGTGGTCGACCGAGCTCGAGGTTCCGCAGGCCTTTGCCGAGTACGTGAAGGCATGGTTTGCCTGCCACCTGATCGCTCGCGAGTACGGCCTGGGCAGCCCGGACGGTTTTGTCTTTAACATGTCCGTGGGCTATGACCTCGAGGGCATCAAGAGCCCCAAGGTCGATGCCTACATCGAGGGCATGAAGGACGCCAGCGGCTCCGACGTCTGGAACGAGTGCCGCACGTGGGCGCTCGCCAACCTGGACAAGTTTGAGCATGTCGATGCCGCGTTTGTCGAGTCCATCCCGGCGCGCGTCTCCAACTCCATTACCGAGTCAACGCTGCATGGCTGCCCGCCGGCGGAGATCGAGCGCATCGCGACCTATCTGATCACCGAGAAGGGCCTCAACACCTACATCAAGTGCAACCCCACGCTGCTGGGCTATGAGTTTGCCCGCCAGCGCCTCAACGAGCTGGGCTTTGATTACATCGTCTTCGATGACACGCACTTCCGCGAGGACCTGCAATGGGCCGACGCCGTGCCCATGTTCGAGCGCCTGATTGCCCTGTGTGCCGAGCGCGGCCTGGAGTTTGGCGTCAAGCTGACCAACACGTTCCCCGTCGACGTGACGAGGAACGAGCTGCCTTCCACCGAGATGTACATGTCCGGCCGTTCGCTGTTCTCGCTGACCATCGAGGCCGCCCGCCGCATTACCGAGCAGTTCGATGGCAAGCTGCGCATCAGCTACTCCGGCGGCGCCACGGTCTACAACATCCGCGCTCTGTACGATGCCGGCATTTGGCCCGTCACCCTGGCGACCGACGTGCTCAAGCCCGGTGGCTACGAGCGCTTTAGCCAGATGGCCGGCGAGTTTGCCGACCTGGACGGCAAGCCGTTCGCGGGCGTCTCTCTCGAGGCCGTGACGGCGATCCAGAGCGACTCGCTCACCAATCCGCTCTACAAGAAGCCGCTGCGCCCGCTGCCCGACCGCAAGGTCGCCGGCAAAAGCCCGCTTTCCGACTGCTTTACCACGCTGTGCCGCACGAGCTGCCCCATCCAGCAGGATATTCCCGCCTATCTGGCGGCTGTTGACGAGGGCCGCTACGAGGACGCGCTCAACATTATCATCGAGCGCAACGCCCTGCCGTTCATTACCGGCACCATCTGCCCGCATCCCTGCGGCCGTGCCTGCGAGCGTGCATTCTACGAGCCCGAGGGCGCCCAGATCCGCGCCAGCAAGCTCAAGGCCGCCCGCGAGGCCATGACCGCCGTGCTGCCCAAGTTGCGCGCCCAGGCCATCGCCAACGATAGCGACCGCAACGTTGCCGTTATCGGCGGCGGTCCGGCCGGTCTGGCGACGGCGTTCTTCCTGACGCGCGCCGGCGTGCCCGTCACCATCTTTGAGGCCCGCGATTCACTCGGCGGCGTGGTCCGTCACGTGATCCCCGAGTTCCGTATCGCCAGCGACGATATCTCGCACGACGCCGAGCTCTGCCTGGCCTTTGGCGCCAAGGTGCAGCTCAATGCTCGCGTGGATTCTATTGACGAGCTCAAGGCCCAGGGCTTTACCGACGTGGTCGTGGCCACCGGTGCCTGGATGCCCGGCTCTGCGGGCCTGGGCGAGGGTGCCGAGCTTGACGTGCTGGAGTTCCTCGAGGCCGCCAAGAAGGGCGAGAAGCTCGAGCTGGGCGAGGACGTCGTGGTCATTGGCGCTGGCAACACCGCCATGGATGCCGCCCGCGTGGCCAAGCGCCTGGCCGGCGTGAAGAACGTGCGCCTGGTCTACCGCCGCACCAAGAAGCAGATGCCCGCCGACGAGGAAGAGCTCGATTTTGCTCTGGCAGACGGCGTTGAGTTCTGCGAGCTGCTGGCGCCCAAGGCGCTCAACGGCGCCGTGCTGACCTGCGATGTTATGGAGCTCGGTGAGCCGGATGCAAGCGGCCGTCGCAGCCCCGTCGCCACGGGCGAGACCGTCGAGCTTTCCGCCACCACGGTAATCTGCGCCGTGGGCGAGGGCATCGATGCCAGCCTGTACGATGCCGTGGGCGTCGAACACGACCGTCGCGGTCGCCTTGCCGCCACCTCCACCGGCGTCGAGGGCGTCTGGGCTGCAGGCGATTGCCGTCGCGGTCCGGCCACCGTGGTCGAGGCTATCGCCGACGCCGCCGAGGTTGCCCGTGCCATTGCCGGTGTGGACTTTAACAAGTACGCCGACTGCAACGAGCAGGCCGGTCGCGAGGACACCTGCTACGAGCGCAAGGGATCGCTGTGCCGCGACAAGCGCAACTGCACCAAGACCCGCTGCTTGGGCTGCGGCTCGGTGTGCGAGGTCTGCTGCGACGTGTGCCCCAACCGCGCCAACGTTGCCATCAAGGTGCCGGGCCTGGCCAAGCATCAGGTCGTCCATGTCGACGGCATGTGCAACGAGTGCGGCAACTGCGCCGTGTTCTGCCCCTATCAGGAGGGTCGTCCCTACAAGGACAAGCTCACCCTGTTCTGGAGCGAGGAGGACATGGAGAACTCCGAGAACGAGGGCTTCCTGGCCGTGGACGAGGATCACTTTAAGGTCCGCGTCGCCGGCACGGTCCGCACCGTCTCGGTCGATGCCGTCAACACCGGCCTTCCCGAGGCTGTCCGCCTGACCATCAGGGCTGTGCGCGACAACTATTCGTATCTTCTTAAGAAATAGGCGAGTCTCTTATGGCCAAATCCATTCAACATAACGTGGCCTACGTTGCCTGCGGAAGCGGTTGCGCCTCCGCAGGCGGCGACGCCCGCTGCAGCGAAGGCTGCATTGGCTGTGGCGCCTGTGTCACGGCCTGCCCCCACGGCGCCATTGCGCTGGTCGATGGCATCGCCCGCGTGGATCGCTCAAAGTGCACGGGCTGTGGTCTGTGCGGCATGGCGTGCCCGCAGCGCGTGATTGCCTTCGTTCCCGGCTACCAGAATATCCTGGTGCGTTGCAACAACACCGATAAGGGCGCCATTGCCCGCAAGATCTGCGACACGAGCTGCATCGGTTGCGGCATGTGCGCTAAAAAGTGCCCCGCCGGCGCTATCCGCATCGAGGACAACTGCGCCCATATCGATGGCGCGGACTGCCTGTCGTGCGGCATGTGCGCCGTCGTCTGTCCTCATGGCGCCATCCACGACCGCACCGGCATCGCCGCCGGCGTGTAGAAGGGAATCACCATGGCACAGGAATTCACTTTTACCGTTAACGGCGTCGAGCGCACGACGACGCAGAACAAGCCGCTGCTGCGCTACCTGCGCGACGACCTGCACATCCATTCCGCCAAGGACGGCTGCTCCGAGGGCGCCTGCGGTACCTGCACCATCCATGTGGACGGTGCGGCCGTCAAGGCGTGCGTGCTGACCACCGCTCTTGCCGCCGGCCGCAATATCGTGACCGTCGAGGGCCTGCCCGAGGACGTGCGCGAGGCCTTTGTGTACGCCTTTGGCGCCGTGGGCGCCGTGCAGTGCGGTTTTTGTATCCCAGGCATGGTCATGGCGGGTGCGGCGCTCATCGCCGAGGACCCCGAGCCCACCGAGGAACAGATCAAGTACGCCATTCGCGGCAATGTCTGCCGTTGCACCGGCTACAAAAAGATTATCGAGGGCATTGCGCTGGCAGCTGCGGTGCTCCGCGGCGAAAAGCAGATCGACGAGGATCTGGAGCGCGGCGATGACTACGGCGTGGGCAAGCGCGCCTTCCGTATCGACGTGCGCAAGAAGGTGCTCGGCGAGGGCAAGTACCCCGACGACATCGACGAGATCGACCAGCCGGGCCTGACCTATGCCAGCGCCGTGCGCTCCAAGTATCCGCGCGCCCGTGTGCTCTCCATCGATACCTCCAAGGCCGAGGCCCTGCCCGGCGTGGTGGGTATTCTGCGCGCCGAGGACGTGCCGGTCAACCAAGTCGGCCACCTTATCCAGGACTGGGACGTCATGATCGCGGCGGGCGATATCACCCGCTGCGTGGGTGACGCCATCGTGCTGGTGGTTGCCGAGGACGAGGCGACGCTCGAGAAGGCCAAGAAGCTCGTAAAGATTGATTACGAGCCGCTGGAGCCCGTGCGCAATATCGCCGAGGCCAAGGCTGCCGACGCCCCGCGCCTGCATGACAGCTTCTTTGCCTTTGGCAACACGGTGGAGCTCAAGGACAACGTGTGCCAGAGCCGCCACGTGACGCGCGGCGACGCCGCCAAGGCGCTGGCGGAGAGCGCGTTCACCGTGACGCAGCGCTTTACCACGCCCTTTACCGAGCATGCCTTCTTGGAGCCCGAGTGCGCCGTCGCCTTCCCGTACAAGAACGGCGTCAAGGTGCAGTCGACCGACCAAGGTGCCTACGATACGCGCAAAGAGTGCGCCCATATGTTTGGCTGGGATAACGAGCCCGAGCGTGTGGTCGTCGAGACCATGCTCGTGGGTGGCGGCTTTGGCGGCAAGGAGGACGTGTCCATCCAACACCTGGCCGCGCTCGCCGCATATAAGTTCCAGCGTCCTGTGAAGTGCAAGCTCACGCGTGCTGAGTCGCTCGCGTTCCATCCCAAGCGCCACGCCATGGACGGCATCTTTACGCTGGGCTGCGACGCCGAGGGCAACTTTACCGGCCTGGATTGCGAGATCAATTTTGATACCGGCGCCTACGCGTCGCTGTGCGGCCCGGTGCTCGAACGCGCCTGCACGCATGCCGTCGGCCCCTACAAGTACCAGAACACCGACATTCGCGGCTTTGGCTACTACACCAACAACCCGCCCGCCGGTGCGTACCGAGGCTTTGGCGTGTGTCAGTCCGAGTTTGCACTCGAGAGCCTGATCGACTTGCTGGCCGAGAAGGTCGGCCTGGATCCGTGGGAGATCCGCTACCGTAACGCCATCGAGCCGGGCGAGGTTTTGCCCAACGGCCAGATTGCCGACTGCTCCACGGCGCTTAAGGAGACGCTGCTCGAGGTCAAGGATGCCTACTACGCGCATCCCGGACACGCCGGTATCGCCTGCGCCATGAAGAACGCCGGCGTGGGCGTGGGCCTGCCCGATGCCGGCCGCTGCAAGATCCGCGTCGAGAACGGCGTGGCCGTGGTCTATGCCGCTACGTCCGACATCGGCCAGGGCTGCAACACCGTCTTTTTGCAGGACGTTGCCGAGGCATGCGGCCTGCCGCTTCGCTGCATCGCCAATGGCGAGTGCTCCACCGAGAATGCTCCCGACTCCGGCACCACATCTGGCTCGCGTCAGACGGTCGTGACCGGCGAGGCCGTGCGCGGTGCCGCCTTCCTGCTGCGCGATGCCATGGTTGGTATCGAGGCTGGCAAGCCTGCGCCCGATGCTCCCGTGAGCGCGCATGGCGACGGCGTCAAGATCGAGTACGACGACGGTCGCGCCTATCAGCTGCACGCGCAGGAGCTCGTCGCCGGCCAGGGTATGCATCCTCAGGATCCCGCGGCTGCCATCAAGGCGCTCGAGGGATGCGAGTTTGGCTACGTGTACCTGGAGCCGACCGACAAGCTGGGAGCCGACGTCCCCAATCCCAAGAGCCACATCTGCTACGGCTTTGCCACGCATGTGGTCATTTTGGACGATGACGGCCGCGTGAGCGAGGTCTATGCTGCGCACGATTCCGGCAAGGTGGTCAACCCCATCTCCATCCAGGGTCAGATCGAAGGCGGCGTGCTCATGGGTATGGGCTATGCGCTTACCGAGGACTGGCCGCTCAAGGACTGCGTGCCCCAGGCGAGGTACGGTACGCTCGGGCTGTTCCGTGCGCCCGAGATTCCGGATATCCACGCCATCTACGTGGAGAAGGACGAGCTGTTGCCCGTGGCATACGGCGGCAAGGGCATCGGCGAGATCGCGACGATCCCCACGGCGCCCGCCGTACAGAACGCCTACCGCGCGTTTGACGGCAAGCTGCGTCCAGATCTGCCCATGGTGGATACGCCCTACAGCCGCGTCCGTCACCGTGGGTAGGGTAGGGCGCAGACGGCATTGCTGATGGGCTGTTCGCGCACAACACCAACTGTATATGCTGCACCTTTGGCCCCGGCTCCATCGCGAGCCGGGGCCTTTTGTTCAAGACTTTAGTCTGCTGGCCGCGCAGCGGCCAGCTTTGAACCACCCGCTACGCGGGTGGAGACAAACGGCTTTACAAAGCCACCCCTCCGACCGATATTGACGATTGTTCAGGCCGTCAAGAATTCGAGTCGAAGGGGTGGTCGCCATGGCCCAGAAGGCCTACAGCCTTTCCCACGCGAAGTGGATGTGCAAGTACCACATCGTGTTCACGCCGAAGTATAGGCGCAAAGTGATCTACAACCAAATCAGGACCGACATAGGGGAGATCCTCAGGAAGCTGTGCGAGTACAAGGGGATCGAGATAATCGAGGGGCACCTGATGCCCGACCACGTGCACGTGCTGCTGGCGATCCCGCCGAAGTACAGCGTCGCGAGCGTC
>ENA-OQHD01000708-OQHD01000708.1-human-gut-metagenome-genome-assembly--contig:-NODE-708-length-11276-cov-3.903668_pt1 | contig 11276 bp, 19 predicted proteins | sample MGYA00242560_ERZ504711 | MGnify/ENA primary metagenome ERZ504711 (study PRJEB26092, sample SAMD00036198) | human gut metagenome | host: Homo sapiens | study: EMG produced TPA metagenomics assembly of... | reverse complement strand
GTCGGTGGAGGCATCCGGTGAAGAAGGAATCAATCTAAATTATCAGTGGCAGTTCAGTGCCGATGGTGCAACGTGGGCAGACTGTACCGGAGTTACTGCAAAGACTGCAACATATACATTTACCATGTCTCTGGAGACAGCAGGAAAGTATCGTTGTATCGTTTCTGATGCGACAGGAACGAGTGTCACTTCTTCCGAAGCAGTAGTGAAGCTGCCGGAGACTCCGGTTGTTACGGGGAATCAGGTAAAAGTAGTAAAGTCCAACGGAGCTGACTTTGCAATGTTCAAGACCAGTGAATCAAAAGTGGTACAGGATGGAGAGGAACTGGAGATCACTCTGTCAACAAAGAATGTCTCCTTTGACAAAATCTATTTTGGCTATAAAGATGATGAACTGAAAGAATCTGTAGCAAATGGCACAGAAGCAAATGGAGAATGGAGCTTCACATTCCATCTGCCGGCTTCTGCAAAGGGAACGACAATCCCAGTAACACTTGGAAAGCCGGATGGAAGCTGGTACTCGAACCAGTATCTGTGGATGTATATCCCGGATGAGGGAATCACAGAACTTCCGAGTGTGGCAGATGCAGTAAAAGTGATCGCCGGGGGAACGGGTGCAGCGTACAATGATTTCAATATTGTTTCTTCAAAGGCTGTATTAAAAGGGAAAAATGTAATCCTGACTTTGAATGTGAAAGGTCAGAAATGGACCCGCCTGTATCAGGGAGTTCAGGCAGATGCAGATAAGACATCTGCAGTAAATGGAGTTTATCGTGCAGAGGATGATACAACGACATTTACACTGACAGTTCCTGCAGAAAAGCAGGGAATGAACATTGCAGTTACACCGGGAACGGCTTCTGCGTGGATGTCCTGGGCGAGGGATTTATATATCAATGTGCCGAATCTGGAAGGAAAAGCAAATGTAACAGAAAATGGAGTTTATGATCTGTACGGCTCAGCATATCCGACCAGCAGCTATGCAAGCCTGAATTTTGAACGGGGCAGCAGTATTTCCATCAATGGGGATACAGCAACCGTGACTATGGTTACGCAGGCATCCTCTTATGATAAATTATATCTTGGAACAGTGTCAGATGCGGATAGTGTGAAAGATGCCGGTGCCATCAGTGCGGAAGATAAGTCCGAGATCGCCAGTGGTTATAAGACATTTACATTTACGATTCCAACAAAGGATCTTGGAAAAGAGATCAATTATGTAGTCCACATTCAGAAATCAAATAAATGGGCAGAAAAGCAGAGTACTTTCTATATTAATGGAATCCTGCCAAAGACAGGAGAACTTCCGACACCAGATCCGGAACCTGGCACAAAAGTTCCGGCAGATGGAATTTACAGTATCCAGGTGGATTCCAGTGCGTCTATGTTCCGTGTCATTGGATGCGAACTGACTGTAAAAAATGGAAAGATGAAGGCGGTTCTGACGCTGAGTGGTACGGGATACGGTTATCTGTATGTCGGAACAAAAGAACAGGCGGCGGCAGCAGACAAATCAAGCTGGATTCCATTCCAGACAAAGATGACAGAGAACGGAGAAAAGTATACTTATGAAATTCCGGTGGAGTCATTAGATAAGGAAATTGCAGTTGCAGCTTATTCGATCAAAAATAAGATCTGGTATGACAGAATGCTGACATTTAAATCTGATACGCTTGTAAAGACCGGTGATATCGGAAAAGATGATCAGGGAAATGATTCAAAACCGTCCAACCCGACAAAACCAACGACACCGTCAACGAAACCATCCAATGGTTCTAATGGAAAGAATGACGGCAAGGCTGATCATGAGTCAAAATATGAGGCAGATACCAGTGGTTCTACAGGACGCGTAGACAGCACAACGGCCTTAAAAGACGGAGTATATACACCGGATCGCTTTACCTGGTCCGGCGGTACAGGAAAAGTAAGGATTACCTGTAATAAAGTAACAATCAAAAATGGACAGGCTTATGCAACACTGGTATTCAGCAGTGACCATTACCAGTATGTAAAAGCCAACGGAAATACATATTATACGACAAAGAGCGGAGGAACAGCGACCGTAGTTATCCCGATCGCATTGAATAAAAATAATAAGATCCTTGGAATGACAGATAAGATGTCTGTGGCACATGAGATCGAGTACAGTATTTTCGTCTATCTTGCCGCAGCAGGAAATGGCACAACTGTCGGGGAGAACAGTAATAAGACACTGGACGAAAAAGGCACCGGAGATCATGGGACTTGAATATCAGTCAGAAACAGAACTGGAATATGCAGAATATTTCAAGATCTACCATTACGATCAGGGAATCGTTCTGTTGGAAGTAGACATGACAAAAGATACGGCAAGAGATCCTGAAAAGACATCCAAAGAAACTTCTGAGGATACAGAGAAAGAGGTTTCCAAGTCCGATAAGAAAGACAGCACAGAAAATAAGAGCAGTAAGAGTGACGCTGCGGAAGAGGAAAGCGGAGATTCCACGTCGGATCAGAATGGAGTCAGTGAAGAAGAACTGGCAGCAGAACTGTATAAAGGCAATGTTGTAAAATATCTGCTTGTGCCGGAAGACGTAGAAGTACCGGTCGGTCTGGATCAGGATATGATCATTGTGAAAATGCCGGCAGATAAAACCTATGTGGCATCAGATGAGATCCTTGAACAGATGAAAGAACTGGATCTCCTTGACTCTGTGGCAGCAGTAGGAATGGAGCAGAAAGCTTGTACTGTTCCTGAGATTGCAGAAAAAATGCAGGTAAATGAGGATGAAGATGAAGCGGATGCTGAAGTTATTTACGGGGGAAGCTTTGCAAAAACCGGAATTAAAAGCACTTGTGAAGAAAGAAGTATCTCTTGCATTGCTTCCGGGAGAACTTCTGCCGAGAGATGCAGAAGATGCAGAAAAAATTGACGATGCAAAGACAGACAGCACGAAAAAGGACAGTGCAAAGACAGAGGATAAGAAGACAAAAGAGCAGTCAACCGGTGATTCTGATGAACTGACCGTAGAAGAACAGACAGAAAGATTGGAAGAAATCACCGAAAAATTTTGCATTGCTTGGTATTCCGGTGATCATTGACCGGAGTGCAAATGAAAAGACGGAACTTGCACAGTACGAGTGGATCAAGGTATATGGAGTACTTTTCGGATGTGAAGAGAAAATGGACAAGATGTTTGAAAAGGCAGTAGATGAAGCAGGAGTACAGGAGAATCAGTAAATGAAAAAGAAGCTTTGTAGAATAACTGCATTGCTGTTGGCAGCGGTCCTCTCACTGGGGGGCTGCGGTCAGCCGGGGGCTGGTAAAAAAAGAACAGACAGTACACAGCAGACAGAAGAGACAAAAAATAAAAAAGAAGATCAGTCAAAAAAGTGATAAAAAAAGGGCCGGAGATTGACGGCCTTACCTATGAGTCGACAATGGATCTGACCTATGCGACAGAATTTGACGTATATGATTATAAAGACGGATACAAGCTGTTGGATGTACATGAAGACAGACAGTACCTTGTTGTGCCGGAAGGGAAAGAAGCTCCGGAAGGATTGTCGGAGGATATTGTAGTCCTGCAGCAGCCGTTGGATCATATCTATATGGCAGCAACAGCAATCATGTCGCTGTTGGATGCAGTGGATGCCATTGACCAGGTGGAAATTTTCCGGTCTTAATGCATCCGGCTGGTATGTAGAAGATGCAAAGAAAGCGATGGAGTCCGGTGACATGATCTACGCAGGAAAATACAGTGAGCCGGATTATGAGACTCTGGTGAACGGAGAGTGTGATCTTGCCGTAGAATCAACCATGATCCTTCATACTCCGAAAGTACAGGAGATGATCGAAGATCTGGATATACCGGTCTTTGTGGACTATTCCAGTTATGAATCTCACCCATTGGGCAGAACCGAGTGGATCAAACTGTACGGTGCAATGCTGAATAAAGAAGATGCAGCCGACAGCATTTTTTTGAAAAGCAGGCCCAGGTGATCGAAAAGCTGAAAGGCTTTGAAAATACAGAAAAGACGGTGGCATATTTTTATGTGAATACAGACGGTTCTATCGTAGTAAGAAAATCAGAAGATTATATCCCTTCCATGATTGAGATTGCAGGCGGACGTTATGCATTCAAGAACCTGAAAAATGTGGACAGCAATGCTCCGTCAGTCAAACTGACTATGGAAGAATTTTATGCAACAGCAGTGGATGCAGATTATCTGATCTATAACGGAACAATCGACGGGCAGGTGAAGAGTATCAGCGACCTGGAAGCGAAGAGCAATTTGTTTTCCGAATTTAAAGCAGTAAAAGAAGGAAATGTATGGTATACAGGAAAGAACCTGTATCAGGCAACAGATACGGTTGGAGAACTGATCATGGATATGCATCTGATGCTGACGGATGGGGATCCGAAAGAAATGACCTTCCTTGAGAAGATGAAATAATGGAGAAACTATGAAAGATACAAGTTTTCACGGAGAAAATCTCAGACGGAGAGCCAGATACATAGCTGTATTTTCAGGGCTTGTGATTGCATTTGCAGTGACAGTGGTACTCAATATCAATACAGGAAATGTGCATATTTCCGTTCCTAAGATCCTCAGGATTCTTTTTCTGCGTGACGGGGCGGCAACGGAATACAGTATTATCTGGAGAATCCGCCTTCCGAGAATCCTGATGGCAGCGATGCTGGGAGGAGCCTTATCTTTGTCCGGTTTCCTTTTGCAGACATTTTTTCGCCAATCCCATTGCAGGACCGTTTGTCCTTGGAATTTCTTCCGGGGCAAAAATGGTCGTAGCACTGACGATGATTACTTTTTTAAAATATATTGGTCATTTTTCATCGTATACACTGATCGTGGCAGCGTTTATCGGATCGCTGATCTCGACGGGGTTCATTCTTCTGATGTCCAAAAAAAGTACATCATATGGCGGCACTGCTGGTCGGGGGAATCATGATCGGTTATATCTGTTCTGCTATCACAGATTTTGTTGTCACATTTGCAGATGATTCAGACATTGTCAATCTGCATGGCTGGTCGCAGGGAAGTTTTTCAGGAATGAGCTGGAGCAATGTGCAGGTGGCGGCAGTGGTAGTCGGGATCGCATTTGTATGCACGTTCCTGTTGTCGAAACCGGTCAGTGCCTACCAGCTTGGTGAAGCATATGCACAGAGTATGGGTGTGAATATTCAAGTTTTCCGGGTGGTACTGATCCTGCTTTCCAGTGTGCTGTCCGCAAGTGTAACTGCATTTGCAGGACCGATCTCCTTTGTGGGAATCGCAGTTCCGTTTCTGACAAGAAAAGCGTTCGGAACATCAAAGCCGATCGTGATTATTCCGGGAACATTCTTTGCGGGGCGGTTTTCTGTATGATCTGTGACCTGATCGCAAGAATGGCACTTGCACCGGTGGAACTGAATATCAGTACGGTAACATCCATTTTAGGTGCACCGATCGTCATTTATATGATGGTGAAACGGGAGAAGGGAAGGTAGTGTATGGCGGATTTTTATTTTCAGTTAAAAGACCTGGCAGTCGGGTATCATGGAAATCCGTTGATCCGGGATATCAATATTGGGATAGACAAAGGCGAGATTGTGACGCTGATCGGGCCAAACGGCTCTGGAAAATCTACGATTTTAAAAAGTATTACAAGACAGTTGAAGCTGATCGGTGGAACGGTACTTTTTTGATGATACATCCCTGATGGAACTGTCGTATAAAGAGTTATCTTCCAAAATGGCTGTGGTTCTTACCGAGCGGATCAAGACAGAACTGATGAACTGTCATGATATTGTGGCAACCGGGCGGTATCCGTATACCGGCAGACTTGGAATCCTGACAAAGCGGGATGAAGAACTGGTAGAAGAAGCAATGGAGGCAGTCCATGCACAGGAACTGGGCAACCAGGATTTCAATGCGATCAGCGATGGACAGCGGCAGAGAGTTTTACTGGCGAGGGCAATCTGTCAGGAGCCGGAAATCCTGATCCTGGATGAGCCGACTTCCTTTTTGGATGTGAAGCATAAGCTGGAGCTTCTGGCAATCCTGGAAAAAACTGGCAAGAGAGAAAAAAATTGACGGTGATCATGTCTTTGCATGAAATCGACCTTGCACAGAAAGTATCAGACAAGATCGTATGCGTGCAAGGAGAAAATATCTCCCATTTCGGAAAGCCGGAAGAGGTATTTCAGGAAGAGATCATCCGTGACTTATATGGGATAACGAACGGGTCCTTTGATCCCAGGTTTGGAAGTATTGAACTGCCGGGAATAAAGGGAGAGCCGGAAGTGCTGGTCATTTCTTCAGGCGGCAGCGGAATCCCGGTATACAGGAAACTGAGAAAAGAGAGGATTCCTTTTGCAGCCGGCATTTTGTATGAAAATGATATTGACTGCGAGCTGGCAAGGCAGCTTGCAGTTGAAGTGATCACAGAAAAATGCTTTTGAGGAAATTTTCGGATGAAACCTTTGCAAGTGCAGAGAAAATGATAGAACGATGTGGAAGAGTGATCGATGCCGGGGTGCAGATCGGAACGTATAACCGCAGGATTGGGGAACTTCTGGAGCAGGCAGAGAGACTTGGAAAGTTAGAAAGAGCAGGTACACTAAAATAGTGTGCCGCTTTTTTATGTGTGCCGAGCATGGCACTAATCAAAGCTTAAATGGTAAACGTAAACCGATTCTAGCACCAAAAATTATCATTCAAGAAAAACAATGAGGAAGTTGCCAACGTTTACTTGACACAAACAGCCGGACGTAAAAGATTGACATTTTCAGGAAAGTCTTTTATACTAAATCTTGCTGAAAATAAATAGAGATACTGATTTAGAGTGGACAGAAGTTCATGAAGGGGTACACCACCGCGGGTGTAGTTCTTTGTGGACTTCATTTTTTGGTGTCAGGTATATGCAAAAAATCCAGTAGAATTTTTTCCTATACCATGATGAGTATCTCGATCATATATAAGATCTTCAGCGGGACGCACAAGATGAGGTGCAGGAAAGAGCAGAAGGAGGAGAAAATGATTACAGTAAATGGAAAAGAAGTAAAGGATCAGGAAGAGCAGACGGTTGCGGATTATCTTGAAGAAAATGGTTATCGGATGAATCGGATTGCTGTGGAGTTAAATGGAGGGATCCTTCCAAAATACGAATACTCAGAGACTCGTCTGAAAGATGGTGACAGTATGGAAATCGTGACATTTGTTGGAGGAGGCTGAAAAATGATATTAACAAAAGAAGAAATTATAGAAGCGTTGAATGAGCGTCATTCACCGGAAAAGCAGAAGCTTTTATCAGAAGGTCATGTAGCAGTCGCAGGTTTGGGAGGTCTTGGATCAAATGTGGCATATGCACTGGCAAGGATCGGAGTAGGGCATCTGCATCTGATCGATTTTGATGTGGTGGATATCACAAATCTGAACCGGCAGCAGTATTTTATCGATCAGATCGGAATGTATAAAACCGATGCACTGAAATCTCTGCTGGAGCGAATCAATCCATATTTAGACATCCGAACAGATACAGTGAAGGTGACGGAAGAAAATTTACAGGAACTTTTTGCTGATGCACCGATCGTCTGTGAGGCCTTCGACAGACCGGAGGCAAAGGCAATGCTGGTCAACGGGATACTGGAACATTTCCCGGAAAAGAAATTAGTTTCTGCAACCGGAATGGCAGGTTATGGAAGCAGTAATACGATCCGAACGCAGAGGCTGATGAAAAACTTTTTACCTTTGTGGTGACAGGGTGAGTGAGCCGGAATATGGCAGGGGGCTGATGGCAGCGAGAGTTGCGGTCTGTGCCGCCCATGAGGCAAATATGATCACAAGACTGATTCTTGGAGAAGAAGAGGCTTAAAGAGAAAATAAAAAAGAAGGAGAAATTAAAAAATGAAGACAGCAGAAGACAAATTAATTTTTGGGAGGTCATGAATTTACTTCCCGGTTTATTTTAGGATCAGGAAAATTTTCACTGGAACTGGTGAAAGCCTGTATTGAAAAAGCAGATGCACAGATCATCACACTGGCTCTGCGCCGGGCGAATGAGGGAGGACTTGCCAACATCCTGGATTATATCCCGGAAAATGTCACACTTCTGCCGAATACGTCAGGAGCAAGAACTGCAGAGGAGGCAGTGCGAATCGCAAGACTTTCAAGAGAAGTAGGATGCGGAGATTTTGTTAAGATCGAGGTGGTTCATGATTCAAAGTATTTACTGCCAGATAATTATGAAACGATAAAAGCAACGGAAATACTGGCAAAAGAAGGATTTGTTGTCATGCCATATATGTATCCTGACCTGAATGTGGCAAGAGCTTTGGTGGATGCAGGTGCGGCATGCGTGATGCCACTGGGAGCACCGATCGGTTCCAATAAAGGACTGAGTACGAAAGAGTTTATTCAGATCCTGATCGATGAAATTGAGATTCCGGTGATTGTGGATGCAGGGATCGGGCGGCCATCTCAGGCATGTGAAGCAATGGAGATGGGAGCAGATGCTGTGATGGCAAATACAGCGATCGCAACCGCAGGAGATGTGCCGATGATGGCAGAAGCTTTCAAAAAAGCGATCGAGGCCGGAAGAAATGCGTATCTTTCAGGACTGGGAAGAACCATGGAGCGGGGCGGTAGTGCGTCCTCACCACTGACAGGATTTCTTCAGGATTAGGAGGCAGCAGAATGGAACATACAAATACAATGGAAGATACACATACACAGGAAAGCACACAGACCAGGGAAGATAGACATACCCATGAGATGCATATCAATGAGAGCATTCTGAGTAAGGAAATTCTGGAGGATCAGAAGAAAAACCGGATCGACCATATGACATACCTTCCGGGAATGGAGGACATTGGATCGGAATACTGGATCAGGTTGTGGCAAAAAATGAATGCGTATGATTATGACCAGTATACGGCAGCAGATGTAAAAAGGGCATTGGCACATTCACAGCGTACACCGGAGGATTTTCAGGCACTTCTGTCCCCGGCAGCCCTTCCATATCTGGAGGAAATCGCACAGGCGGCACAGGTGGAGACAAGAAAGCATTTTGGGAACAGCGTCTATATGTTCACTCCGATCTACATTGCGAATTACTGTGAAAATTATTGTATTTACTGTGGATTTAACTGCCATAACAAGATCAACAGAGCAAGGCTGAATGCAGAAGAAATCGAAAAAGAGATGCAGGCGATCGCAGCGACAGGACTGCAGGAAATTCTGATCCTGACAGGTGAGAGCCGGAGCAAATCGGACGTAGAATATATTGGAGAGGCATGTAAGATCGCAAGAAAATATTTCAAAGTAATCGGGCTTGAGATCTATCCGGTCAATTCAGATGAGTATGCTTATCTGCATGAGTGTGGAGCAGATTATGTGACAGTATTTCAGGAAACTTATAATTCAGATAAATATGAGACACTGCATCTGGCAGGGCATAAAAGAATCTATCCGTATCGTGTCAATGCACAGGAGCGTGCATTAATGGGCGGAATGCGTGGTGTGGGGTTCGGTGCTTTGCTGGGACTGGATGATTTCAGAAAAGATGCATTTGCGACAGGATATCATGCATATCTTCTTCAAAGAAAATATCCCCATGCTGAGATTGCATTTTCCTGTCCGCGACTTCGTCCGATCATCAATAATGACCGGATCAATCCGATGGATGTGCATGAACGACAGCTTCTGCAGGTTGTCTGTGCATACCGGTTATTTATGCCATTTGCCAGCATTACAGTTTCGACAAGGGAATGCGAACGGGTAAGAGATCATCTTGTTCAGATTGCAGCGACGAAAATTTCTGCCGGGGTCAGTACAGGAATTGGAGGTCACGTGGAAGAAATTGAAGAGAAAGGCGATGACCAGTTTGAGATTTCCGATGGACGGTCAGTGAAGGAAGTTTATGATGCACTGCTGACAAATCATCTTCAGCCGGTTATGAGCGATTATATCTATGTATAAGGAAAATCAGGAGTACTGCGAAAATGTGATCGCAGTCAGCAACCGGCATTTGTGCAAAAGACCGTTCCTTGAGCAGATCAAAATAGTATGCGAATGGCATCCCAAAGCACTGATTTTAAGGGAAAAGGATCTGACAGAAGCGGAGTATGAACAACTGGCCGGACAAGTAATGAAAATTTGTGAAACGTATAAAGTTCCATGTATTCTTCACAATTTCTGGCAAATTGCGGTAAAATTAAACTGTAACCAGATTCATCTCCCACTTCCTGTGCTGCGGCAGTTGGTGAATCAGGCTGTGATACAGGAGAAAAATCAGGGCAGCGGAACATTTTATCAGATAGGGACTTCGGTTCACTCGGTGGAAGAAGCGGTTGAAGCGGAAAAGCTGGGGGCATCTTATCTGGTGGCAGGCCATATTTATGTGACGGATTGTAAGAAAGGCGTTCCTCCAAGGGGAATCAGATTTTTGAAAGAAGTCTGTGATGCAGTGAGGCTGCCGGTCTATGGGATCGGTGGGATCCATTTTGAGCCGGAGCAGTGGAAAGAACTCGCCAAAGCCGGAGCAAAGGGTGGCTGCATTATGTCAGGAATGATGACGCTGTCAGAAGAGGAAGGAAAAGCAGAATGAAAATTGTAACAGCGATAGATTCGTTTAAAGGCAGTATGACATCCATGGAGGCCGGAAGGGCTGTGGCAGAAGGAATCCACAGGGCAGATGCCGGGGCAGAAGTACTCGTAAGACCGCTGGCAGATGGTGGTGAAGGAACGGTAGAAGCACTGACGTCGGGAATGAACGGGAGCAGACAGCAGGTACAGGTAACAGGACCACTGGGAACACCGGTCATATGCGAATATGGAATTATTGAAGCTTCCGGGACAGCCGTGATTGAGATGGCAGGTGCGGCCGGGATCACACTCGTTCCAGATGAAAAAAGAAATCCGCTCTATACGACAACATATGGTGTCGGTGAAGTGATCCGGGATGCCATCAAAAAAGGGCTGCAGGCGATTCATTATCGGCATTGGTGGAAGTGCAACCAATGACGGTGGAACAGGGATGCTGCAGGCACTTGGATACGGATTCCTCGATAAAAAATTGGAAACCAGATTCCCTTCGGAGCGAGAGGGCTGAAAGTTTTAGAAACGATCACGGAGACGCATGTTCTGCAGGAATTAAAGGAGTGCAGATTCCGTATAGCGTGTGATGTAACGAACAGCCTATGCGGTGAGCAGGGGTGCAGTGCTGTCTTTGGTCCGCAGAAAGGGGCAACTCCGTCCATGGTTGTGGAGATGGATCAATGGCTGGAAAATTATGC
>ENA-OQHD01000707-OQHD01000707.1-human-gut-metagenome-genome-assembly--contig:-NODE-707-length-11280-cov-1.663947_pt1 | contig 11280 bp, 15 predicted proteins | sample MGYA00242560_ERZ504711 | MGnify/ENA primary metagenome ERZ504711 (study PRJEB26092, sample SAMD00036198) | human gut metagenome | host: Homo sapiens | study: EMG produced TPA metagenomics assembly of... | reverse complement strand
ATTTCTTCCTGTCTCTGTTCTTATGTTCTGTCATAACACTCCCACCACTTCTCCTGTCCGTCATTTCGCCTTAATTCCTCTCTGTCTTCCTGCACCCTAAAACCGAAAATACAAAAACGGGTTGTAGGTTCCTCCTGCCAGAAAACAGATGCTGGCCGCAAAAATGAACGGGCAGAAAGGCCCGCTTCATTTTAAAAAGTTCCCAGACTGCACAGGGCGCAGACAACAAAGAAAACGCCCCAGGTCTCTCCATAGTAAAGGGCCGCTTCCCCTATCCATCCGCCGCTTCCCAGGCCGAACATGGACTTTACATAAGTACATACGTCCGCCATGCTGTCAAAGGCAAAAAGTCACCCAGCTGACCGCCACGAAAATCAGGCAGTAGGCGTGGGAAACCCACCCTGGAAGCGCTTCCAGACGCCGGAGCAAAAATCAGCTTTTCCGCTGTTAAAAAATCACCCCGAAGTACAGCCCCCAGACAAGAAAGTTCCAAGCTGGCTCCATGCCAGAGTCCCGTCAGACACCAGACAATCAGGAGGTTAAGCAGCTGTCTTTTCATCCCCTTCCTGCTGCCTCCCAAGAGGAATATAGACGTATTCCCGGAACCAGGTTCCCAGAGAAATATGCCATCTGCGCCAGAATTTCCGTCATGCTTTTCGACCGGTAGGGATGGTTGAAATTTTCCTGAAAATGAAAGCCGAACAGCTCTCCCAGCCCGATGGCCATATCTGAGTACCCGGAAAATCGAAATAAATCTGGAATGAAAAGGCGGCCGCGCCGATCCAGGCTTCCGCAGCGGAAAGCCCGGCCAGATTTCCGCCGGAAATCTGTTCCCACACCATGCCGATATTGTTGGCCAGGAGAACCTTCTTGGAAAGTCCTGTAATAAAACGGCTGATTCCGTAGGAAAATCTCTCTGCCGTCACGTTTCTGTCTGCCAGCTGGCCGCTGATATCCTTATACTTGACAATCGGCCCTGCCACCAGCTGGGGGGAACATGGCCACATAGGCCCCGAACTGAACCAGATTCTTCTGCGCCCCGGCCTGCCCCAGATACACGTCGATGGTGTAGGACATGGTCTGAAAGGTGTAGAAGGAAATGCCGATAGGAAGGGACAGTTCCAAAAGAGGAAAATCCGTCCCTCCAGCCGCATTGATTATCTCAATAAAAAAATTGGCTGTATTTAAAAAATTCCCAGAATCCCCAGGTTGCCGGCCACTGAGAGAAGCAGCACAGCCCTGGCAGCCCTTTTTGCTGCCGGAGGACAGGCATTTCTCAATGGCCAGTCCGTTTCCATAATCAAATATAGTGGAAAACAGCATAATGGAAACGTACACCGGCTCTCCCCAGGAATAGAACGCCAGACTCATTACCAGAAGCACCAGGTTTCTGAGCCGCGAAGGGCCTGCGTAATAGAGCAGAAGCGTCAAAGGGAGAAAGTAAAAGATAAATAAAATGCTGCTGAAAACCATGCCTGCTCCCTCTACTGAAACAGCTCCGCAAGCAGCTCCTCCGCCTTTCTGCCGTCATCGCAGACGCAGACAGCCAGAAAACGGCCGTACTGCTTCACCACCGCTCCGTCCAGGCGCTTTACCTCCTTTGGCACATAGGAAGCGAAGGCCTCTTTCTGATCCTCGATCCTCTGCTCTGCCAGGGAAACCGCCTCTTTGCAGTCCTCTTCCGTCTCAAACTCGAACACCGCAATCTCTTCTGCCGTGGCTCCGCTGCTGATGTAGACAGAGGACTGTACCGCCGCATCAATGCCGTACAGCATCCCGCCATGTCCTCATCCGCCAGAGTCAGCTCGTCCTCAAAGGCCAGATCTTCTGCCAGCTTCTTTCCAATTTCTCCTGGCGTCAGCCTGCTTTCCCGTCTGGCTTTCCGTCTGCTTTCCCGCCCCGGCCTGCCCGTTCTGTCCGCCGCATGCAGACAGAACGGCGCAGGACGCCAGAATCAGCCCTGCTGTGATTCCCTTTTTCTGTAATGCTTTCATCCATGTTTTGTTTTTCATTTCCTTTCTCCCTTCTGTGTGCTGTATCGCGCGGCCGCTGCTCTCTGCCGTCCTGTCAGTGCGCAGCAGCTGTGTGGCATTTTTAAATAGTCCAGCCACTTTTTTGCAGTAATCCATTTTTCAGGTGAATGCCGTCAAAGGCCGCATCGGCTGGAAGGCTTCCGTCAGAGGCGGCTACCGCAGACGCTGTGTCAATAAAGTACACCTGCTTTTCCTGGGCCATCTGGCGCAGCAGTCTGTTAAATTCCGCAATCTTTCCATTCCTGATATAGCTGTGGGTGGCAGACACCTGATTCGTCACCGGCATAATCTCCTGAACGTAAATGACTGCGTCTGGATTTATTTCCCGGACAGCGTCGATAATTTCCTCATATTTATGAATGAAAACATCATTGTAGGGCCAGCCGTTCTCATTGATCCCCAAACATAATGTAAATCCTTGGAAAAGGAGGTGGTTTTCAGGGCGTCCATCACAGAGACCCTGTTCTCCCCTCTGCGGATCACCGGCTTGGTGAACACAGTATCCACCATCAGGCCCTTATAGGTGTAGGCAGTCGTATTGGACAGCCCCGTGTTGGTAATCAGGCCCTCTGTCCTGGAATCTCCGATAAACACGGCGTCGTCAAAATAGCTGTTATCCACTGGCTCTGCAAAGGGGAACAGGGCGGGAAAAATCATAGGCCCCGGCCTCCGCCTCGGCCGTCATCTCTTCCACCGCCATCTTTTCCGCCCTCGTCTCTTCCGTTTCCGTCTCTTCCGCTTCCGTCTCAGGCAGGGATTCCTCCGATCCCTCCAAAGCCGGTTCCGTCTCCGTCTCTCCCCAGATCAGCCCGGCTTCCGCTCCGTTTCTTTCGGCAAAAACGTCTGACAGGCGGCCCGCGTTTTCCCTGATTTCCAAATACAGGCAGATAATTCAGGACTGAAATCAAAATCAGGCACAGAACGATTCCCTCCAGCGAGGACACGATGCTCCGAATCCGTCGGCGGCGATTTTTCCTTCCTCCGCTTTATCCTCTGACGTTCTCTGTAATATTCCCGATCTCTTCTGGTTAAATTATCATTATCCCATCGGTCTGCCCGACGCTGTTCCTGATACCTGGCCCGCTGCATCTGTCTCCTCCGTCCTACGAAGCCTGCCGTTCTCCCGTCCGTTTGCATCCGCTTTCGCCCTGGCAGGTTTTAATCCTTTCTTCTGTTTCTATTATTAGACGGAAAAAAACCGCCAAAAAGTTGGCGCAACTGAAATTTTTTTATTCTCTGCCCCGGGATACCTGAAAATGGCTCCGCCTTTCCCATCCCCCATCTGGAAAACGCTCGTTTTGACTGGATTTGACTCTTTGTGAAAATACCACAAATTTATTCTCTATATTTTGTGACTTATTTTGATTGATTATGACTGTTTGTGGTTGTATAATAAGGCTAACAAATACAGCAGGAGGTTTGAAACGTGATTTATACCGTTACTTTTAATCCGTCTCTGGACTACATCGTAACTGTCGACCAGTTTGCATTTGGAAAGACCAACCGCACATCCTCTGAGCAGCTGCTTCCCGGAGGCAAGGGCGTGAACGTGTCTACTGTTCTTCACAGTCTGGGAATCGAAAACACCGCTCTGGGATTTCTGGCCGGATTTACAGGACGTGAGATTGAAGAAAAAATCCGCCGCAGCGGCGTAACCTGTGATTTCATTTTCCTGAAACACGGCTGTTCCCGCATTAATATAAAAATGAAGGATTTTGACGGGACTGAGATCAACGGCGCGGGGCCGGAGATTGACTATGCTTCCCTGGAGCAGCTGATGAGCCGGCTGAACAGTCTGAAAAAGGGCGATACCCTGGTTTTAGCAGGCAGCATACCTGCCTCCATGCCAGAGGACAGTTACAGCCGGATTCTGGAAATGTTAAAAGATCGCGGAGTGCTCTTCGCCGTAGACGCCACAGGCGATCTTCTGATGAACGTCCTCCCCTACCGGCCATTTCTCATTAAGCCTAACAACCACGAGCTGGGAGAGATTTTCGGAGTTGAGCTGAACAGCCGGGAGGAAGTGGTTCCCTACGGGAAAAAGCTGCAGGAAAAGGGGGCCAGAAACGTGCTGATTTCCATGGCCGGACAGGGGGCTGTGCTCTTAGACGAGGAAGGCGGCGTCCACATGCTTCCAGCTCCCAGGGGCACTTTAGTAAACGCCGTAGGCGCAGGCGATTCCATGGTAGCGGGCTTTTTTAAGCCGGATGGATGGAAAAGCATGATTACTCCCACGCATTCCGTATGGGGGTAGCGGCAGGAAGCGCCAGCGCGTTCTCGAAATTCTTGGCCACAGAACAAGAAATACGCAGCATTTACAGGACGCTTAACGGCGCGTCTGACTCATAAATCGCAGGAAACAGGATGAAAAGGAGGGAATCTCATGCGGATTACAGATTTGATTGATAAGCGGAGTATCTGTCTTGACGGAACCCCGCGCACAAAGGCGGAAGCCCTGGATCAGATGGTGGCCCTGATGACGGCCAGCGGAAAAATCGCAGATGAGGAGGGCTACAGAAAACAGGTTTATTTCAGAGAAGAGGAAAGTACCACAGGCATTGGAGGCGGAATTGCCATTCCCCACGGAAAATGCTCCGCAGTCCGCGAACCTGGGCTGGCCGCTATGGTTGTCAGGGACGGCGTGGAATTTGAATCCCTGGACGGTATGCCGGCTCATCTGATTTTCCTGATCGCCGCGCCGGACACAGAGGACAACATTCATCTGGACGTGCTCAGCAAGCTGTCTGTGCTGCTGATGGACCAGAGCTTTGTGGAGAAGCTTACAAAGGCCGAGACGGCGGAAGACAAATTTTTAGCTGTCATTGACCAGGCAGATCAGGGAAAAACCAGACATTGACAGCCAGCTGGCCGCTCAGAATGGGGAGCAGGAAACAGACCCTTCTGTTTCTGAAGAGGCAGAAGCTTCCAAAGCCAAAGCCTCCTGCCGCATTCTGGCAGTCACCTCCTGCCCACCGGCATTGCCACACCTATATGGCCGCAGAGGGACTGGAAAAGGCCGCCCGGGCCGCCGGATGCTCTCTGAAGGTGGAAACCAGAGGTTCCGGAGGAGCGCAAAAACGTCCTCACAGAGCAGGAAATCGCAGAAGCCGGCTGCATTATCGTGGCCGCCGATGCCAAGGTGCCTATGGACCGGTTCCACGGCCAAAAAACTCATCGAATGTCCTGTCTCCGATGGAATCAGCAAAGCGGAGCAGCTGATCGAGCGGGCCATGAAGGGAGACGCGCCTGTGTACCAGGCTGGAAAGCCTGAGGCCGCGAAGGAAACAAAAGCCTCTGGAGGCGCAGCCCACAAAATTTACACTCAGCTGATGAACGGCGTTTCCCATATGCTTCCTTTCGTCGTAGGAGGCGGAATTCTCATCGCCCTTGCCTTCCTCATCGACGGCCTGAGCATGGATATCAACTCCCTGTCAGACGAAGCCAGATCTGCTTTTGGAACCATCACCCGGCAGCCGCGGCCCTGAAACGGAATCGGCGGAATTGCCTTCGGCTTCATGCTCCCAATCCTGGCCGGATTTATCGCCATGAGCATTGGAGACAGACCGGCCCTGGCCGTAGGATTTGTAGGCGGAATGATCGCCGCCGGCGGAAAGTCCGGATTCCTGGGCGCTCTACTGGCCGGATTTATCGCAGGATACCTGGTTCTCTTCCTTGGAAAGCTGTTCAGCCGTCTGCCGGAAGCTCTGGAAAAAATCGCTCCAGTGCTCTTATATCCTGTATTTGGAATCCTTCTCATTGGTTTAATTATGACCTTTATCATCGAACCTCCGGTAGGATTTTTAAATACCTCTCTGAACGCTGCCCTCGCAGGCATGAGCGGAACCAGCAAAATTTCTCCTGGGAATCGTCGTGGCAGGCATGATGGCCGTCGATATGGGCGGTCCCTTCAATAAGGCAGCCTATGTCTTTGGAACTGCCTCTATCGCAGCCGGAAACTATGATATTATGGCAGCCGTTATGATTGGCGGAATGGTTCCTCCCTGCGCCATCGCCCTGGCTACCCTGCTCTTTAAAAACAAATTCACAAAGGAAGAGCGGGAATCCGCCCGGTCAACTTTATTATGGGTCTGGCCTTCATCACAGAGGGAGCGATTCCATTTGCGGCCTCTGATCCCCTTCATGTGCTTCCTGCCTGCGTCGTCGGCGCTGGAGTCTCCGGCGCCCTGTCCATGGCCTTCGGGATGTACTGCTCATGGCTCCCACGGCGGAATCTTCGTATTCCCGGTTGTAGGAAACGCTATGATGTACCTGGCCGCCCTGGTCATTTGGAACCCTGATCGGAGCCTTCCTGTTAGGAGCGCTGAAGAAGAAAACGGCGGAAAAATAAATAGAAAGCACGAGGAAAATTTTCTTATTTCACTTAAAGTTACCGAAAATTTTTCCTCGTGCTTAATTTTTTGTTTAATTTTTTTTGGTACTTCCAGGAGTAGCGCCTCCGCCTGTTTTGTTGTAAATATCAATAATTATTTCATTTGCCAGAGAAAGGAAGGACGAGGAAAATGCTTACGGAAAAGCGGCAGGAAGAGATTTTAAAGCTGTTAAACGCCCAGGGCAGTGTGACGGTGCAGGACTTGAAGGAGCGGTTTGACGCCTCGGAGTCTACCATCCGCCGGGATTTAACGGTTCTTCACAAGAAAGGCGCACTGATCAAGGTGTTCGGCGGGGCGGTTCAGGCAGATCTGGCTATTGACGCTGCCGACGCCCAGGTATCCCTGCGCCAGAAACAGCACATGGAAGAAAAAATCAGGATTGCCCGGTACGCCGCCTCCTTAATTAAGCCTGACGACTTCGTCTATCTGGACGCCGGAACCACCACGGGGGCCATGATTCCCTTTATCGAGGAGAAGTCTGCCTTCTTTGTGACGAACGCAGTGTCCCACGGACTGCGCCTGGTGGAGCGGGGCTTCCGGGCAGCCGTTCTGGGAGGAGAAATCAAGGCCTCCACAGAGGCTGTGGTGGGAAACGAGGCCTATCTGAGCCTGAAAAAATACCATTTCACAAAAGGATTCTGGGGAACCAACGGGGTCAGCCGCATTTCCGGCTTCACTACCCCGGATCCCAACGAGGCGCTGATCAAGGAATTTGCCATGGAACGGACCAGAGAACCCTATGTGCTCTGCGACTCCAGCAAATTTTTTCCAGACCAGCCCCGTCAGCTTCGGCGAATTTTCCTCTGCCACGATTATCACGGATCGCCTTCCCCAGGAAAGCTACCGGAGAGAGGACAATATTGTGATCGCCAAGGAGCCGCCTGCCCTGTAGGTATTCTTACCTATGGGGCGGCGGCTCCTGTCAGATCACCGGGCCTTACTGCTCCTTCTTCTGCCCTGCCATGCGGATGATGTACCTTCCGGCTGATATGAGAAGAGGAAGTGTAAGAAGAATCCAGACTGCCTTCTGATGCAGGACCGCCCACAGCCAGTTACACAGCTCTGTCATTCCATGGGTATTTATCAATCTTTCTAAAATAAAAAGTTCCAAACTGTATGAGACAAAATAACAGAACTGCAGCCACATACTCTATAGCAGTAAATTTTCCTGATTATAAGAAAAAGTTCCTGTTATAATGACAAACAGATAGCAGGAAGCGATGAACAGATTCCCTAACATACCTGCCTGTCCCATGATCGTCTCCGCTTTCTCCCTCATCTCCCACTTTTCAGGGCTGTTAAGCATATCTCCCCAGCTATAAAGCCCCATCCATGCACAGCAGATAAACCGTTATGAAATGAAGCGCCAGGAGAAAGCCGAAAACAGAACGGCATACCGTATCGCATATTTATTAACCTTCCTTCTTTTCATTTGTACTCCCTCTATAAAACACAGGCGTCAGCCTGGACTTTTTTCCACGCTGCGTCCCATAACCTCTTCTGTCTTATTTTATTTTTACAATTCCACTTCCAGCTTCTGTTTCTCTATCTTATGCCTCTCAGCGTATCCAGTCAGCATCAGCGTCAGGGCACCGTCTCCCGTCACGTTGCAGGCAGTTCCGAAGCTGTCCTGCAGAGCGAAAATGGTAAGCATCAGGGCCGTTCCCATCTCGTCGAAGCCCAGCACGCCTGTAATCAGTCCCAGGGACGCCATGACGGTTCCCCCCGGAACGCCGGGCGCGCCTACTGCGAACACTCCCAACAGCACGCAGAACAGGGTCATAGTCGGAAGATCCGGAAGAGTTCCGTACAGAATCTTCGACACTACCATGACGAAAAAATACTTCTGTCAGCACAGAGCCGCACAGATGGATATTGGCAAACAGGGGAATTCCAAATTCTACCATATCATCCCTGAGCGTGGGCTCGGACTTTTTCGCACAGTCTAAGGCCACTGCCAGAGTCGCCGCGGAGGACATGGTTCCCACTGCCGTCAGGTAGGCCGGACCGTAGTTTTTAAGCACCTTAAAGGGATTCTTTCCTGAGTACAGCCCCGCCAGGCCGTAGAGCAGAGCCATCCAGATATAATGGCCTGCCATAACGATCAGGATTACCTGGATAAATACAGGAACCTGTTTTGTAATGGAGCCTTCATAAGCCAGGGAACAGAACGTCATGGCAATGTAGACCGGAAGGATAGGAATGATAACCTTCTTTACAATGTCTAACACAATCCGCTGAAATTCATCCAGAATTCCTGTTATCTGCCCCGCCTTCGTCCATGCGGCCGCCAGACCAATGAGAACAGCAAAATACAAGGGCGCTCATCACCCCCATAATCGGAGGAATGGACAGCTGAAATACTACCTCGGGAAGCTCTTTCAGTCCCTCCATGCTCGCATTGATCGACAGGGACGGAATGATTCCAAAGCCTGCCGCCATGGAAAACAGCGCCGCACCCAGAGAGGAGGCGTAGGCGATTCCAAGGGCAATTCCCAGCATCCTGGAGGCGTTCTTTCCCAGCTTCGTGATGGACGGAGCGATAAAACCGATGATAATTAACGGCACGCAGAAATTGATAAACTGTCCCATCACATAATTCAGGGTAACGACTACGTTCATCACCCCTTCTCCCGCGTAAAGGCCGGCTATAATTCCGGCTGCCACTCCAATCAGGAGACGGAATGGAAGACTGCCTGTCAGCTTTTTCATAAACTCTCCTTTCTTTCTCCCGGATTAAGGCTGAATCTAAGCCCCCCTTCAGCCGGCCGGGGAGAAATACAGATTTTCATTTTCTCTTACAGATAAGATATGCTCCCTCTCCCTCTTTTCTGTCTCTTATTTCGCTTCGGATTCTCCGATCTCTAGTCTTCCCACAGCTTTTTCGGATAATACCCGCTGTCCTTTAAGCCCTGGATGGCATCCATGACCATGGGCTTGTCTTCCTTATAAGTAACGCCGTACCACTTGTCTGCGCTCTTTAACACAGTCACCTGGGCCTTGTCCTCCTTCAGAAGCTCGTCTACGACAAAAGGCAGGAAGTATTCGCAATTTTTCCGGATTGACCGGCAGGTTCTGATCTAAAAATACAGTAAACCGCTTCTCCAGCTCCTTGAGAATGCTGGAGGTAAAGCCCCACATATTCATGGATACCAGGGTATCCTCCGGCAGATACGTCCAGGAAGCGCCGTTGTCCTCTGTGTACTCCGCCTTATCGCCGTGCTTTTCCACTCTGGTGCGCTCGTGAATGTCAGCCAGATAACCGTGTTCGTCCGCCACGCACACGCCCCGGGACACATGGCCGTTCTCCGTCAGGGTATTGTAAAGCTTATAGCCTACCATGGCGTACTGATACCTGTCGTTGTCCTCTGTCTCGCAGAGATGGCGGTACAGCTCCTTAAAGGCCGCCTTTCCGTAGTAATCGTCCGCATTGATCACAGCGAAGGGGCCGTCAATCACATCCTTGCAGCAGAGAATGGCGTGTCCTGTTCCCCACGGCTTTACCCTGTTTTCCGGAACCTGATAGCCCTCAGGAAGAAGGTCGTTTTCCTGGTACACATACTCTACCTGGATGTGCTTTTCCATCCTGTTTCCGATGTGCTCCCTGAAATCCTTCTCAATGGCCTTCTTAATGATGAAAACCACCTTCTCAAAGCCTGCCTCCTTCGCATCGAAAATTGGAGAAGTCAATAATCAGGTCTCCATCGTGATCCACCGGATCAATCTGCTTTAATCCGCCGTAGCGGCTGCCCATTCCCGCCGCCATAATTACCAGTACCGGCTTTTTCTCCATGTTCTAATCCCCTTTCCGGCTCAGGCGCCCTGCCGGGCCCGTTCATGCCCGGCGACAGACGCCGCTTCCATCATTTAGTCCTCGTTCTCCTCAGTCTCTGTCAAAGTAAATACCTGACGCTTTCTGGCCATCTCGTCGCTTGCCAGGTACTCGTCGTAGGTTGTGATCTTGTCGATCATTGAACCGTTTGGCAGGAATTCTATGATTCGGTTGGCGGTTGTCTGGACTACCTGGTGGTCACGGCAGGCAAAGAGGATTACTCCCGGGAATTTTATCATTCCGTTGTTTAATGCTGTTATTGACTCCATGTCGAGGTGGTCTGTAGGCTCATCGAACATGAGTACATTGCTTCCCATGATCATCATGCGGGAGAGCAGTACACGAACCTTTTCTCCTCCGGAGAGTACACGCATTTTCTTTACTCCATCCTCACCGGCAAAGAGCATACGGCCAAGGAAACCTCGCACATATGTGGCGTCCTTGATTTCTGAGTACTGTGTGAGCCAGTCGACGATTAGCTCATCAGTATCAAAGATTGTGGTATTGTCCTTTGGAAAGTATGACTGGCTGGTTGTGACACCCCCATTTTATATGAGCCCTCGTCAGGCTCAAGCTCTCCGGCAAGGATTTTAAACATAGTTGTTTTTGCAAGCTCGTTTCCTCCGACAAATTGCAATTTTGTCATCGTGGTTGACAGTGAATGAGATATTGTCAAGTACCTTTACACCGTCGATGGTTTTTGAAATACCCTCGACAAAGAGCACATCGTTTCCGATTTCACGCTCAGGACGGAAATCAATGTATGGGTATTTACGGCTTGATGGACGTATTTCATCAAGCTGGATTTTTTACGAGGGCACGCTTTCTTGATGTAGCCTGCTTTGATTTAGAGGCATTGGCAGAGAAACGCTGGATAAATTCCTGCAGCTCCTTGATTTTTTTACCTCTTTCTTTTTGTTTGCTTCCTTCATCTGACGGACAATAAGCTGGCTTGATTTCATACCAGAAATTCATAGTTCCTTCGCGTAGAGCTGGATCTTACCGTAATCCATGTCGGCATGTT
>ENA-OQHD01000706-OQHD01000706.1-human-gut-metagenome-genome-assembly--contig:-NODE-706-length-11293-cov-2.278703_pt1 | contig 11293 bp, 13 predicted proteins | sample MGYA00242560_ERZ504711 | MGnify/ENA primary metagenome ERZ504711 (study PRJEB26092, sample SAMD00036198) | human gut metagenome | host: Homo sapiens | study: EMG produced TPA metagenomics assembly of... | reverse complement strand
GCGGAAATGTCCGAAACCGCTGATAAATACTTTCGCCTGGGCTATTTGGCTTAAGCATCTCGCACTACGTCACATTTGGTTATTATATTATAAGGGGTTCTGTTCTGTCAATAGGTTTTGTGTCGTTTTTTGCAATTTTTTTGCGTTACTCCCCCCGTTTTTTTGGTTTTTCAGCAAAAAAAATCTGTTGATCAGTTATCCCACCGGCAATTATCGAAATCGGATGATTTTCTCCTCCTGACTATCATCAATCAAAAAACTTCAATCCCCATCAGTGTCAGTCCCTGGGCCGGAGCTGTCGGTCCTGCCATTTCCCGGTTGCAGGCTTCCAGGATTGTTTTTCACTCTCTCAGGTGGATACTGTCCGTTTCCTACTTCGATCAGAGTTCCGGAGATGATTCGTACCATGTTGTAGAGGAATCCTGTTCCTGTTACACGTATGGTTACGATATCTCCGTCACGCCATACATCAATTCCTGTCACTGTACGGATAGTTGTTTTTACCTGCGCTTTTGCACCGCAAAAAGAAGCAAATCATGCTGTCCGATCAGGTATGAGGTTGCTGCTTTCATCTTATCTACATCCAGTTTGTAGTGGTAGAAATAGGTGTATAAGCGCTCTGTCGGAACCGGGAATTTGCGATTCAGGATGCGGTATTCGTATGTTTTCTCGCTGTCGCAATAACGGGGATGGAAATCCGGTTCTACTTCTTCAGAGAGCTGAATACGGATATCTTCCGGAAGACGCTGGTTCAGTGCATAGGAAATCTTTTCCCCGGGAATGCGTGTGTTGGTGTCAAATACTGCCACGTTTCCCATGGCATGAACCCCTGCGTCTGTACGGCTTGCACCGATCGTTTCTATCTTCTCGCCAAGAAGCTCGGACAATGTATCATTTAATACCCCCTGTACAGTAATCCCGTTTGGCTGTGTCTGCCAGCCGCAATAGTTTGTGCCGTCATATGCAACTACAAGACCAATTCTTTTCATCTGTTTTCCTCCATAAAATTGAAAACTTTTGTTATAACAAAATAAACAATATGCTGTAATCCTTTCCTACCGGATTACAGCATATAAAATATCTTTATAAATTATATCAGTACTTTCTCAGATTCCCACAATTCTGAAAACAATGGCGATTCCCAGATAAGCCCACATCACCACATAGGAAATGTAGTCTCTGGACTCATAACGCAATGGCTTCATCTGGGTTCTGTTATCCCCTCCATGATAGCACCTTGCTTCCATGGCCATGGCCAGATCATTTGCTCTTCTGAACGCAGAAATAAACAGCGGAACCAGAAGCGGAATCATATTTTTTAGCCTTCTGAATTATATTTCCGGTTTCAAAATTCTGCGCCACGTGCAATCTGTGCTTTCATGATCTTATCGGTTTCCTCCATAAGGATCGGGATAAAACGCAGCGCAATAGACATCATCATGGCAATCTCGTGGATTGGCACATGAAGTTTATTTAACGGCCTGAGAAGTCGTTCCAGACCATCTGTAAGTTGATTGGGTGTGGTAGTCAGCGTCATAAGAGAAGAACCGATCACCAGATACGTCAGGCGGATGGCCATTCTTCCGGCCAGCTTCAGGCCCTCCTCTGTCACATGCAGGATTCCCCACTGCCAGAGAACCTTTCCGGGTGTCAGAAATATATTAAATACCACTGTGATCATAAGAAGCATCACGATTGCCTTCAGTCCCTTGAACATAAATTTCACAGGAACTTTGGAAAGAATGATCATCGCTGCCAGAAATATAGTTGCCACTGCATATCCCGGAAATGTATGGAATACAAAGACAGAGATGATGAACACCAGTGTACCCACCAGCTTTGCTCTCGGATCCATTTTGTGCAGAACGGAATCTGCAGGATAATACTGTCCTATTGTAATGTCTCGGATCATACTTCCTGCCCTCCCTCATTCTCTTCTTGTTCTGCAGACTTTTTATCCATTGTTTCCTTCTGAATGCTTAAATCTTCATCAGGCACATCTGAATGAGACTCTTTCGTCCCATCCTTAGTCAGATCAGCTTCCATCTCACTAATTAAGGTTTCTGCTTTGGCATTTTCTTTTTTCGACTGACTATCTGAAACAGATTGTCTGTCACCGGACAATTTCCCGGGATTACATTTTCTTAAAACTGCAAGGATATTCTCTTTTGCCTCATCCACCGTTGTAGCAGTTACATCTACATCCAGGCCTTTTTGCCTTCAACGCATGCATGATATAAGTAATCTGCGGTGCTGCAAGTCCCATGGCTTCCAGCTCTCTGTAATGAGCAAATACTGCTTTGGGAGCATCGTCATATGCGATTTCTCCGTCATTGACTACGATCAGTCTCTCCGCATATTTTGCAATATCCTCCATGCTGTGGGATACAAGGATAATAGTAATCCCTCTTACTTTATGAAGCTCTGCGATCTGGTCAAGGATATCATCTCGTCCTTTCGGATCCAGACCTGCAGTTGGCTCATCCAGAATAAGAATTTTCGGATTCATTGCCAGTACACCGGCAATAGCAACTCTTTTCTTCTGTCCGCCGGAAAGCTCAAAAGGGGATTTACTGAAATTTTTCTCCTTGAAACCTACGTGCTGCAGTGCTTTCTTTGCTTCTACTTCTGCCTCTTCCCTGGATAATCCCTGATTCATGGGACCAAAGCATACATCAGAAAGCACATCATTCTCAAAGAGCTGATGCTCCGGATACTGAAATACAAGACCAACCTCGCTTCGCAGGGCACGACGATCATATTTCTCTCCCCAGATATCCTCTCCATTATAAGTAATCGTACCGGAAGTTGGACGGATCAGCGCATTGAAATGCTGGATCAATGTAGATTTCCCACTTCCTGTATGTCCGATAATTCCGATAAACTGTCCGTCCGGAATAGAAAGATTGATATCTTTCAGCGCATGGATCTCATAGGCAGTTCCCGGACTGTAGGTATAAGTTACAATTTTTTAATTCTATTGACATAAGGCATTCACCAGCTCCTCTGTAGTCAGTATTCCCTCCGGAACATCCACTCCGGCTTTATGAAGTTCGTGTGCCAGAAGTGTTACCTGCGGCACATCCAGTCTGTATTCTTTCAGAGTTTCCACCTGTGAGAAAATCTCTCTGGGTGTTCCCTGCATCACCACTTCTCCGTTATCCATAACATATACCTTGTCCGCATGAACAACTTCTTCCATATAGTGGGTGATCAGAATGACTGTCACTCCTTCCCGTCTGTTAAGGTCACTGACTGCCTCAAGAACTTCCTTTCGTCCATTCGGATCCAGCATTGCAGTTGGCTCATCCAAAATGATGCATTTCGGACGCATTGCCATGACACCGGCAATTGCAACTCTCTGCTTCTGTCCGCCGGAAAGTTTATTCGGAGAATGATAACGATAGGATGTCATTCCTGTTTTTTTCAGGCTCTCATCTACACGCTCCCAGATTTTCTCTGTGGGCACACCCATATTCTCCGGTCCGAACCCTACGTCTTCTTCTACTACAGTTCCTATGATCTGATTGTCAGGATTCTGAAAAACCATGCCCGCTTTCTGTCGGACTTTCCATAATTCCGGCTCTTTAGACGTGTCAATCCCATCTACCCACAAAGTTCCTTCCGTCGGAAGCAACAGCGCATTCAGGTGCTTTGCAAGAGTAGATTTTCCGGAACCATTATGTCCCAGAACAGCCACGAATTGTCCGGCTTCAATGTCCAGGTTTACATCATTGACAGCACGCTGCGTATCCTGCACGTTACCATCTTCATCATACTTGAGATAGTCAAATCCCAGCTTGAATGCCTTGATAATTCCCATAATACTTTTTTGTCCTCGTATTTTGTCTGTCTGCTGCTTATTTTCACAGGAAAGAATCCCGTCAGTAAACAGCGAATATTTAATTTTTTCAGGCTTCTTCAGTAGCTGCCAGTCCGGTCAACTCGTCAATCAGAGCCCAGATCTCATCTCTTCCCTGCTTCGTCTCAGCAGAGAAAGGAATAATAATGCCATCTTTGCTCAGCTTCAGCCCTTCTTTGATTGCTTTGATATTTTTCTGAACCTGGCTTCGTTTGAGCTTGTCAAGCTTCGTTGCAATAATGATCGGCTCATAGCCATTGTTCAGAATCCAGTCATACATCATCTTGTCATTTGCAGACGGATCATGACGGATATCGATAAGAAGGAAAACCGCCTTCAGGTTTTTGGATGTATGAAGATATCTTTCGATCATCTTGCCCCATTTTTCCTTCTCAGACTGTGAAACCTTTGCGTATCCGTAACCAGGGAGGTCTACCAGATACATGGCTTCATTGATATTATAAAAGTTAATGGTCTGTGTTTTTTCCCCGGCTGTGCACTTGTTCTGGCAAGAGATTTCCGGTTCATCAGCCCGTTGATCAGCGATGATTTTCCCACATTTGATTTTCCTGCAAATGCAACCTCCGGTCTGTTGGTGTCCGGGAGTTTGCTGGTAATACCGCATACGATATCTAATGATACATTCTTAATAACCATTGATTTCCTCTCTTTTTTCACAACAAATGGTCAATCTTTACTGACTGACCATTTATTTTATACCAGTGCCTTATTAAGCACTTCCTTCATCGAACTTACAAAGGTAATGGTAAGTCCGTCTGTGATTTCCTTATCTAATTCCTGAATATCCGGTTTGTTTTCTGCCGGCACTAACACCTCTTTGATCTTAGCATATTTTGCCGCAAGAAGTTTTTCCTTTCAAACCGCCGATCGGAAGAACTCTTCCTCTCAGTGTGATCTCACCGGTCATTGCAAGGTCTGCCCTTACCGGCTTCTTAATAATTGCGGAAAGGATTGCAGTTGCCATGGTAATACCTGCGGATGGTCCGTCTTTTGGTACTGCCCCTTCCGGAATATGCACATGAATATCGTTTTCCTGGAAAAATTCCGGCTCAACTTTATAGTCAGAAGCAATGGAACGAATGTAAGTAATACCTGCCTGTGCAGACTCTTTCATAACATCTCCCAACTGTCCGGTAAGCATCAGCTCACCTTTTCCGGGCATTACATTGACTTCAATCTGCAGTGTATCGCCGCCCACCTGTGTCCAGGCAAGCCCGCGGGAAATACCAATCTCATCTTTCTTATTTGCCATAAGATAGTTAAAATGCTCTTTTCCAAGAAAATCTGACAGATTCTTTGAAGTCACTGTAACTTTCTTTTTATCTTCTTCCATGATCAGACGTGCAGTTTTTCTGCATATCTGTCCGATGGTTCTCTCCAGGTTTCGAACTCCGGCTTCTTTTGTATAATTGTTGATGATCTTCTTAAGGAGCCGCTGACTGGATTGTCAGTTTACCTTTCTCGATACCGTTCTCTTCCATCTGCTTCGGAATCAGATGTTCCTTTGCAATATGTTCCTTCTCATTCTCAGTATAACCTGCGATCTCGATCAGTTCCATACGGTCAAGAAGTGGTCTCGGAATGCCCTGAACATCGTTTGCAGTTGCAATAAACAGTACTTCTGAAAGATCCTGTGGAACCTCTATATAATGATCCATAAATCTGCTGTTCTGTTCCGGATCAAGCACCTCAAGAAGTGCCGCAGAAGTATCTCCTTTATAATCACTGCTGGTCTTGTCAATCTCATCCAGAAGCATCAGAGGATTGCTCACTCCTGCCTGCTGTAATGCTGCAGTGATCCTTCCCGGCATTGCTCCTACATAAGTCTTTCTGTGGCCCCGGATCTCAGCCTCATCTCTCACACCGCCCAGACAGATACGTACATATTTCTTATGCATTGCTTCTGCAATCGATCGGGCAATGGAGGTTTTACCTGTTCCGGGAGGTCCTACCAGACAAAGGATCGGACTTTTTCCCTTATGTGTCAGTTTGCGGACGGAAAGGAACTCCATCACACGCTCCTTCACATCTTTCAGACCGTAATGACCTTCCTGAAGTACTTTCCATGCTTCTTTCAGATCATCAGAATCTGTGGATTTCTTCTCCCACGGAAGTGCCAGCATGGTTTCAATATAACCACGCAGTACTGCATTCTCGGATACATTGCTGTTGGTATTCTTAAATCTCTCGATTTCTTTGCTGATCTTCTCTTTTACCTCATCGCCGGCCTGAAGTTCCTGGAGTTTCTTCTTAAACTCCTCTGCGTCATCCGCAGTATTATCCTCACCCAGTTCCTCACGTATCAGTTTCAGCTGCTCTCTGAGAATATATTCTCTCTGATTCTTATCAATTCTGGCCTTCACTTTTTTCTGGAGATCTCTGCCAATCTGCATGATCTCAATCTCATTTCCAAGGATTGCACCCAGAACTTCATAACGTTCCTCCAGTGTAAGTGCCTCCAGAATCTTCTGCTTATTCTGATAAGATAAAGGGAATATTTACGGCAATCTGCTCAACCAGTTCCTCAACATTATCTATATTTAAAATTCTGTGCTACCAGCTCTTTGCTGACTTTTCCATTTTCCATGCAGTATCTGTGGAATAATTCCTTAAGGCTTCTGTGCATGGCTTCCATCACTGGTTCCGGCATCTGCATTTCTTCTTCATCAACAGGTATGATCTCACTTCTGATAAACGGAAACTCCTGCTCAAATTTTCACAAGTGTGGCTCTTCCCGTTCCCTCTACAAGTACCCGCAAAATGATTCTGCGGAAGTTTCCACAACCTGTTTGATATAGGCAATGGTTCCTACATGATATACACCTGCCAGATCCGGTGATTCCACCTCAGGATCAATCTGAGTAACCAGGAAAAATCTTCTGGTCATGAAGCATGGCAGCTTCAATCGCCTTGACAGAACGCTCCCTGCTCACATCGAAAATGAACGATCATCCCGGGAAGGATGGTAGTTCCCCCTGAGAGCGATCGCAGGCAGCACTATATTCTGATTTGTCATTTATTGTTCAGTCCCTTTCATCAGGCTGTTTCCGGTTTATCCTTCTTGTGTGTCCGGGACGTTCTTCTGCTTCCGGCTGTCTTCGCCTGTGCAGGAGTTTCTCCGCGGACGATCTCCGGCTCACCGGTGCCATCTACTACATCTTTGGTAATTGTACACTTGCGAATCGTGTCATCTGACGGAATCTTATACATCAGATCCATCAGTGAACCTTCCATGATCGCACGCAAACCTCTGGCTCCTGTCTTACGTTCCAGAGATTTCTTTGCGACCAGTTCAAGTGCATCATCTTCAAAATCAAGTTCAACACCATCCAGTTCAAATAATCTGTGATACTGTTTGGTAAGTGAGTTCTTCGGCTCTTTCAGAATACTGATCAGCGCATTCTCATCCAGCGCATCCAGAGTTACAACTACCGGCACACGACCGATAAACTCAGGAATCAGGCCGAATTTGATAAAGTCTTCCGGCATTACATCCTTCAGGATTTCACCCACATTTCTGTCTTCCTTAACAGAAACCTCTGCACCGAAACCGATGGACTTGGTATCCTGTCTGGACTCAATGATCTTCTCGATTCCGTCAAAAGCACCGCCGCAGATAAACAGAATATTTGTTGTATCAATCTGAAGAAACTCCTGATGAGGATGCTTGCGGCCACCCTGAGGCGGAACACTTGCCACTGTACCTTCCAGAATCTTCAGAAGTGCCTGCTGCACGCCTTCACCGGAAACATCGCGGGTTATGGATGGATTCTCAGATTTTCTTGTGATCTTATCAATCTCATCAATATAGATAATTCCGTACTGTGCACGTTCAATATCATAATCTGCTGCCTGAATGATCTTGAGAAGAATATTCTCAACATCCTCTCCTACATATCCGGCTTCTGTCAGTGTAGTAGCATCTGCAATAGCAAACGGTACATTCAGAAGTCTGGCAAGTGTCTGAGCCAACAGAGTTTTACCTGAACCTGTAGGTCCAAGCATCAGAATATTACTCTTCTGAAGCTCTACATCAGAATTTTTTGACGCAAGAATTCTTTTATAGTGATTATAAACAGCAACGGAAAGAGCCCTTTTTTGCTGCATCCTGACCAATTACATAATCATCCAGAACTGCATGGATCTCTTCCGGTTTTAACAGATTAATATCAGAATTCAAAACCTCGTCATCATAAGGATTTAATTCTTCCTCCATGATCTCTGAGCAGATGCCAATGCACTCGTCGCATATAAATACTTTACCATCCGGACCTGCGATCAGTTTTCTTACCTGATCTTCTGTCTTCTGGCAAAAGGAGCATCTTACTTTTCCTTCTCTCATTTTTTCCTGCCATGAATTTATGTCTGTCCTTTCTCTATACTAACTAATAAGACTCCTGTGACGATTCACAGGAGTCTTATCTTTCGCATTATTTATGCATGACTACACCGTCAATCAGTCCATATGCCTTTGCTTCTTCAGCAGTCATATAGTTGTCCCGGTCTGTATCACGCTCAACAACTTCTATCGGCTGACCGGTATTTGCAGCCAATAACTCATTTAAAGTTCTCTTTGTCTGTGCGATATGATCTGCCACGATCTGGATCTCTGTTGCCTGTCCCTGCGCACCGCCGGATGGCTGATGGATCATGATAGTGGAATGCGGAAGAGCAAATCTCTTTCCTTTTGCACCGCCTGCCAGGAGAAAGGCGCCCATGCTGGCAGCCATTCCAAGACAAATGGTAGAAACATCGCATTTAATATACTGCATGGTATCATAGATCGCCATGCCGGCTGTTACGGAACCGCCCGGGCTGTTGATATACAGCTGAATATCTTTACCAGGATCTTCTGCTTCCAGGAAAAGAAGCTGTGATACGATCAGTCCTGCACTCACATCATTTACTTCCTCACCAAGAAAAATGATTCTGTCCTTCAGAAGCCTTGAATAGATATCATAGCTTCTCTCTCCCCTGCTTGTCTGTTCAATGACATAAGGTACTAAACTCATATAAACGCCTCCATTTACGCGGCTGACTTTTTTCCGAAAAAGGCAGACATCTGAGCCTGTCTCTTTTCGGTTCTTAAAATTCGATTACTTTAAAATTAAACTTCCTTAGCAGCGTCAGCGATAACAGTAACTGCTTTCTGTACAGCCATGTCTTTCTTCATCTGCTCAAGTTCACGCTCTCCAAGTAATTCTTTTAACTTGTCAGCTTCCATTTTGTATGCTTCAGCCATCTTGGAGATCTCTTCATTTACTTCTTCCTCTGTTGGCTGAATGTTCTCAACTTCTGCTACTTTCTCAAGAACCAGTCTTGTCTGGATTCTCTTTAATGCCTGTGGTTTCATGTCTTCCATCATCTTGTCAGCAGTCATGCCTGTGAACTGGAAGTACTGATCCATGGATAATCCCTGAGACTGCATTCTTCTGCTGAAATCATCAAGCATCTGACGGCACTGTGTCATAAGCATAGCTTCCGGAATATCCATCTGTGCATTTTCGATTGCTTTATCTACTGCTGCATCTTCTTTTGCACGTTTTGCTTCGTCTGCTTTCTTATCTTCAAGGTTTGTTTTTACATGCTCTTTGTACTCTGCAAGTGTATCGAACTCAGAAACATCTTTTGCAAAATCATCATCCAGTTCAGGAAGTTCTTTTGCTTCGATCTTCTTAACTGCGCATTTGAAGATTGCTTCTTTACCTGCAAGTTCTTTTGCCTGATATTCTTCAGGGAATGTAACTTTTACGTCTACATCATCGCCAACTTTAGCACCAACAAGCTGTTCCTCAAATCCCGGGATAAATGTGTTGGAACCAAGTGTCAGAGGATACTCTGTAGCCTGTCCGCCATCGAAAGGTACTCCGTCTACAGATCCTTCGAAGTCGATTGTTACAATATCATTTAACTGAGCTGCGCGGTCTTCTACGCTGATTGTTCTGGAGCTTTTTCTCCTGCTCTTTCTTGAGTTCAGCTTCTACGTCTTCGTCTGTTACTGTGATTTCAGTTTTCGGTACTTCTACACCTTTGTAATCACCTAATGTAACTTCCGGTTTAACAGCAACTTCTGCTGTGAAGATGAATGCTTTTCCAGGCTCAGCCTGTGTAATGTCGATTGTCGGCTGGGAAACGATCTCAAGTTCGCATTCAGCTAATGCTTTGCTGTAGTGTTCCGGAATCAGAGCGTTAACAGCATCTTCAAGGAATACTCCTTTGCCATACATCTGCTCGATCATTTTTCTTGGAGCTTTTCCTTTACGGAATCCAGGGATGGAAATTCTTCCTTTTGCTTTCTGGTATGCATTCTGCATTGCTTTTTCTAAATCTTCAGCGGCAACTTTCGATAGTAAGTTTAGCCATGATTTTTTCCATTTTTTCCACCTGTAAACTCATGTTACAATGTTCCTCCTTAAATTCAGGTTATATTTTGCGACTGGTTTTTCAGCTGCGTTATATCATTCACAGTTTTTACCTATTTCTATATATTCAAGTCTGAGCTCCGCTCCCACCATTGCAGAAGCGGGAGAGTTACTGTTCACTCTGTGTCAGTAACGCAAGAAGTCTGTTTATAACTCAATTATATATTTACAGTCATTGTAGCAGTATAGCACAAAAAAGTCCAAAAGTGCTAGTGTTTTTCGCATAAAAGTAAGGGTTTTGGGATGTTTTAACGTGTGTAAACTACAGATTCTGCGATTTCTTTTGCTTTTTCCTCGTTTTCGAGCTGTGAAATCAGGGAGAGTGCGAAGTCTACAGCCGTTCCCAGGCCACGGCTGGTGGTTATGTTTCCGTCTACTACTACGCTGTCTTCACTTGTTACTGCGCCATCTTTGAAGAGAACTTCCATGAATGACGGATAGGAAGTTGCTTTGCGGCCTTTGAGGAATCCCAGTCCGGAAAATACGCTTGGAGCTGCGCAGATGGCTGCGATTTTTTTGGCCTTTATTATTGAAGTCTGTCAGGAGGTCGATGAGTGGTTTGTAACCGGCAAGGTATTTGGTTCCCGGCATTCCTCCAGGAAGAACGAGCATGTCGGCGTCGGCGAAGTCGGTTTCAGCGAATATGGCGTCGGTGAGCATGGTGATGCCGTGGGATGTCTGGATCCGGGTGGTTTCTTTGATAGATACGGATTTTGATGTCGATTCCGGCGCGGCGGAGAAGGTCTACTACGGTTAAACCTTCAATGTCTTCGAATCCATCGGCGAGGAAGATGTATACCTTTTTTACTCAATTTTTTGTGCCTCCTGGTTGTTGTATTTTTTAAGAATTTTTATCTTGTTTTTCTGAAATAGATTATAGCAGTTTTTTATGGATAGTTACAATGTTTGTTTGGATTGGGTAGGGACACTGGGCAGGGACGCGCGAAGCCATCTGTCTCCTGGGGTTCAGTTTCGTGAGCCTAAGTAA
>ENA-OQHD01000705-OQHD01000705.1-human-gut-metagenome-genome-assembly--contig:-NODE-705-length-11315-cov-7.592599_pt1 | contig 11315 bp, 19 predicted proteins | sample MGYA00242560_ERZ504711 | MGnify/ENA primary metagenome ERZ504711 (study PRJEB26092, sample SAMD00036198) | human gut metagenome | host: Homo sapiens | study: EMG produced TPA metagenomics assembly of... | reverse complement strand
AAGGCTTCGGACAGGATTATAACTCTACATCAAGCGGTCATTCGATGATAGACATTAGTTGGAGGCTTCAGATTGTCCCCATATCTGTTTTGATAACCTGAAATGAATCCACTATGAATAATGTAGGTTAGGTTCACCATCAATTCCAGCAACAATTTCCGGAATGCCCTACTGGATTCAACCATTGAAAAACAGACATGGCTATGTCCCATCACCCTTAAAGAGCAAGACGGAGCTTTCTACAGCCCATACAAAGATTCCATTACCCTTCCAGAAAGGTATCAATTCATTGATGATAAGGAATTCTACTACACAGCTCTTCACGAGATGGCACATTCAACCGGACATCCAGAAAGACTGGCAAGAAAATTTGGTTCCTTCGGAAGCACTGAATACGCCCGCGAAGAATTGATTGCCGAACTGTCAGCTGCAGTAACCGGACGTGATCTAGGTATGGCAGTTACCCCCAGAAAAGAAAACGCACAGTACCTAGACGGATGGTGTTCCATAATTTCGAGTGATCCGAAATTTATTATGACAATTTTAAGTGATGTCAACAAAGCAGTCACTTCCCTGGAAGAAGGCATAGGTCTGAACCGGGAACACGAGGATTCAACCGAAAAACAAAATCAGATACCAGTCATGACCGAAGATGAATATCTCGCATCGAGAGGATATGAAAATCCATTTTATTCAGTGCCCACAACACACAAGGGAAACCTCCGGACACAAAATTTATTATCAAGCATAAGCATAACGCGAAGCAACAAATATGAAGCAGAGCGAAATGTTCTGAAAGAAGAATACAGAGCAATGCTCAACAGAGGAGAGATACGTCAACCTACCAAAACAGAATGGATTATGAAAAACCGCGAATGGACATCCTGACTTGGAAAGTACCCAGACAGCAAGACGTATGGCTATGGCAATGGGCATTAACTGGAAATCTGAGAAAAATGGCCTGCCGGTAATTCACCACTACTACTACGATCAACATGGGCAACTTCATACTCAATTTTATTGTAAAGATGAGATGCAAGACCGTATGGTGTGGAAATCCGGCAATGATTATATTCTTTGTACAGGGTCCCGTTCCGGCGGCGATTATACAGAACACATATTGCCTACTGAAGAAGTTTCGAGGATTAAGGAACTGAATACAGTTGAACTCCAATCATCCGGATGCAGGTCATTATTAAACGATTCATCTGGAGAATTTCATATAAAGGATAAATCTACCGGCAAGATAGAACCTTTAACCGCAAGCAATATTGATTTGGGAAAACAGCCTCCGGAAGCGATCAAGAAATTATTGTCTGGACAACAGACAGAAATGTCCACCCAATCCGGTGCTACGCGGATAATGAGGTTAAGCAAGTCACCGATTGGCTGGACACTCAAGACCGAAAAACAATCATTTAATACAATAGACAATGCCATTGAAATATAATCAATAATTACAAAACAAAATGCTTATGAAACCACTAAAAGAACTCATTAACGACATTCTCAATTTTTCAGAAAACAAAGAGTTAGAAAATATCAAGAGAAATCCGACAATGATTAAAGAGATAACTAATCCGACAGAAGCACAACAGCTGGCTGCCGTAAGGAGTTCTTCTCATGCGATAAAAATATATAAAGGAACCTACTAAAAAAAAGTACGATTCATCGCATTTAAAAGATGATATATACAACTATCGTCATATTAAGAATTTAACAGCAAAAGAGCAACTATACCTCATAAAAGAGGGAATCAGCATGAAAAAACATCCAAAAAACCTGTAGAAAAAGTACAACTATATGCTTTAAAATGGAGAAGGCCTCCATTAGTGACATTAGGAATCCTACAGAAAAAGCACAACTTATAACTATAAGAAAAGACAAAGAGTTATTCTTATATATAAAAAATCCAACTATTACTGTCTGCCAGGAAGTTGCAAGAGCGTACTGTGGTAATATAGAGATACCAGCAGATCGCAGGATTATAAAGCCTACCCAAAAGTTAGTTTCCAGCCTACAGGATACTGAAGGTTATGCTTACATAAAAGAAATGAGTCTTGATTATAATAAAGGAGATAAATATATCAATGATGAATCAGATAAAATAATGAATTGGAAGAAACAAAAACAGAAACAGATTATAGATGATTATAAATATGAAATTGGTATTGCAAAGGAAAGGGGGATAGAACCTAATATCAAAATAGAAGAATCCGGTATTCAACAAGAGAATGACCATAAACAAATTAATACAAGAATCGATTATTCAAACAAACCTCAAGATAACTATAATATTGAAGAACTCTCCAATAAAGAAGTTATAGGAACCATTTCATATTATGATTTTAATGGCAAAGTATCTGAAGTTATTGAATACAATACTGTTGAGAGCTATTTGAAAAGTATAAAAGATGAATTAAATTCTAATCCAAACGGCTTTAAATATGAAACATTAACCACAGATGCCAACATCAGAAAATCAGTAGATGACATAGTTTACGGGGCTTACGGTGAAGATAACCCACATTCTTTAGAATGGTACTCCTCGAATAATACAAAAGCAGCGATAAGTCCAGAACAATATTTATCAGAAGAACGCAATAAAATAATGCGTGAATATGCTAAAAATCCCTTTTTGGAGACTCTCGATAAAAGAAAAATATATCAGCCGAGGGTATGGATAAATGGGCAGCCGTTACCAATAAATATATGGAAATGAAAACAAACATATCAACAAAGCAAATAGAATTGCAATCTTCCGGTTGTAAAACTCTGATCTATGACGTATTCCATTCTTCCGGCCAAAAAGAAAGCAGCCATTACCGCATTCTAGATAAATCCACCGGTAAGACAGAATCTATAAATGTGGGGGATATTGACCTGAAAAAGCAGTCTCCGGAAACACTCAAAAAGTTGTTATCCGGACAACAAACAGAAATGACCAATAAGTCCGGCACAAACAGTCTTGTCACTCTGAATAAAACCATAACGGGGTGGGGAATATCCGCAGTAAAACAAGTATTCAACTCAGCTGACAACTCTGCCGGCATTTAAATTATTTTGGAAACAAAAACGAAGATATAAAATGAAAGATCAAAAAGAACTACTAAAGAAATGTCTGGTAAACGATATTCCAGCCATTGTTTTCCAGGGAAGCGACAGCTGTGCTGTAGAAATTCTGCAAGCAGCGGAAAACATTTATAGAAAGAACGGTTGCAGTCCGGAGTTTTTGATAGATTTCCATGAAAATGTAGTGGAAAATTTCAGAGCATATCAACTGGAAAACTCTACAGCAACCAAGCTCCCTGATCTGACAACAAGTGAAAAAGAAGCGTTCTACATTCTTCAGGAGAAAGAAGAGGTCTGTTTTCCTATTCAAATAAAAGATTTTGAGCAACACTTAAAAGATCATGGATTTACCAGAACCTATGACAATACAACATCTTATGGCAAGTACCTTTTATTAAAAGAGAAAGACTATATAGGTATCACAGGAAATAACGTAAAATTATGATTTTGCCATTAATTATTGCAAAAAAAGCAATCAAATAAGCTACTTCGTCTTTTTCTGATGATCCGAGTTATCCGGAACGAATAGGAGACTACAACAGTCTAAAAACATGCTTCTCTGACATAATGTCCAAACACCCGTTGAAAGAAGAAACGAACGAACTATTTACAGTAATAGAAAACTACCATAAAATGGGATACGATGATATATCCCAAGCCTTGACCCAATATGCATCAGCCATAGATAACTTTTGCACTAATGCCCAATCAAAATACATAATTGAAGGTGTTTCCATATGTAAAACAGACAGCAGGCAACTAAAAGGAAATATAACAATTACCCAAAAAGGAAATATACCGGTCAGTCAGATTACAGATTTCCAGATAAAAGATAAGTCCACCGGTAAAACAGAGCCTCTAAACATAGGCAGTATTAATCTGGAAAAGCAGTCTCCGAAAACAATCAAGAAACTGCTGTCCGGCCACAAAGTCGAAATGACCAATAAGTCCGGCGGAAATAGTCTTGTATCTCTGAATAAGACGGTGACGGGGTGGGGGTTATCCATTGCAAAACAAATCGCCAACTCTACAGATTCGTCAGCAGAAATATAGAATAAAAAAAGTTTTTCTCCCTTTTTTCCCTATCAGTTCAAAAAAATGTGTAATTTTAAATTTTAAAAGATATGAAAATGGATTACGATGAATGCAGGGCCAAAATATCAATCATAGACATAGCAGAGGATCTCGGATATACACGCATATCGGGTAGACAAGCAACGAACTTGACCTATGTTCTTGGCAACCTCAAAAATCCAGAAGACGAAATAGTCATCTTTCCTAAAAAGAACACCTATTTCTCAAGGAAAGGCAGCTTTGACGATAAGGGAGAGCTGACCAAGTTCGTCCTTAAAAGATTGCATATGTTCTCTTATTGCACCCAACAGGGATATAGAGGAGTCAATGAAGTTCTTTCAAGATATATGACTGGCGAAAGAATTGTCACCGGAAACGTACAAAGCCGTACAAAAGACCACACCCAGAACTACATTAAGGAATTCAATTTGAATTATTGGAATCCCCGTCCTATCAAAAGGACAATCCATATCTGACCGTCCAAAGGAGGCTCTCTCCACAGACTGTGGAGGATTTCGCCAATAGACTGTTTATCTACCAGGTAGGGAAAAACAATCATATCGGCTTTCCATTCCGTAAGCCCTCCCAGATGGAAATACTTAACTTCGAAATGAGAAACTATTTCGAAGAAACCAATACCAATTATAAAGCCTTTGCCACGGGGGGTGACAAGGCCCAAAGCTGTTGGATGGCCAATTTTGTTCCCTTTTTGACAAGGTTACGGACATATATCTCTTTGAATCTGCCATTGACGCAATGAGTTTCTACGAAATAAACCATTATACTAAAGAAACCACATGCGCATTCATAAGTACGGGGGGATATGTCACCAAATCCCAAATAGAGAATATAAGCCGTATATTCCCATCTGATAAGGTAAAGTGGAATTGTTGCTATGACAATGATGCCAGCGGTAATGGTTTTGACATCACCACAGCATATTATCTCAAAGGTGAGGAATGTAAAGCTTTTGCAAGGACCAACACTGGAGACACATATAAGACCATCTATTTAAGTTTCCCGGATGGAAACACACTAACCTTCAAAGAAGATGCATTTTCCTCCGGCGAGTATCTTAAACAACATGGTATAGACAATGTAAATATCATCAAACCTTCACGATACAAAGATTGGAATGAACTTCTTGTCTATTACAAAAGATTTGATTTGAACCTGGGTCCAGGAATGAAATTCATCCCGGCTATCGAAAAGACCATATCCCAACTGAATCTAAGAGGATATGAACAATTGGCCAATTGTATCAGTTCTTCCACAAAAGAGCTGGTGGATTCCCTGCTTGAGCAAGCCAATTACTGCATTTCCGCACCTCTTGCCGAAAGCAGCGCTTACACTCTCATGGTAGACTGTAATATCTTCATGGGGCTGGACACGATGGTACCGGTACCAAGCAACTTATATGTTATAGAAAAGTGCACGCAAAAAAATGATATCGGCACATGCCATAAATGAATCTCTCAAAAATGAATATATAAACATTTTCAGAGACATGAAATCATCTGATTTCAAAAATTTTCTGGAAAAAAACATCCTAACTTATACAAAGGGTACTGTAGAAAAGAATTTTGAGAAAGTAATATTGACTTCCGGATGGAATATCAAACCTTCAACTTCGAAAAAAAAGATTCTTGAATTTAGAACATGGTATATAAAATCACGAGAAACGCGTCTACCCTCTAAACATGGGCGCGTAAAATAAACTGTGTCATGCGGCGTTTTCTTCCAAGCTCATCGGTCGGGGATCGCCCAGCACCAAGGGGGTGCACCAGCACTCCCAACGCTCGTAAAGTTACAACAATTTAAACCTATCTCTAAACTTTACTGTTTTATTCATTCTGCAACCTTACTTCTACCTCTTTATTCCATTGTTTCAATAAAACCTGCTTGATTGTGGAGGAGAGTGTATTAAACTCAACCAATTTGTTACCTAAATAATTTAAAGCAAGTTTTATAAATATAGGCTTACTAACAGGCATTTTACCTTCATGCCCTTTATACAGAATATCAACCTCATCAATGAGTTGTAGCTTGTCTTCTGATAGATTTATAAATTCCCCATCAGTCATAGCCATAAGAAAACGATTAGTAATTAATCCAAATATAGCATCACCAAACTTTTCCTTCAGCTCATCTTTGGATGATTCTCTATTACAGAAGTTAATAGAGTTATTTAGATATGGAGTTACCATTCTCTTCCACTCCTTTGAATAATATGGTTTTGGCTTTGGTAACTATTCTATTTTCCGCCATGACAATTTTATCGGCTGTTTTTCAGCCGATAAAATAAAAATGTCCGTAAGAAAATATTTTTGTTTTAACATTCCGGTTTATAAAAACATGGCAGAAGGGCTTTTTTGTCGCAGTCCTTACCATGAAGAATACATTCAAACAAGTGCTTCAGGTAATCCTGAGGATCTATGTCATTAAGCTTGCAGCTTTCTATCAGAGAAAAGATGAATGCCGAGTTTCCTGCTGCATCCTCACTGCCTATGTTCATACAGTTCTTGAGCAGCAGCTTTACAGGTTTCATCCTTTGCTCACAGAGGTTGTTCGATATTTCCGCAGAACCGTCCTTGAGGATATTTTTCAGGGATTTCCACTGGTTTAACGTATAGTTCACAGCCTTTCTCATCAGTTCGTTTGCCATGAGTTTGGCATCCTGCATCATCATGACCACCTTATGATGGATACGTTCAAGAATAGGTCCTGTAAGCTTAAGTCATTTTTTCCTTAATCTGCTCACCGCTGAGTTTCATTGTGCGGAACAAGTCTTCATTTCTGAACATATCACCGATAGGGTCTATTATATCCATCGCAGTTCTGTCTGATGGCAAGGCATCGACCCACAGCCTCCTGCAGTGTGTCCAGCATCCTATATGAAGCACCTTTGAGTCTTCTCCGTCGAACATCCTGTAAACCGTATATCCGTCTGTAGATACAGATCCCATAAAATGCTCAAGGAAGGTCTTTGCTACATCAGAGGCTCTGCTGCCGTTATTGTAATGATAGTAAACCAACTTGACATGCTTTGCAAAGAAAGCCCATAAGTACTTTCTCCTGTAAGCCTTGCCTTCCGGTGTTTCAACTCCAACGAGTTCGGTAGTCTCATCAACCATAAGGTATTTTGCCTGTTGTACAAACTCCTTGAAGACATCTTCCATAAACTCCCTAAGTCTGGAGATTCCGTTATGGATATAGCCGTTCAGCGTGGTGTTGCTTATGTGGATGCCTTCTCTTGCAAGCAGCCTTATCTGTCTGTTCTCAGGCATACTGAAGTCATATTTCAGACAAAGCAGACGGGCAAGCAAATCAGGAGAAAAGATTCCTCCAAGGTTTTTCAAGGGATGCTCCATCGTGTTAGTGAAAGTGCCGTCTGCAAGCTTTACCCTTGCCACCTTGTACACATGCTCCACGTTATGAGCACGCACATGTTCTATAAACCTGTATTCCCACACATCAGCCATTCCGTTACGGTTCATAAGCCTTGCGCCATCCGGGAGTTGGTAATAGTCTTCTATCTCATGAACAATTACCTTACCCACCTTTAGTCTGGTTTTTTCTGCACGGGGAGCAGTTTCCTTTTTCCTTGAAGGTCTGCAGTCCTGTGCAGGTACGTTACCGGAAGAGGTATTGCTGCCGGTAACGTTACCATCGGTCTTATTATCATCATCACCTTTCTTGCCAGAACCGTCGTACTCGGACTTCTCCATTGCAGACTTGTCAATGTTACGGTTGTCCAGCAGCCTTCTTTGCTCTGAGGTACGGCCGAAACGGTGTTTCCTGCTGCCCTCAAGCTGAAGCCTGAGATTGGATATCTCATTTGCCAGCATCATGTTCACCTCGTCTTTTGCCTCAAGCTGCTTTCTCATAAGTTCCATTTCTTTCCTGTAATGTTCAACCATGGTTGATTGCTTTTCGAGGGAATCTTTGAGATCATTGATTGTATCAATCAGAACTTTTGAGTTCTCCCTGTTGGATTTTTCAATAGACTCTAGCCTCGCAATCAGTTCTTTATTCTGTTTGCGAAGTCCTGCCTTTTCCTCATTAGCCAGACCCAGCTGGCAGCAAAGTAACTCGTATGCCCTTTCATCAATCATGATATAAAGGTACGAAAAATCAGGCAGTCACGCAAACTTTTTATCGGTTATTTTTATATTATTTCATTGTAAATCAACGTCTTATTGTTCATTCTTTAGGGGTTACATACATCCTGTCCACTACGATACTTTCCGTCAGGTAAGCCATGTCCGACCATTGTATCCGGTAGCATTTGGAGATCTCATCAAATACCGGTTTCTTGAACTTTCCCATGACAGGACGTTTCTCGTAAAGCACATAAAAACCGCGTTCGTAATGAAGTATCTTGACGACCTTCCGGTTACGGGACATGAACATATATACATTGGATGCATCGCTCGGGTCAAGTGACATCTCTTCCCTTATACTCTCACACAAACGGAAGATGCCTTTCCGTAAATCCACATTACCGTTGAACAGGTAATAGTTCAGGTTAGCACTCAGTCCAAGCATATCATCCTATCATTTTATTAAGCAACAGGCTCAAATCAAGAACTGTGGTGTTTCTCAGGAACAGTGTGGCACCTGATGTCAATTGCAGTTTTACCCACTTAATCGGAGATTCACCTTCAGGTTGTTTCACCTCCAACTTTACGGTTGGACTGTTGCAAGGCTTGCCGGTTATCCGGACTTTGGCAACCTTGGGCTGCTCAACCTGGACTGTCTTGCCTAACTTCTCGCTCCACAGCTGATGACGCTGCCAGTTCATGAACTTGTCGTAATTTACTCCATAATCAGCACAGAACTCACGAAGATCCCTGGTCTCACTGCATAACTGATAGAGGTCATATACCTCCTGGTAGTTTACTTTCTCTTTTGCCATAATCATTGTTGTTTAAGGGTTACGGCGCAAAGGTAGGTTTAGGGAACATGCGTGTCAAGGCGGAAAATAGAATGCTTACATTCATTTTAGATAAATATCAATTCTTGTGATCAAAATCCATATTATCTATATTGCTGTCTTTTAATTTTTTCTGTATAGTACAAATAATTCCAGCTCAATCTATGAAAAAGGAATGATGCTCAAAAAATGATTGCCTGTATGATACATCCACTTTCCTAACGAATTCAAGCTGACATCGGGCAGGAACTCTTTTCTGAAAAAGTGACCACCTATGCGAGTTTTTCCCTCCATCATCTATGTCCGTGCTCGGCACATAAATCAATCCACTCATTCTTGTATTTACTGCGTAAAAACCAGGAAAATGTCACAAACAACAAAAGTCCTCCGAGGAATATCCACCGAAAAAGTTTCCTTTTTTGCGTTTATCATTCTTCATTTTATACCCGATGTTAGTTTTTGCAACAATTCGTATATCTTACCATGAAACAAGTCCCGATAATGAAGTTCAACTCCAGGAAAAACTTTCACTTTAAGTTTATTAGACTCATTGGTAATGCAAACCATAAGTAATAACAAGTATTTCGATTTGTCAAAAATACTTTTTTCAGCATCAGCTTCATAGCTCAGCTTATATCCTATATAACAATGCATTTACAATACGTCCGCATGGCTAAATCCGTCACCGTACGGATTTACAGCCTTACTCATTTTTTCATAAGCTGCTTTATCATCAATCAAAGATGATACTTCGTTTACAATCTTATTATAGTCCGTACCTACCAGTTTCACCGTTCCGGCATCTAATGCTTCTGGTCGCTCCGTGGTATCACGCATCACCAATACCGGTTTACCCAGTCCCGGAGCTTCCTCTTGAATGCCACCGCTATCTGTCAATACGATGCTGCTCTTCTCCATTAGATACACAAAACTCAAATACTCCAATGGTTCAATGAAGAACATATTTTTTAAGCCGGACAGATTCTCCCCGAACACCTCATGAATCGGCTTGCGTACATTAGGATTCAAGTGCATAGGATAAACAAAATCCAAATCTGGATATTAACCGTCAAATCTTTAATAGCTGTACACATATTGATAAATCCGTCACCAAAATTCTCACGACGATGCCCCGTAATCAATACCAGCTTCTTGCCATTGTTCAAGCGGTTTACATCATAACCCGCTTTGCTCAATATATCTTCCAATTCATTATCTAGCTCCTTGTTGTTCTTGATTTTATCCACTACCCAATAAAGTGCATCAATCACTGTGTTACCAGTTATAATGATATTGCGGTCATCAACGCTCTCTTTAATCAGATTATTACGACTTAACGGAGTGGGAGAAAAAATGATAGGTCGCCAGACGCCCCGTCAACAACCGATTCATCTCCTCCGGCCATGGGCTATAAATATTATGTGTACGCAAACCAGCTTCCACATGTCCCACCGGTATCTGTTGATAAAAAGCAGCCAAAGCTGCAGCTGTAGAAGTGGTAGTATCCCCATGTACCAATACCACATCGGGCTTTACCTCTTTCAGTACATCACGCATACCGGTCAGCACACGAGCGGTCACATCATACAGATCCTGTCCCTGCTTCATGATATTCAAATCATAATCCGGTTTGATGTCGAATATCTTCAACACCTGATCCAGCATTTCCCGATGCTGTCCGGTTACGCACACCACAGTCTCTACCCGTTTTGGCTGTTTCTGGAATTCTTTCACCAGCGGAGCCATCTTGATTGCCTCCGGACGGGTGCCGAAGACCAACATCACTTTCTTCATATATCCTCTGTTTATAAGTTTTTTTCTTCATCAGCCACCAAGCATATTTCACCAAGTGGATCTGACGTTTAATTCCTTTTGGGTTCTTTTATCAAGCGATAAGCAAATTCCAGGTTATGCTCCACCCACCATTTCGGTGCGCGCTGCACATGACCTGTATAGACATCGAAACTGCCACCCAAGCCTTGGAAGATAGCGCGATGCCGTTGCTGTATCTCCTCCATCAGCAATTCCTGCTTTGGCGACCCCATAGCCACGAATACCACATCCGGTTTCTTCTCCACAATATCGTCTATCAATCGTCGTTTCTCTTCATCCGTCTTGATATAGCCGTTACGATAACCCACTATTCGGATATCCTGATATTCAGAACACAGTTCTCTACGGTCTCATTTACGATTTGCGGTTTTCCACCAACCAGATAGAATGTCTTTTCCTT
>ENA-OQHD01000704-OQHD01000704.1-human-gut-metagenome-genome-assembly--contig:-NODE-704-length-11328-cov-3.100527_pt1 | contig 11328 bp, 15 predicted proteins | sample MGYA00242560_ERZ504711 | MGnify/ENA primary metagenome ERZ504711 (study PRJEB26092, sample SAMD00036198) | human gut metagenome | host: Homo sapiens | study: EMG produced TPA metagenomics assembly of... | reverse complement strand
CATTTTTTCCACTGTTGTACTTTTTAAGTTTTTTACGGCTTAAAAATAAAATATGTACTGATCCGCGAAAAAAACCTGTCTGTTTTTTCGATTATTTCGCTCTGATTCCAAAAGTTATCTTCATTCCCTGATACGTGTATCTGGACTAAAAATCTTATGTACAGAAGAAAAGGAGGACCTTTGAATATGAAAAAACTTAAATGTAGCCCTGGTTGGGCTGAGCTTTGGACTGGAATTCGTTGCCATCTACTGCAGGCATCCCGATGTGGATAAGGTCTATGTTGTAGACAAAAATCAAAAACTTCTGGACCTTGCCAGAGAACGGTACAGCATCCCCCAAAGCCAGTGCTTCACTGACTTGCAGGATGTACTGGATATACCCGAGATCGATGCCGTCCATCTGGTGACGCCGCCTTCCACACACGCACCGTTTTCTGTACGGGTGTTGAATGCAGGAAAACACTGCGGCTGCACAATCCCCATGGGCATGAGCCTGGAGGAATTAAAACAGGTTATTGCCGCAAGAAAGGCCGCAGGCAAGAATTATATGTTCATGGAAACCACCATCTTCCAGAGGGAATTTCTCTATCTGAAAGAACTGTATGAGAAAGGGGAACTTGGCCGTCTGCAGTACATGACATGCGCCCACTATCAGGATATGGAGGGCTGGCCCTCTTACTGGGACGGCTTCCCGCCCCTGGCACATCCCACCCATGCCATCGGCCCCTGTTTTGCTCTGGCAGGGCAGCGTCCGGTCAGCGTCTTCGGCAGAGGCTCCGGCAAGGTCCGTCCGGAACTGGAAAAGCAGTACGGCTGCCCCTTCGCCTTTGAGTCTGCTCTGGTGGCCTTGGAGGATGGCGAGACGACCGTTGAAATGGAGCGCTTCCTATACCATGTCGCCCGTGGCTACAGCGAATGCTTTAATATCTATGGTGAAAACAAGTCCTTTGAGTGGGATCAGCTCAACGGCGACAAACATGTGATGTTCAGCCGGGATCTGGTTTGGGAGAACGAGAACCGCGGCGGCAAGATCGATGAGGAATACGTTCAGGTTCCCGATTATGCCCATCTGCTTCCGGACGTCATTGGCCGGTTTACCTACGAAGTGGCCTATGACGAGGTCAATCCCCATCTGTCCTTCAAGCAGGGCGGCGGTCATGGCGGTTCCCATCCGCATCTGGTCCATGAGTTCGTTACCAGCATTCTGGAAGACAGAACTCCCTTCCCCTCCGATATCGATGCGGCCTACTGGACCGGCGTTGGTCTCCTGGCCCACGAAAGCGCCATGGAAGGCGGCACCGTAAAGTCGCTGCCCAAGTACGAAGAGCTGTAACGGGAGCCGGTAAAAACGCAGTCTCCCCAAAAAAGGCCGAACCAATCGTTCTGCCTCAAATTGTCCATACAGCCAAGAGGGCTTGCCTTGATTTTGCCCAGCAATGCATCTTCAGCAAAGACCGCGGTCAAGGCTTCTCCCACAATAAAAAACGTGTCTGCGACACTCTCAACTCCCCTAACCCCTCATTCATGAGGGGAAGGGGTTTTCTTATCTCCTTCTTTATTGTAAAATTCTATTATGAATATATTACAATCCATCTTTACCGATTATTATGAACTCCATCCTCGTCCTGCTGTCATTGAAAATGTCAACAAGATGATTCATTGTGGTGACCCTTCTTACGGTGGTGCCATGTATGGCTGTCCTCACTGTGGAAATCTTAAATTTGTTCCCTTTCGCTGTAAAAGCCGCTTTTTGCCCTTCCTGCGGAAACAAATACAACCAGCTTCGTTCTTTTCATATGTCCTGTAAGCTTGTTTCTTGCGTTCATCGCCATTGTGTTTTCACTATCCCAGCGGAACTTCGCGTTTATTTTCTCGAAGACAGGACTCTCTTAGATTGTTTATTTCATTCTGTTCGTGATGTTGTTTTACGCATGTTTTCCAAAATGAATAAAACCGAAAACTTTACTCCTGGGCTTATCTGTATTCTTCACACTTTTGGGGCGTGATTTAAAATGGAATCCTCATATCCACGCTCTCATCTCCGAGGGTGGGGCTGGTAACATCACTCCTTGGCGTCCTGTCAAACACTTTGATTACAGTTTCCTTCGTAATGCTTTCCGCAAAGTCCTGCTTGAACGACTTACCTCCCGCATTGGTCCGACTTTTCGCAAAGTCAAAAATGAAATGTACACGAAACACGCTGACGGCTTTTATGTCCGTGCAAAGCCAAATCTTTGCACTCCTGATATCACCATTAAATACATCAGCCGATACCTCGGCAGACCTGTTATTGCCACATCGCGTATTGATACTTATGACGGCAAAAATGTAACCTTTCATTACACCAGACACGAAGACAATAAAACTGTTACTGAAACCATTCCTGCTTTGAACTTCATTCAAAAACTCATTGTCCACATCTCCGAAAAACATTTTAAAATGCTTCGCTACTATGGGATATATGCCAAACATCATAAGCAGGAAATGAAGCTCCGTAAATGTATTTCTGCCGAAAAACAATGTTTCCTACATTCTAGTTAGCAACCACCTGTTCAACTGGTGGTTTTAATTATTAGCCCTCCAAAGGGGTCTATTGTTACTGCTCGCCCCAAAGGGCGGTATCGCAAGCACTTTTGCTGGCCCGCTATAAAGCGGTACTACTCGAATCTTCTCGTCTCGATTCTTCTGCTTGCTCTTTTATATACTTTTTGAACTGCTTCATCTGTTATATTGCCAATCGTTTCAACATAATATCCTCTAGCCCCAAAACGCTTTATCCCATTTACTTTGCAACTCAGGATGCCTGTCATAAATCATTAATGTGCATTTTTCCTTTCAGATACCCCATAAAATCTGATACTCTGAGTTTGGTGGAATTGCTACGCTTAAATGTACATGATCTATACATACCGCTCCTGCAATTATCTCTACATTTTTATACTGGCATAAAGTTGCTATTATCTCTCGGACATCTCTGCGTATTCTCCCATACAATACCTTCTTTCGGTATTTAGGAATAAACACAATGTGATACTGGCATTTCCAACGAGTATGTGATAAACTTTTATTGTCCATTTGGACCGCCTCCTTTGATTTTGAGTTTGGCTTGCGACACCATTCTCATTCTATCACAGGAGGCTTTATTTTGTTATCCTCACCACTTCCGACTACTCTATTCTCCCCAGCATAGCTGGGGGATTAGACTTTTCATTCAATTCATTCAGTTTTGCCAACGCTCTTGGCTCACTAAAATCTAAGTAGTTCGTTGTAAGAATTTGCCCCGGGATTCTCTTTCGCTCGAGTTCTTTTAACGTCTGCAGGAGGGGCGTAATTCCTCCCATTGTGATAAATGCCACACTAATCTGGAATTGTTCACAGCGAAGTAGCTCTTCTTCAATAGAAGAAATAACTTTTTTACCCTCTTCTGGATTGTTTGATATAAAACTCGGTTTATATTCCAGATTTGAAGTAAGATTTCCATTGATATAGGCTGCTTCCAACCCTTGATTTATGTTTTGTATTATTTCTTCTTTCACCGTTTCATCCTCTCTGTTCTAACTTTAAATTGTAACGTATTTGACTTTACAATTCAAATTTTTTCATCATTTTCCAGTTTTTACCATGCTTTATAACGTCTCCTGTATACGCCCGATCAATCGCTTCTTTGCCTTCTGAAAGTCTTCTGCCGTCTTGATTGACACTTCTAGCTCCCCCGTTCCGTAATGTCCAATCCCGCGGGTATCTCTTGTGAATCCTTCTTCCAGTTCAACAGTGTCCGGGTCGAGTTTCATTCGGAGCAGGATCTGTTGTTATAATTTCAATGCAGAAAATGTTCTGCACTTTCTTATAGGCCAAATACAGCTTCAATTGGTTTGGAACAAGATCGTCTCCCAGCGATTCGATGTAGTCACAAATGCGCCGTATATAATGTTTTGAAATGGCTGCTTCTGATGACAGCTTCTCTAAATGTGTTTTCTGTGTGTATGTACTACTTGTTGTTGAAATGGTTGATGTTTCCGTTACTGGCTTTGCCACCGGTGTGTTCAGATGTTCAAACAGCAACAGATCTTCCCCATATTTCCGATATTTCACCAACTTGATATTCCTCTGCATCTGATTCACTGCATGCACGTCGTATTTCGTAAAATCACTTGCAATACAAATCACACAAGGCACCGACCAATCAATCTGGTCTGCTACTTCCATACCCAGTTTTTCAATCACAAGCAGTTTGAAATCCGCTTTGTGATCCAAAAGCCAATCCAGATAGAATAATCCCTGATTAATTACGTTCTCGCTCGAGCTTCTCTTATACTCAAAAATCACTGGGCTATTATTTTCATCAATTCCGATGCTGTCCATTCTTCCGGATGTGATCATATATTCACTTTTCAGAAAACGAACGCCGAAAAATGTCTCCATGTTCTGCTCTATCGTTGTTTGCAGTTGTTTCTCCAATACTACCGTGGAAGAGGTGCGCTCTTTCACAACCGTTCCGACCTCAAAAAGTTTTATTTCCGACACTGCAGTTTCTCCTTCCCTGTCGCAAGATATATGTTCATTATATCGTACCTTCTTACAAAATACTATTGTAAAACATTCTTTCCGCAGGCATTCCCATCAAAAAAAGGCCGCAGCTCCGCAAAGCTGTGACCTTTTCCCAATATTACCAATATGCTATTTCCGATACACCGTCTTCCCCCGTGCAACGACTTCCTGAATCTCTAGTCCCTGATCCAGTACGCAAAGATCCGCATCATATCCTTCCCGGATCTTGCCTTTTCCTTTCAGTGACAGGATCTCTGCCGGGTTTGCCGTAATCGTCGAAATTGCGGTTTCCAGCGGAATTCCCGCTTTCTCCACGCATTCTTTTACTTCTTTCAGCAAACAGCTCGACTGGCCCATGCCCATCCGCAGGAATTCTCCCTTCTCATTAAAGATCGGCAGACTGCCCTGACCGTCGGATGAGATGGTGATGTGTTTCGGGTTCACGCCTGCATCCAGCATGCGGCGGATTCCTTTGCACACGCGGACTTCATCACAGACAGTTTCCCAGTAATCGATCTCTTCATTTCCGGTGAAATCGACTGCGCCGCCCTTTACGGCGTATTCAATTGCCTTCTGGAACAGCTTCTCGTTCCGGTTGACATGGGTCGGGAGGAACTGGCTGGCTGGGATTTCGGTTTCGCTGATGACGCGTTCGATCAGCTCCATACATCTTGCACCGTTGCCAAGGTGGACATTGATCACTCCCGCTTTCCCGGAAAGAACGCCGCCGAGGCGCGTGTCTGCTGCCAGTCGGGCGAATTCTTCGAAGGTCGGCTGTGAGGATCGGTGGTCCGAGATGGCGATTTCGCCGGTTCCGATGATTTCTTCGATCATCATGATATCTTTCGTAATTCCATCCGTCAGTGTACGCACCGGAACCTGATAGCTGCCGGTGTAGCACCAGGCGGACATGCCCTGCTCCCGGAGACCTTTTGTTTTTGCCACGAGCGCGCACATGTCACGGCCAATGCCGTCAGTTCCGAGGCAGCCGACAACGGTTGTCACGCCGAATTTGTTCAGGCCTTCCATCGTCGCCTCCGGGGTGCGGTTGGCAAAGCCGCCCTCACCGCCTCCGCCGAGCACGTGAACATGGCAGTCGACAAAGCCAGGTGTCAGGACAAGTCCGGTTCCGTCTACGGTCTCCGCGCCAGAGAGCAGGCCGTCTGCCGTTATCGTGCCGGCATCTGCGATCTTGACAATTTTATCATACACAGTAAGAACGTCTTTTCTTCCGAGGTGTTCCGGCGCATAGACGTCTATGTTCTGAAATAATATCATTTTCTCTCACTCCTCTTAAAATCCAATCGCAACCGCAATCAAAATCGTAATGACTGCTCCGATCATCAGTATCCCTAAGAATTTCCACATGAATTTGATCCAGTTCGACCACTCGATTTTTGCAATCGCCAGGGAGCCGATCAGGCAGCCGGAGGTCGGGACGATCAGGTTTGTGAAAGCATCACCGAGCTGGAACGCAAGGACGGATGTCTGGCGGGATACGCCGAGAAGGTCCGCGAGCGGTGCCATAATCGGCATGGTGATCGCCGCCTGGCCGGAGCCGGACACGACGAAGAAGTTGAAGACCGACTGGAACACATACATCAGCACGGCTGCGGCTGCACCGGAAAGACCGGCCAGGGCCTGTGAGATGCCGTACATAATGGTGTTGATAACGGTCGGGGTGGTCGGATCGGAACCGCCGAGCACCTGCATGATGCCCTGTGCCATCGCTACAACGAGTGCCGCACCGATCAGGTCCTTTGCACCGTCTTTGAAGGAAACGGCAATATCATTTACTTTCATGTCATTCAGATGGAAAATGACGCCGATCACACCTGCCACAATTCCCATGATGAAGAACTGGGTTGCGATTTCGGCCATGTAATAGCCTTTTGCCATAACGCCCCAGATGACCCAGACAACGGTAACGGCCAGTGTTACCAGAACTAAGATATGGCCGCTGCCGAAGGAATGGCCCTCGTCGATGCCTGTTTTTTCCGTTCTGATCACGGAAATACTGGTCGCTTTCGTAAGCAACGGAGATTTCCGGGGTCTTTTTTCACTTTTGCTGCATAGAACATGGTCATGCCGCAGCCAAGAGCGGTGAACACCACCCACATCACCATACGGAAACCTGCGCCGGAGAAGACGTCAACGCCGGCGATTCCCTGTGCGATTCCGACAGAGAACGGGTTCATCCAGGAGGATCCGAAGCCGATCTGTGTTGCGACGTACGTGACAAGCACGGCAATGACCGTGTCGTATCCGACAGCGACGAACAGCGGGCAGAGGATCATGGTGAACGGAAGGGCCTCTTCTCCCATTCCGAACACGGCTCCGCCGAGGGAAAACAGGACGAAAAGGACCGGGATCAGCAGTTTTTCGGCTCCTTTTGCTTTACGGATCAGGCCGATCAGACCGGCTTCAACGGCTCCGGTGCGGATCATGATACCGAAAGCGCCGCCGACTACCATCAGAAATGCGATGATTTCGATGGCGGAGCTGCTGATAATTCCGTTATACATGTAATTGAAAAATCCGGTTCCGCCGTCGCCGCTGAACAGTGCAACACCTTCTGTGACCGGTTTTCCTGCAGCATCGGTCAGATACTGGAAGCTTCCGTCTTTGATGACGGTACGGGTCTTTTCTACCCCGTTCATCAGGTACGTGACATCCTCCGTCTCGTAATAGCCTTTCGGGACGAGGAAGGTCATGACGGCCGCGATAACCACCACCAAAAAAGATGATAATGTAGGTATCCGGCACGTTAAATCCCCTGTTGAATGATTTCAGGCCTTCGCCTTTCATTTTTGCTCATATTTTGAGATTTCCTCCATTTGATATTCTATTCTCGATTTTTAACGCGCATGGATTAGTGTACCATAGATCATAGAGGAAAGTCACTGAAAAATCAAAAAAATGACAGAAAAATTTTCCATTCGGATTTTTCTGCCGGCTGTGTGCAATGTCATGCATAACATGATTGTATAGAAAGGCAAACAATTCCTTTTAGGGTTTCCTGCTTCCCGTCTCTTATGCTATACTTGGAAAGTTGTTCTAACAGTAATACAAATCTAATACAGAAAGCGAGCTTTTCAAATGAATTCGTTCAAACCAATGCTACTCACTTCTCTGAAGTCCTATGACCGCGCGCAGTTTGCCAAAGATGTGACTGCCGGTATCATCGTTGCGATCATTGCACTTCCTCTTTCTATTGCACTGGCTCTTGCTTCCGGCGTGGGGCCGGAGGCTGGTATTTTCACCGCGATTGTGGCGGGCTTTGTGATTTCCGCGCTCGGCGGAAGCTGTGTCCAGATTGCCGGTCCGACGGCCGCGTTTGCCACGATTGTTGCCGGTATTGTCGCGCGGGACGGCCTCGAGGGGCTGATGACGGCGACCATTCTTGCCGGTGTCTTCCTTATTATCATGGGCTTCTGTCATTTTGGAAGTCTGATCAAGTTTATTCCTTATACGATTACAACGGGTTTTACTTCCGGTATTGCGGTGACAATCGTGATCGGACAGTTAAAGGATTTCTGCGGCGTTACGTATCCTGACGGGGTAAAGCCGATTGAAACGATGGAAAAACTGAAGGCATTTGCGGAGAATTTTTCCACGATTTCACCGGATGCTCTGATTGTCGGCGGGGTCAGCCTTGCTATTCTGATCGTGTCTCCGCTTATTTTCAAGAGAATCCCAGGATCGCTGATTGCTGTTATTGCCGGTATTCTGATGGTTCAGTTTCTGCCGCTGCACGTTTCTACGATTGGAAATCTGTACACAATCAGCAATGCGCTTCCGACGCTTCATCTGCCGGTTTTTGACATGAAACTGATTCAGTCGGCGATTCCAAATGCGTTTACGATCGCGGTGCTTGCGGCGATTGAGTCGCTTCTCTCCTGTGTTGTTGCGGACGGCATGATCAACAGCAAGCATCGTTCGGATACAGAGCTGATTGCACAGGGTGCTGGAAATATTGCTTCTGCGCTTTTCGGCGGTATTCCGGCTACGGGAGCGATTGCCAGAACGGCGGCAAATATCAAAAACGGCGGACGCACGCCGACAGCTGGGTCTATGTAGACGATGATTCCCCGGCGGTGGATGAACATCTGCAGAAGCTGCCGCTGGAAATCCGTGTATACGAGATCACAGGACCGCTCTTCTTTGGCGCGGCGGATGCGATTGAGCACATCGTGGTAAAGGATTTCACAAAATGTCTCGTTCTCCGGATGCGGAGCGTACCGGCGATCGACAGTACAGCCATGAATGCACTCCAGAATCTGACGAAGCTCTGCGAATCGAAAGGGATCACCATCGTCTTCTCTCATGTGAATGAGCAGCCGATGAAGGTGATGAAAAAATCCGGCTTTGTGGAGCTTGTCGGAGAAGAAAATTTCTGTTCGAATATTTCGGATGCATTAAAGCATGCGGAGGAGCTGATTTCGAGATAATGTGAAACTGCAGCTGCCGCAGCATCTGGTCTGTATCACCTGTGATCCTTTCTCCTTTATGCCGGATAGCTTCTACACATAAAAAACGGCTGCCGTGCTGAGTACTGACCTATGCTTTTCCGTTCATCACGCAGTTAATCTTTTTCTCATCGTAAAACATCAGTATCAGTCCGCCTGCGCCGCAGAATACAGCTGCACCGAACGCCGCATTGATCCAGCTGTTTTCATTCACCGGTGACCAGAACACCAGCACGGTGGAAAGTGCCAGCGGCAGGGACGCGCCTTTTAAGAACGGGATCCGCCGTCCGTTTTTTGAAGTGCACCGGTCTGACCAGGACGCAATCATCGGGTCAGTGAATGCATCGAAAATTCTTCCGAAAGCTGTAATTCCTCCAATAATGGTAAAACCCCGAAAATCACCAGCCCCTGCGGAATGAATACCGTCTGTCCCTGGCTGATTGCGGTTTCATCCGGCTGATAAAAGTACACCAGCCAGTTCGATATGATACCAGACAGCAGCGCCCATCCAAACTGGCCTGCTGCGAACTGCCATATCTTTGCCGTTGTTAATTTTTTCATTTTGCTTCCCCCTGTTTTGTCTTCTCCTGTTTTTATACCGTCCAAATTTTTACATTTTTTCCAGAAAAGGCGATTCCAAGTTTGATGACTTCCGTAACCCCTTCCTGCCGCATTTCTGTATCGTATCGCTGTGTTTCAATCTGGTTTAGTGCTTCTTTCGCTAATTTTTTCAGTGTGTCTTCTGTAATCCCCTTTTTCCATTTTAGTTCCATCAGAATGCCAGGATACCGGAGTTCTCGCGGGAACAGGCTGATATCGTACCGTCCCTCTCCAAATTCCCGGTTGGATGTGATTTTATACTGTTGATCCAGCAATGCAATCAGTCCCAGTACCAGTCCATGGTAAAAACCTTCTGCGCCCGCATCGTAAAAAACTGATCGACTTGTCCATATACTCTGCAATCGCACTCTGCAGTTTTTTCACATCATTCGTATACAGGCTTTCTGCAATCCGGTCTGCTGTCGTTCTGGTTACTGCTCCAATCTGCAGCAGATGGGATAAAATCTCTGCTTTGTAAACTGCCGCAATCTCCCAGTTGGGAATAGATACCTCACACAGATACGATCCGTCTGTCTGCAACTCCTTTTTTGGTGTTTTCAGATATCCAGCAACCAGAAGCAGACTGTAAATACTGGAGGGTTCTTCCATCAGAGACCGGTAAACTACATTTTGATCGATTCTCGCAACCACTCGCTCTCCCTGCAGCAATGCATACAATTTCTCTATGACATCCTCTGTCGCTGCCTTCAGAACTTCTTCCAGAATTTCATTCTTTCCAGTGTTTACCCAATATGCCTTTGGAATACACCCCTGTGCAATATAGTTGACCACGGACCAGGGATTGTAAATTTCTTCTGCGCCAAAAATGATATCCGTCATACCAGGTTTTAAGCTCTGCTTCTTTTTCGAGAGCACCGTAATCCCGCAGCATTTTATGGACTTCTGCACGGGTAAATCCAAAGTATTTATCATATGTCTCATCCAGAATGGAATTTACCGTCAGATTATTCAGACCACTGAATATACTTTCCTGTGCAATCCGCAGAATTCCAGTTTAAAAAACCGTACGACAGATGCCGGTTGTCTTTGAATGCGCCGGAAAAGAAATTCCACATAAATCCAACAATTCTTCATAAAACTTTTTCGAATAGCCTTCCTGAATCGGTGCATCATATTCATCGATCATAATGATCGGTGCTTTTCCATAATGTTCATGAAGCATTTTGGAAAGTTTCTGCAGAGACGAAGAAAGTTCTACTTCATTTGCCTGACCTGCCAGTATTTTCCGAAAATAATCTTTCTCATATAGTTCTAGTTTCTCACTCGTTCCAAGTTCCTTATGTCTGCCGAACTCTTCCTGTACCAGCTCTGCAATTTTTGCAAAAGTCAGTTCCCAGGACGCAAATTTTATATCTTTAAACGTCAGAAAAATAACCGGATATTTTCCCTGATGCTCTCGGTATTCTTCTCCACATTTCCAGATTTCTTTGTCCCGGAAATACTGGCTGGTATCTGTATCGGAAATTTCAAAGAAAACGCGAAGCATATCCATATTCAACGTCTTTCCAAATCGTCTCGGCCGCGTAAACAGTGATACCAGCGGTTTTCGATCCAGAAATTCTTTGATCATTCCTGTCTTGTCCACATAATAATATTCCGACTGTGCCCGTACGTAATCAGATATTCCGATCGGAAGTGGTTTTTTTCGCTTCTTTTTTCCTCTTTTTTTTCACATACTTTCCTGACAGTA
>ENA-OQHD01000703-OQHD01000703.1-human-gut-metagenome-genome-assembly--contig:-NODE-703-length-11348-cov-1.999020_pt1 | contig 11348 bp, 13 predicted proteins | sample MGYA00242560_ERZ504711 | MGnify/ENA primary metagenome ERZ504711 (study PRJEB26092, sample SAMD00036198) | human gut metagenome | host: Homo sapiens | study: EMG produced TPA metagenomics assembly of... | reverse complement strand
CGCTTCGTACAGCTGACTCCGGTTACCTCACTCGTCGTCTCGTTGACGTATCGCAAGACGTTATCGTTCGCGAAGAAGATTGTGACGTAGTAGGCATTGACTTAGTGCGTGAACGCGCTCGTTTGGCAAGCTCCACTCGTCAGGCTCTTTCCTTGTTGAAAGATAAATTGATTGGTCGCGTACTCGATAAAGATGTTGTAGATCCTGCAACGGGTGAACTCGTATTGGCCGCTGAAACTATCTTGACTCTTCAAGATCTTGAAGCTTTAGCCGATCATAAGATCACCGATATCGATCTTCGCGGTGCTCATTTGGGTAGCGACAGCGATATTAACCATACTAACTTGGTTCAAAAAATCAGCCTTGGTGAAACCGATGAAGGCATTCGTCAGACATTGAGTGAAACCATGGTTCAAAATATGCTCGGCAAAGATACCGTTAACGCTGTAGTTGACAGCGAAGGTAACGAAGTATTCCCGGCTCACAGTGCTCTTACTGAAGAAGGCATTGAAGCGATTCTTGACAGTGATGTTAAGGAAGTACAGGTACGCAACAATGATATCCACGGCATTGAAGTGGAAGCCATCGTTGAAGGTTCCGGTATTATTGAACCGCTTAAAGACCGTATCGTAGGCCGTACGGCTGCTGAAGAATTAATCAACAAAGAAACCGGCGAAGTTATCGTGCCGCTTAATGGCGAAATTACGGAAGAATTGGCTGATGAAGTAGTTAAACACTATGAAACGGTTAAGATTCGTTCCGTATTGACTTGTCATTCCCCTTATGGTGTATGTATGAAGTGCTATGGCCGTGACCTCGGTACCGGCAACCAGGTACAGGTTGGTGAAGCTGTTGGTATTATCGCAGCTCAGTCCATCGGTGAACCGGGTACACAGCTTACAATGCGTACATTCCATACAGGCGGTGTTGCCGGTGATGATATTACGCAAGGTTTGCCACGTGTTGAAGAATTGTTCGAAGCACGTCGTCCTAAACGTCATGCCATCATCAGTGAAGTGGAAGGTACAGTTCGCGTAGTTCCTAATGACAATAAAAAATGGTACTAACACTATCTTTGTTACCGACAAAGACGGTGTGGAATATGATTACCTCATTCCATACGGTGCCCGCATTATCGTACGTGACGGTGATGTAGTTAAATTGGGTGCCCGTTTAACAGAAGGTTCCATTAATCCGCATGACATCATGCGCGTAATGGGTACTGAAGCTACTCAGCGCTACCTCGTTTATGAAGTACAGAAAGTATATAAATCTCAAGGTGTAGAAATTAACGATAAACACATTGAGGTTATTGTGCGCCAGATGCTTCATAAAGTGAAGGTAGAAGAAGTGGGCGATGCCGACTTATTACCTGGCGATCCTATCGATGTTAACACCTTTGAAGAAGAAAACCGTCGTCTTATCTTGAACGGCAAACAACCGGCTACGGGTAAACGTATTTTACTCGGTATCACTAAAGCTGCGTTGGCTACTGACAGCTTCTTGTCGGCAGCATCCTTCCAGGAAACGACGCGTGTTCTTACCGATGCTGCTATTAAAGGCAAAATCGATCCATTATTGGGCCTCAAAGAAAACGTTATTATCGGTAAGTTGATTCCGGCTGGTACCGGCATGAGCCGTTATCGTAAGATTAAGGTTACTAAAAAAGAACCTCAAATCGAAGATGTAGTAGCGGTTGAAGCTTCGGCTGCAGTTGAAGAATAAGTAAGAATTTGACAATGGTGCATCGGTAGAGAGGGAACTTACAGGTTTCATCTTTACCGGAGCCAATGTCATAAATAGAGTTATGTAAGAGAGTGTTATTATGTAAAAATAATGGCACTCTTTTATATTTAATTCGAAATCTATGTATGCTAATTTTGCAACTAATGCATAGAATTGTATAAAATGAAGAAAAATTACGTAAATTTTGTATAAAATTATGTGAAATATGCAAAAATAAGGCCTTTTGAAACACACGGATAAGTGTACATATAAAATGTTGATTTACTGCGGTGAAAAGGCTATAAAAGTTGTTGACAGGCATGGGGTAGTAATGCTAAACTGTTATAGTGCTCAGGGGAGAGTGTGCCTGAGTACAAGAAAAAATCAAGGAGTAATGGTATGGAAATCGAAGTATTAACATCAGCGAAAAAGACAATCGGAGCTAAACAAACGTCGAAAGCGATTATGCGCGGCGAAGTTCAGATGGTGTTTGTTGCTAATAACAGTGACGATCGAGTGGTGTTGCCCATACTTGAACTTTGTGAGAAACACGCCGTACCGGTAAATCAAGAACACTCCATGGAAGAACTTGGTAAGGCCGGCAAGATTAAAGTAAAAGCAGCTGCCATCGGGGTGCTGCGCTAAATTTGGTAATATCTGTGGTGATAATTCGTCATTGCAGATCAATTATAAATCTAATTGTTTGGAAAGGAGGTGCCCACATGCCAACTATTAACCAGTTAGTACGCAAAGGCCGTCAAACTTTGACAAAGAAATCCGACGCTCCTGCACTTAAAGAAAGCCCGCAGAAACGTGGTGTATGTACTCGTGTATATACTGCTACTCCAAAGAAACCGAACTCCGCGCTTCGTAAAGTTGCCCGTGTTCGTTTGACAAACGCTATTGAAGTAACTGCTTACATCCCAGGCATTGGTCACAATTTACAGGAACACAGTGTAGTACTTATCAGAGGTGGTCGTGTTAAAGACTTACCAGGTGTGCGTTATCACATTGTTCGTGGTGCTTTGGATACAGCCGGCGTACAGAATCGTATGCAGAGCCGTTCCAAATATGGCGCTAAAAAAGCTAAGAAATAATTATAGCTAAACAATTGAAATCACACATCGTAGAGGAGGAAATAACATGCCAAGAAAAGGCCCTGTGTTGAAGCGTGATGTACTTCCGGATCCGGTGTACAACAGCAAATTGGTTACACGCTTCATTAACAAAGTAATGTACGATGGTAAAAAAGGTATTGCCGAAACTATCGTATATGATGCATTTGAAATTATTCGTTCCAAAATGGGTCAGGACCCAATGGAAGTATTTGATCAGGCTTTAAAAATTGTAATGCCTGTATTGGAAGTTCGTGCTCGTCGTATCGGCGGTGCCAACTACCAAGTTCCGGTTGAAGTTCGTGCCGATCGTCGTCAGACGTTAGGTATTCGTTGGATGGTAAACTACGCTCGTCTTCGCGGCGAACGCACCATGAAAGAACGTTTGGCCGGTGAATTAATGGATGCGTTCAATAACACTGGCGCAGCTATTAAGAAAAAAGATGACACTCATAAAATGGCAGAAGCTAATAAAGCATTTGCTCATTATCGTTGGTAATTAGTAAGAGGAGTTGACATTCGTGGCAAGAGAATTTTCGCTAGAGAAAACTCGTAATATCGGTATCATGGCTCACATCGACGCCGGTAAAACAACCACAACGGAACGTATTCTTTACTACACAGGCCGAGTTCACAAGATCGGTGAAGTTCATGAAGGCGCTGCGACGATGGACTGGATGGCACAGGAACAGGAACGTGGTATTACAATCACGTCTGCTGCGACTACTTGTCAGACTGGAAAGAACATCGCATCAACATCATTGATACTCCGGGACACGTTGACTTTACTGTAGAAGTAGAACGTTCGTTGCGCGTACTTGACGGTTCCGTTGCAGTATTCAGTGCTAAAGGTGGCGTTGAACCACAGTCTGAAACTGTATGGCGTCAAGCATCTACCTATGGCGTACCACGTATCGCTTATGTAAATAAGATGGATACCGTAGGCGCTGACTACTTCAATGTTGTAAACATGATGAAAGAACGCTTGGGTGCAAAACAGTGTTGCTCTTCAAGTACCAATCGGCGCTGAAGATACTTTCAAAGGCATCATCGACTTGATGACTATGAAAGCCGAAATCTACATCAGCGATGATGGTAAAGAATTCGAAATCACTGATATTCCTGAAGACTATGTACAAGTAGCTCAAGAACGTCGTGAAATGTTGGTAGACGCTATTGCCGAAACTGACGACGAAATCATGATGAAGTACTTGGAAGGCGAAGAAATCAGCATTGATGAATTAAAAGCGGCTCTTCGTAAAGCAGTTTGTGAAAACAAATTGTTCCCTGTACTTTGCGGTTCTTCTTATAAGAACAAAGGTGTGCAGATGTTATTGGATGCAGTTATTGACTACATGCCATCTCCACTTGATATTCCAGCTATTAAAGGTGTTAACCCTGATACAGGTGCTGAAGAAACTCGCCCTGCATCCGATGAAGAACCATTCTCCGCATTGGCCTTCAAAATCATGGCTGACCCTTATGTTGGTAAATTAGCGTTCTTCCGCGTATACTCCGGTTCCTTAGAATCCGGTTCTTACGTGTTCAACTCCACAAAAGGTAAGAAAGAACGTATCGGTCGTATCCTTCAGATGCATGCTAACAGCCGTCAAGAAATCGAACGCGTTTACTCCGGCGATATCGCAGCTGCTGTAGGCTTGAAAGATACAACCACCGGTGATACTCTCTGTGATGAAAAGGCTCCGGTAATTCTTGAATCCATGGAATTCCCAGAACCTGTTATCTCCGTAGCAGTTGAACCAAAAACTAAAGCTGACCAGGAAAAAATGGGTATCGCTTTAGCCCGCTTGGCTGAAGAAGATCCAACCTTCAAAGTTCGTACTGATGAAGAAACCGGTCAGACAATCATTTCCGGTATGGGTGAACTTCACCTCGACATTATCGTTGACCGTATGAACCGTGAGTTCAAGGTTGAATGTAATGTTGGTAAACCTCAGGTTGCTTACCGTGAAACGATTCGCAAATCCGTTAAAGCTCAAGGTAAATTCGTACGTCAGTCCGGTGGCCGTGGTCAATATGGTGACTGCTGGTTGGAATTAATTCCACAAGAACCTGGTGCAGGCTTCGAATTTGAAAACAAAATCGTCGGCGGTGCAATTCCTCGTGAATACATCGGACCGGTTGAAAACGGTGTTAAGGAAGCTATGGAATCCGGTGTTATCGCCGGCTATCCAATGGTTGACATCAAAGTAATCGTATTTGACGGTTCCTACCATGATGTTGACTCCTCCGAAATGGCGTTTAAAATCGCCGGCTCGATGGGCTTCAAAGAAGGTGCACGTAAAGCTGACCCAGTACTTCTCGAACCATACATGGCGGTAGAAGTTGATGTACCGGAAGAATACATGGGCGACGTAATCGGCGACTTGAACTCTCGTCGTGGTCGTATGGAAGGCATGGAAGCTCGTAACGGCAGCCAGCATATCAAAGCATTCGTTCCATTGAGCGAAATGTTCGGTTATGCAACGGACCTCCGTTCCAAAACTCAGGGCCGTGGTAACTACTCTATGACAGTAGACCATTACGAAGAAGTGCCTAAGAAAATTGCTGAAGAAATTCAGGCAAAGAAAAACGGCTAATCCCTTAAGGGTTAACACAATAAGTAAAATTTTAATTATCCGGGAGGACAATTCAAAATGGCAAAAGCAAAATTTTGAACGTACTAAACCGCATGTTAACATCGGTACTATCGGTCACGTTGACCATGGTAAAACTACTCTTACTGCAGCAATCACTAAAGTACTTGCTGAAGAAGGCAAAGCTCAGTTCCAGGACTACAGCATGATCGACAAAGCTCCTGAAGAACGTGAACGCGGTATCACAATCAACACTTCTCACGTAGAATATGAAACTGAAAACCGTCACTATGCTCACGTTGACTGCCCAGGCCATGCTGACTATGTAAAGAACATGATCACTGGTGCTGCTCAGATGGACGGCGCTATCTTGGTTATCGCTGCAACTGACGGCCCTATGGCTCAGACTCGTGAACACATCCTTCTTGCTCGTCAGGTAGGTGTACCAGCTATCGTTGTATTCTTGAACAAAGCTGACATGGTTGACGATGATGAATTGATCGAATTAGTAGAAATGGAAGTTCGTGACCTCCTTTCCACTTACGAATTCCCTGGCGACGAAGTACCTATTATCGTAGGTTCCGCTTTGAAAGCTTTGGAAGGCGACGCTAAATACGTAGGAAAAAATCAAAGAATTGATGCAGGCAGTTGATGACTACATCCCAACTCCTGAACGCGACACTGACAAAACTTTCTTGATGCCGGTCGAAGACGTTTTCACAATTACCGGTCGTGGTACAGTAGCTACCGGCCGTGTTGAACGTGGCGAAGTTAAAGTTGGCGACACTGTTGAAATCGTTGGCTTGAAAGAAAAAGCTGAAAGCTACGTAGTAACCGGTCTTGAAATGTTCCGTAAAAACTTTGGACTCTGCAGTAGCAGGCGACAACGTTGGTGCTCTTCTTCGTGGTGTAGACCGCAAAGACATCGAACGTGGTCAAGTATTGGCTAAACCGGGTTCCATTCACCCACACACTAAATTCAAAGGTGAAGTTTACGTGTTGACTAAAGAAGAAGGTGGCCGTCATACTCCATTCTTCTCCAACTACCGTCCACAGTTCTACTTCCGTACAACTGACGTAACCGGTGTTATCCAGTTGCCTGAAGGTACTGAAATGTGTATGCCTGGTGATAACATCACTATGACTATTGAATTGATTACTCCAATCGCTATCGAAGCAGGTCTTCGTTTCGCGATTCGTGAAGGTGGCCACACAGTAGGCGCCGGTGTTGTTACTGAAATTATCGAAGGCTAATTTCAGACTCGTACACTGATACAAACTAATAAAATGCCGCTCGGATATCCGGGCGGCATTTTTGTTTGTCCTAATTATGGGTCATTTTGTCCTAATTATGGGGCATGATATTAAATCTCGAGCGTAATAGCGAAAGGTTGCTGAGATTTTTTTAGAAAAATAAAATTTTCGCTTGACATGGACAAATGTTTTCTCGTATAATGATTTCAATTTAAAAAATGCAGAATGCTTAGTGTAGCGGGCAACATAATTGCAAAGCTCGAAAGCAGGAAGCAACGTAAAAGTTATGACGAAAGAAAGTAGCCCTGTAAGGCATGCGCAGAGAGCCGTTGGTTGGTGTAAAATCGGCAGTGATTACAGTGTGAAGTTCCTTTCCGAACTGCAAGGCTGAATTAAGTAGGCTGCGCCGGCGTGGTTGTCGTTAGAAGAACTATGAGTTGGTCGATTCGAGATAATGAGGGTGGTACCGCGGATATTCCGTCCCTTGGGTACTACCCTCTTTTTTTGATACTCCGAAATCGTCAATGAGGGTGGTACCGCGATTCGTCATCGTCCCTTTTTAGGGGCGATTTTTTGATTTCATAGTGGCGATTTTGGCTAATATGATGTTTTGGAGAAAAAATGGCGGACGGGCCAGTGATATGCCCCAATCACCAGAGAGAGGAGCGATTTAAATGACTATTTCAACTGTGATTGTAGGGCTGTATGTGGTATTACTCTTCGTGATTTCCTGGGCGTCGCGCAAATTGACGACGGGCAAGGCGGAAAATTTATGTGCTCGCCGGGCGTCGTATGACAACACCGCTTATTACCGTATCTATCGTCGGTTTGGCCGTTGGCGGGGCATCCACCATCGGGGGCAGCCGAACAGGCCTATGTAAAAGGTATTTCCGCCGGCTGGTACACGGCCGCTTGGGGCCTTGGGGCCATTGTGATGGGCCTTACGGTGGCGAAACGGTATCGTCGTTTGCAGATTACGACGGTTCCGGAAATGCTGGAGCGCTACTATGATCAAAAAGAGCCGTATTGCAGGCATCGTGATTCAAATCATGGTTCAACTTTGTGTTATGAGTTTGCAATATGTGGCGGGCGGTACCATTTTGGCCGCTTTATTGCCGGATGTTTTCACCGTAACAACGGGCATGATCATGAGTGCCATCGTTTTCATCGGCGTTACTATGATGGGCGGCATGTGGTCCGCCAGCATCTCCAATTTGTTGAATGTTACCCTTAAATATATCGGCATTTCTGCCGCTGCTTATATGGCCGTTGTTATGATTGGCGGTACCGCCGCCATCGAGGCACAGGCACCGATGCCTCATATGTTTGATTTGGTAGACGGTGTTGGAGGCATGACGAATTTTGACTTGGATTGTTACCTTGATTACCGTTAATCTATCCTTGCAGAGTATCATTCAAATTTCGCTTGGTGCCAAAACGGTGGGCATCGCACGTAAAGGGTTCATCTTGGGCGGCCTCATTATGTTGCCAATCGGTTTCATCAGTGCCTACTTGGGCGTAATCGCGGCTGAATTGTATCCCGGCTTGGCACCGGCGTTGGCCTTACCGAAATTAATCGTTTCGCTTCATCCGCTTTTGGCCGGTTTGACCTTGGCAGCCCTTTGGGCAGCCGATGAAAGTACCGCTTGTAATTTATTGTTGAGCTCCGGTACTTTATTCTCCCAGGATATTTACAAACGTTTTATCAATCCGAATGTAACTGATGAAAAATATACGCTTATTACCAAAATTGCCATCGTGGTTATGGGGCTCATGACATTCATCTTCGCACTGACTATCAGCGGCATCATCGCTACCTTGATGCAGGGCTTAAGCCTTATGGCAGCTTTCGCGGTTATCGTCTTGATGACCTTGTTCGCACCTAAATATTGCAGCCGTATCGGTGCGTTCTACACTTTGGTGGCGGCTGTAGTAACATTGCTTGCCTGGAATTTCGTGCCGGCCGTACGCATCGTGCCACATGTAATCTATTTGGAATGGATTGTGTGCAGCATTACCTTCGGCGTTTGTACCTTAGTAAGCCGTCAGGCTATTAAAACAGATGCCGCGCTGGAAGGGGAAACAGCGGAAGAAGGCATGGTTAATTCGTTGAATTTAAAATTAGATTTTTTGAAAAAGCAGTAAGGGTTAAATATTGTAAGGAGTGCTCCGGCTAAACTGAGAGTGCTCTTTTATTACCTCATGCCCTTTTATTTTCGCTGTGTATTGAATTCGTGCTATAATTAATAATTAAGATGTGTTTTGCTCGAGGAGGTTGCGCCGTGACAAGAAATGAAATACTAAATGGCTTACAATCGCTTAGAGCCAATGAAGTAAGCCGTGTAGAAAGCAATCCTCACAAACCGTTTAAAGTTGGTTTGGTCTATCCGAATACGTATTTCGTAGGGATGAGTAATTTGGGGTTGCAGATTATATATGAAGAAGTGAATTTACGTGAACGAAGTTGTGGTGAACGGTATTTTATGCCGGCCTCGTCGGAGCTTCGTGATTATGAAAAACATCGTTTGCCGCTTATGAGTGTGGAGACGCAACGACCACTCAATGAATGTGATGTTATCGGTATCGATATTACCTTTGAGATGGATTATTTTAATATACCGCAGCTTTTGAAAAGGGTGGCGCCGTCGATCTTAGCGGATTCATAGATTTCAGCGGGATGGAAGTCATCGCCGCGGAAACAGAATCATATGCAGGCCCGTGTTGCACCACAGCACCACAAAGGCGCACACCCAGATAGAGGTATCCATATTTCCTAGGACATTGACATTGCTGTTCAGGCCGAAAAACTCAAGAGCTTTACAAAGGGCCCACCTTAGGATAAAGAATAAAGGTAAACATCAGGCCGATGGCAACCTTGTTGATGATGACCGGCAAAAAATAAACCGCCTTGACAACACGGTTGGCAAAAAGCGTTTGGAAATCACCGTCGCCAAAAGAACGCGATGGGAATAACGCCCAGAACGCTGACCAGCATAATGATGATGACGTTTTTCAGGGAGGTCAGGGCAATAATATCAGTAAAGAATTTGTGATAATTTTCCCATCCCACGAATATGTACGGAGAGGTAGGAATTCCGTCCCAGGTAAAGAAGGACGTGTAGGTCATATTCAGAAGCGGGTACGCGATCACCAGAGTGTAAATCAATACCGTTGGCAGGATTAAGGCCACCGCCTCCATGGACCTTTTAAATTTGGCATTTCTTTTCATTATCTCACCTGCTAAATAGAATAAAGCTGCCGGGTAAAGATTTGAGGCAGCGTTTTGCTGCCTCGAATCTTTTTTCTATCCTCTTTCAGATGCGCCAATTAAGACTCAGCGTCATATTGGGCGTCGATGGATGCCGCTACATCGACAGCGGACACACCGGCAAACATGGTTTGGATCTCAGTACGGAAAATTTCCTGCGCAGAGGGGAAGTCAAAATACACATCAAACTCGTCGCTGCCGGCGGTCATCTGGCCATAGAGTTTCCATAAAGTCCGCGACCGGCTTGCTGGCGGTGACGCCCAAAGCCTCAAAATCAACGTCCACCGGGAATACGCTACGCCGATTTTTCTTCGCCTGCTCGTCAAAGCTTTCCTGGCTGAGCATATAGGAGACCAGATCATAAGCGGCGTTCAGCCTGGCGTTTTCGCTTTCCGGCGTCATAATGGAAAATCCGTCGCCGCCGGCGACAAACCAGTAATCCTTGTTTTCAGGCTTATCCTCAAAATAGGGAAACCGGGTAATCACGATATCCTCCTCGCTTTCCGCGGCCTCCACCGCAGCCGTAGAGTTCACCAGCATACCAGGATACATGGCGGCTTCCCCGTTTAAGAACATGGCCTCCATACCGCTGGCATCCAAGGAAATCGCGTCGGTGCCAAATATTCCGGCGTTGTTCATTTCCTCAAATTTCTGGAACACGGACAAGCCTTCCTCATCGGACCATTTTGCCTCCCCGGAAATCAGCTTCTCACGCAGTTCCAAACCGTACATACGCATGGCCAGGCTGGTATAGAAGTGCGCCAAACGTCCCTTTGTCGCGGCAGAGAGCGCAAATGGGAGTAATTCCTTTTTCGATTAAGGCCGGAGCCATCTCATTGATTTCTTCCCAGGTTTCCGGCACCTGCAGGCCGTTATCCTCCAGCAGTTTTTTATTGGCATAGAATACGGTTCCGATATTTACATTAGCGGGAATGCCGTATACCCCTTCAATACCATTCGCGGTATAATCCCAAGGAGCAAGGTAGGTTTCATCCGTAGGACCTGTATAGGAATCCGACTCGATCAGGGATGTCAGATCCCGGAGCAAATCGTTCTTTACCCACTGGTACGCTGTGTTGTAGCCATAGTTTGTGATAATATCCGGATAATCATTTGCGGCAATACTGGATTTCAGCTTGGAATTGTACACATCCAATTCATTGACAGAAAGGTCCTCAATGGTAATGTTGTCATTTTCCTCGTCATACTGATGCAGGCGCTCATAATAAAATTGGCCCATCGCGTCGGGAGCCCCGTCAATATAGCGGGACATATAAGTAAGGGTTACGTGTTCCTGGGGTTCTTGCGATTCCGCTCCGGAGCTATCTCCCGCGGAAGACGGATCCGCAGCCGGGGGACTGAGAGCATCCGCCCATCGTGCCGGCCGCC
>ENA-OQHD01000702-OQHD01000702.1-human-gut-metagenome-genome-assembly--contig:-NODE-702-length-11388-cov-1.586094_pt1 | contig 11388 bp, 13 predicted proteins | sample MGYA00242560_ERZ504711 | MGnify/ENA primary metagenome ERZ504711 (study PRJEB26092, sample SAMD00036198) | human gut metagenome | host: Homo sapiens | study: EMG produced TPA metagenomics assembly of... | reverse complement strand
CGGCGTTTTGCGCCGCGCTGCCCGCCTGGGTCGGCCTGACCTTGTTCCTGCCGCTTTCGGTTGCGCTCTCGCTGAAGACGGCATGCGCAATGCGGCGCATTCATAACCTGGAGCTTGTCGATGTCGTGGAGCGCAACGGGGTGGACGAACTTGACACCGACCGCGATCGCGTGCAGCGAGCGTGGGTCCTCAGCTGCGGCTCCATCGTGGCGGCGACGGTGTTCGCGCTGATCGTTCGCGCGGTGCTCTCGCTTTTCCCGGGCGTGGCGATTCCCTCTACGCTTGCCACGTACCTGGCGTTCGCCGCGGTGCTCATGGGCGGGTTTTTTGACTGCTCTACTTTCTTGCGCTGCGGTTCGACGGCGCCTTTGCTGCGCGGCATGGCCAGCGTGTCCGTCACGTTGCCGGCGTTCTTCATCATCGTGGCCGTTGCCAGCATGCTGCTTTCCTGGGTCATGTCCGTAGTGCAGGATTGGGGCCTGTCCGCCGAAACCATGCTGGCGGGCGGGTTTTCCTGGCTGTACCAGGTTCAAAGTGTTCTGAAGGTGGCTACTGACTACTTCTTGCAGCAGGATCCGCTGATCGTGGGTGCATCGATCGTGTTCGCGGCGCTTTTGCTGCTGCTGTACACCTATACGGTTCCCCAATACTGGATGGGCAGCGTTCGCTGGTGGCTCAAGGGAATGGGGCTGGCGGCGGCGGTGTTCTCGGGCGCGGCCATCGTGTTCGCGGGGGTGTGGGTGTCCGACGTGCAGCAATGGGTTGCCTCGAGCGAAGGCCCGCGCGCTGGACGCGAGCCTTTTGGGAGGCCAGGCTGCGGCGCTTTCAAGCTATCGGCGCGAGGACATGATCGCGCTCGTTCGGGCACTGGTGCTGCCCTATACGGTGGGCGTGTTCGTGGCGAACGCGGTGCTCGCGTGGCGAAGGGCCGTGGCGAAAGAGAAAAGCGACGCGATCCTCGATGGGTTCGCCGAATCGGGGTGCTTCGACGAGCGGAAGATCCCCCGAGATAAGAAAACGCTACCTGTACTATTGCGGCAACCGGGTGCTGTGGGACATCGCGATGCGCTCCATCGGCCGCGACGTGCCTTTGCCCCATCCGTTCGCCCCGCGCAAGCTGACGCTCAAGAGCGTCTCACGGGCGAACTTGACGATGCCGCCGGGACGCGGAACGGCCTCGTAGCGGCCTTCTTGCGGACGAAAATGCTTCGCTCGCTTGATTTTCGGTCGCAGCCGTCGTGGCTCGGTGCTACCATAGGCCGCATCGAGACAAGGGAGGCTGCTATGAAGACGAAAACGATTTGGGAAGCTGTGCGCGTGCGTGTGCGCAACGGCGCTCGCCGCTTCGGTGATGGCCGGATGCACGGGCGCGCAGGGAGCTTCGCAGGAGCCGCCGTCGCTGGTCAACGGCGTGACCGACCAGCAGGAGATCGTGTACTGTCTGTACTTCGGGCTGTACGACAAGGATGCCGGCAAGCAGGTGCTTACGATGGACGAGGCGAAGGACATCCTTATCCCGCTGTTCGTCGAAGCAGGGTCGGGCTACACGGTGTACGAGGCCGAAGGCGGCTATGCCGCCGAAGACGGCACCATTATCCAAAACGATACGCTCGTGTTCGATAGCGTGCACGGAAGCGACCAAGCGGTGATCGACCTTATCGAAAAGGCCAAGGCTGCTCTGAACGTCGAGAGCGTCTACTGCGAATCGAAGGCCGTCGGGTACAAGATGTACGGCGGCGTGATGTCGAACGTGGAGTAAGCTGACGGCGCCCGGCGCCCGGCGGCGCGTGACGGCGAGGCGAGGACAGGGCGAAGGAAGCGTCGCCCCAGTAGTCGTCCGGTCGCCTCGCGGCGCGCCCGTTGCCCGCCCTGGCGCTTCGGTCGTTTCGTTCGTCTTGCTCCGTCCGCCAATGAAACGTGCCCGGGCTGCGCAGTCCGGGCACGTGGCGAATGGCCGCGCGAATGCCCGCGCGGACCGAGTGGATTGAAAAAGGGGAGTTACTTGCCCTGCCAAACCGGCGTGCGCTTCTCGACGAAAGCGGCCGGGCCTTCGATGCCGTCGGCGGTCTTCTCCAGGAAGCGGTACGCGGCGTCGGAGTAGCGCATGGCATCCTCTTCGGACATCTGGTCGGCGGCGTGCACGATGTTCTTCGTCCACTTGAGGGCGAGGGGGGACGTTCTTCAGGCACTCTTCGGCCAGCGCGATAGCGCGGTCCATGACCTCTTCGGCCGGCACGACGTAGTTGATCAGGCCGAGAGCCTTGGGCCTCGGGAGCCTTGATCTTCTTGCCGGTCAGCAGAAGCTCCATGCAATCCTTGCGGTTGATGTCGCGCGCCAGGCGCACGATGCCGCCCGTGGAAGCGATGATGCCCAGGCCAACCTCGGTGCAGCCGAACTTGGCGTTCTCGGCGGCAACCACCATGTCGCAGGACAAGGCGATTTCCATGCCGCCGCCGGCCGCGGAGCCGTTGCATGCGGCGATGACGGGCTTGGAGCACAGGCGCGCGGTCAGGCCGCCGAAGCCGTGCTCGGTCACGGTCTGGCACTCTCCGCCTTCGCTGAGCTCGGAGAGATCCTCGCCCGCGCAGAACACCTTGCCGGTGCCGGTGACGATGATCGCGCGCACCGCGGGATCGGTCTCGGCGTTGTTCATGATGTTCTCCATGGCCTTGGAGGTGACGCCGTTGAGGGCGTTCGCCACGTCGGGACGGTTGATGCGGATGATCAGCAGGCCGTCCTCGCGAAGTTCGGATACGACGGTGTCGGTGCCATAGTAATCTGCCATTGCTCCTCCTTGGATTGTTGCGATCTCACGCCTGTTTCCCAAGCGGTCTCGCCTCCCGCTGCGGCATGTGCAGCACGGCGCAGCGGGAGGCTCGACGCGCCTGAAATCTGGTTCCATCATAGGGATCGTCAGGTATCGGCCGCATCGCAAGCAGCGCAGTAATTCGACGATACTGCGCAAGCGGGGCATCGCAAAAAAAGGCAGTAGCCCCGAGTAAACCGGGGTAGCGACCAAGTGGAAAGGGCTCGCCGCGCCGCCTGGCCCGCGCCGCCGCCGGACGGCTCCGGCGCCCCCAGTCCGCAGAGCCCGCGCAGGCATAGTCAAAAGTTGAGTAATGAGGGTTTCACAGCGATTTTGCGATGACGGGGCGATGACAGGGCGGCAAACTGTCATCAACGCGCCGGGAAGGGCCCCGGGCCTTCCGAAGCATCGGAGGAAGGCGCCGAGGCGCGCCCGGCCAACGACTTGCATGCAAAAGTAAGGCAAACGAGAAGGGAAAGGTACAGGATGAACATCGTTGCTGCTTTCAAGGTGGTTCCCGACGATCAGGATATCCAGGTGTCGGCAGACGGAACGCTCGACTACTCCAAGGGCGAAGAACACCGTGTCCGCCTACGACCTGAACGCCATCGAGGCCGCCGCTCAGCTGGCCGCCGCCAACGAGGGCTCGAACGTGGTCGCCGTTACCGTGGGAGGCGCCGACATCGACGACTCCAAGCTGAAGAAGAACGTGCTCGCCCGCGGCGTGGACGAGCTGTACATGACCGCCGACGACGCATGCAAGGGACTTGACGCCCGCGCCACCGCCGTCGCGCTCGCCGAACTCGTTTCCAAGGTGGGCGACTTCGACGTCGTCCTCTGCGGCGACGGCTCCGCCGACAACTACGCGCAGCAGGTGGACGTGCAGCTGGCTGCCAAGCTGGGTCTGCCCGTGGTCACCGCCGCCACGAAGATTACCGCCAAGGACGGCGCGCTCGAGGTCGAGCGCACGCTGGAAGACGTGGTGGAGGTCGTCGAGGTGCCGCTTCCGGCCGTCGTGTCCGTCGCGCCGGACATCGCGCTGCCCCGCATCCCCGGCATGAAGGACATCCTCGCCGCCGGCAAGAAGCCGATGAACGTGGCGGGCGCCGACGGCGCGTACGAGAGCTCCATCGAGGTCGCGTCCTGCCTCGCCCCCAAAGCAGGCTGATCGCAAGCGCGAGATCCTTGAAGCCTCGGCCGACGGCGCCATCGAGCAGTTCGCCGCCGCCCTCAAGGCCGCGCTGTAAGTTCCCTCGACCATCCCCTTATGCAATAGAAAGGCAGAGTTGATATTCATGAAAGTACTCGTTATCGCTGAACGCGCGGATGCCGCTCGGGAGCTTTGCGCCGGCGCCCGCACCATGGCCGACGAAGTCGTGCTCGTCTCCTTCGGCGAGGCCCCCGAGGCCGTCGCCGATAAGATCGCCCGCATCTCCGTGCCGGAAGGGACCGTCCTCGACGACGCCGCCGACACCGTGATATCGGTGTTCGACGCCGAGGCTCCGGCCGTGGTGCTCGTGGAACCCACGCGCCACATGAAGACGATCGCCGGCAAGCTGGCCGCCCATGCGAACGCCTCCGTCATCACCGACGTCATGTCCTTCGAGAACGGCGCCGTCAGCCTGTACTTCGGCGGCGTGGCCGAGCGCGTGCAGAAGGCCGCAGGCGACGTGGCCATCTACACGGTGGGCGCGGGCGCATTCGAGGGCGCCGAGGCCTCCGGCGCGAACGCCGTCGAGGACGTCGCCTGGGTTGCTCCGGCGACGCCCGTGAAGCTGGTCTCCTCCAAGCCCATCGAGAAGAGCGGCGTGGACCTGAACAGGCCGACGTCGTCGTGGCCGCCGGCCGCGGCTTCGCTGAGGAGTCCGAGCTCGACCTGGCGCGCGAGCTGTGCGACAAGCTGGGCGCAGGCCTTGCCTGCTCGCGTCCCCTCACCGAGGGCGTGAACTGGCTTCCCACCGAGCTGTACGTGGGCGTGTCCGGCCTCATGCTGTCCCCGAAGGCGTACGTCGCCTGCGGCATCTCCGGCCAGATGCAGCACATGGTGGGCTGCAACCGCGCGGGCACGATGTTCGCCATCAACAAGGACAAGAACGCTCCGGTGTTCAAGCAGTGCGACTACGGCATCGTGGGCGACGTCAAGGACGTCCTGCCGAAGCTGGTCGCGGCGCTGTAAGACCGTTAGACCCGCCCGGGAAGGGGTCGGCAACGCCCAGTCGCTCAGACAGTCCTCGCTTCGCTGCGGAACTCGCTTGGTGGGCGCCGCAGGCCCCTTCCCTTCTTCTGCGCCCTTCGACTCCGCGACATGGCGGCAGGGCGCCCTTACCGTGTTGATGAGAAAAGAGAGAGAGGAGAGGAACGTGTCTGAGACCGATTTCGACATCATCGTCGTGGGCTCGGGGTGCGCGGGCGCGGTGGCGGCCTACACGGCGGCCTCGGCGGGCAAGAGCGTGCTCGTGGTCGAGCGCGGCAACTTCGCCGGCGCGAAGAACATGACCGGCGGGCGCATCTACTCGCACAGCCTGAAGGAGGTGTTCCCGGACTTCGAGTCCGAGGCGCCGCTCGAGCGCAAGATCACCCACGAGCGCATCGCGCTCATGGACCCGGCCTCGCAGATGGCCGTCGACTTCACGAGCCCGGAGCTCGCAGAGGAGGGCAAGGACTCCTACAGCGTCCTGCGCGCGCCCTTCGACCAGTGGCTGGCCTCGAAGGCCGAGGACGCCGGCGCCGAGTACATCTGCGGCATCGCCGTCGAGGAGCTCATCCGCGACGAGAGCGGCAGGGTCGTCGGCGTGCGCGCCGGCGAGGACGAGATCACCGCGCAGGTGACGGTGCTCGCCGAGGGCGTGAACCCCATCCTGTCGGAGAAGTGCCTGGGCAACCCCCGCCCGAAGCCCTCGCAGATGGCCGTCGGCGTCAAGCAGGTGTTCGAGCTGCCCGCCTCCCAGATCGAGGACCGCTTCTTGGTCCCGCAAGGCGAGGGCGCCTCGATGTTGTTTGTCGGCGACTGCACGCACGGCAAGGTCGGCGGCGGCTTCCTGTACACGAACAAGGACTCCATCAGCCTGGGCCTCGTGGCCACGATCTCCACGGCCATGGACGCCTCCAACCCCCACCCCGTCTACCAGATGCTCGAGGACTTCAAGAACCATCCGGCGGTCGCGCCCATCATCCGCGGCGCGAAGGTGGTCGAGCACTCGGGCCACATGGTGCCCGAGGGCGGCTACGGCATGGTCCCGAAGTACGTGTTCGACGGCTGCCTGGTGGCCGGCGAGACGGCGGGCCTGTGCATGAACATGGGCTACCAGGTGCGCGGCATGGACTTCGCCGTGGCGTCGGGCCGCATGGCGGGCGAGGCGGCGGTCGAGGCCATCGACAAGGGCGACGTGAGCGAGGCGGGCCTGTCCTCCTACAGGACGAAGATGGGAGGGCTCCTTCGTCATCCAGGACCTCAAGACCTTCTCCAAGTGGCCCCACGTCATGGAGGGCTGGGACCGCATGTTCACCGAGTACCCGGTCATGGTCAAGGACGTCTTCAACACCATGTTCAGCGTGGACGGAAACCCCAGAAGCCGCTGATGAAGCGCATGATGCCCATCGTGAAGCAGCGCGGGCTGTTCAAGCTCGCCAAGGAAGTGAGAGGCGCGGTGAAGGCCCTATGAGCGGGATTTGCGACATCACGGTCAACGTCGACGAGTTCCTCGCCATCGACAAGTACGAGGTGGACGAGGAGAGCGCGCACATCGAGCTGGCCGACGACCCCGACATCGAGGAGTTCAAGAAGCTCGTGCGCGTGTGCCCGGCGGCGCTCTACAAGATCGACGAGAACGGGGCGACCAGCTTCGACTACGCCGGCTGCCTGGAGTGCGGCACCTGCCGCATAGCCTGCGGAGACACCATCGTGAAGAAGTGGGAGAACCCCCAGCCCACGATGGGCGTGGAGTACCGCTTCGGGTAAGGAACCGCACGCGCTCTGGACGGAGATCGCCTCAATCAGGGCGCTCCTGAGGGTTCCGGCGTTCAGCGTCGTCGGGGGCCCTCAGGTAGGAATCGGCAAGATCGAGGAGTTGCAGTTTATGGAACGTTATCTTCGCGAGGGGTGCTTGAACCATCTCAGCGATCTGCGCGGATTCGATGCCGTGCGCAACGACGAGGTTCGCCCCGGGTTCGTGCGCAACGTGGTAACAGTGCCCGACGGTGCTTCAAATCTATACCGTTGCGCGCACGGGGGCTATCTCATGCAGCTCGTCGACGTGGCGGCGTGCATGGCGGCCTGGTCGCTGGGTAAGCGCGTGGTCACCCAGCAGGTCAGTCTTAATTTCACGCGCAGCGTGAAGCTGGGCGGCTCGATCCGTATAGAGGCTTCCGTCGTCCATGCCGGTGCGACCTCTGTGCTGGTGGAAACGTCCATCAAAGACGAGGATGGTCGCACGTGCCTGTTGTCGACCGCGCTTTTGCATGTGACGGGCACGATCGATCCTGGCGATCCTCTGCCTGAGCCTCTCCTTGGGCGCAATTCCGGTGTCGTGTAGTCGCATCCTCGGCGATGGTAATTCGATTCCATGCACCTCTTCTTTGCGTAGATGGCGAGACATTTACCCAATATGGGCCTTTTTGATGGGCTTCTTTCGCTGCTTTTCTCTTGTTTCGTCGACGTGATTCAGCGCATAGGCTACACTCTGCCTGATGTGAACCATCGTGGACAGCGAAAGGGGCCGCATCATGGATTTCGATCTCGCACCTGAATACGAGAAGCTTATTGCGACGGTGCGCGAATTCGGCGAGCAGCATTTTACATGTGAGGCTGTTCGCCAGTGGCAACACGATGCCGGTTTGCCCGACGAGGTGGTGCGTGATTTCGTGAACCTCGATTTCAATGGCTTCGGCGTTATTCATCGTCGCGACCATGTGACGTACGACACTATGGCGCAGACGCTTGTTCTGGAGGAGCTCGCCCGTGTTTCGGGGGACGGCTCTGCCGTTCCCGAACGACTTTCTGAACCTTCAAATCATGGAGGAGTTCGCCGGGTCCGGGCAGTTTGAGTTCGTTCGAACGGGGTACCAGACCGAAGGGCGGTTGGCGTTCGCCCTTGCTATATCCGAGCCCGAGGGCGGTTCGGACACCATGAGTATGCGCACGTCTGCTCGCACCATCGACGGACGGCTGGTTCTCAACGGAACGAAGACATTCGTGAACAACGGGGAGTACGCGCCCTACATCCTTGTTGCGGCCATCGACCGCGATGCGGAGGGCTCGGACAAGTACCCTGCGCTTACATTCTGGCTGGTGCCGCGCGATCTGAAGGGCATCCGCGCATATCCGGTGAACAAGATAGGACAGTCGATGCTGCCGTTTTCCACGGTGGTGTTCGAGAACGTCGAGTTACAGCCGGAATATCGTCTGACGGGACGCCACGCCGGCTTCCGTCAGCTGTTCCGCATGCTGGAGTTCGGGCGCGTGACAACGTGCGCGGGCTCTTTGGGCATGGCGCGCGCGGCTATGGAGGACGCGGTCAAGCACGCGCGCAGCCGCAAGGCGTTCGGCGTGCAGATCGGGCGGTTCCAGCAGATCGAGCAGATGCTCACGGACATGGAGGTCAAGCTAGACAACATGCGCAACTCCGTGTACAAGAACGCGTGGAAACTCGACCGCGGTTGCGGTGACCGCCTGGGCGTGGTTTTGATGAAGCGTTACGTGCCCGAAGCCGCCACGGAGGTTGCGAGCGACGCGATGCAGATATTCGGAGGTCGCGGGTACACGCGAAACGAGCGCGTCTCGTCCATATGGCAGGACTGCCGAGGCTTCCAGATGGCCGAGGGGACCGACCAGATCATGGTGTACGTCGCGGCACCGCTCATCATGGAGAAGTACGCGTAGGGCGCGTTCGCGAAGTCGTTCTTGGCCCCTGCGTCGCAAAACCGAAAAAGAGCCCTGCCGATCACAAGACCCGAAGTCGGCGGGGCTCTTTTTCGTTCGGTCGTCTATCGACTCGCTCTGCACTCATGCAAAGTACGAATGTTTACCCATATAGGTCAAACTGTTGGTCCCATTTTCGTAACCAAGGTCTTATCTTGTGACTCAAGGGTTCGTTCTCAGTGCGTTCATTACCAGATCTCGTTCGGCTGTGTGCACCTGCTTATCGTGGACGTCGCGGAAAGCGATGGCGGGGTGCGGATAGCCGAGCGAACCAAGAAGGAGGATTTCCCTTGAGTACTGCAACGCAAAAGGCCAAGATGAGCTCACGGCATGTGCTGCTCATCATCACCGGCATCATGCTCACCTTCGGGTGCTCGGCGCTCACGTTTTCGACGTGGACGAACTTCCAGCCGGTCGTGTCGGAGGCCATGGGCATGGTTACCTCCACTGGCGCGATCGATACGGCTCCCTTCGCGCTCTACATCACCGTTCTGTATCTGACGATGACCGTGGTGTCCCCGATGGCGGGCAAGCTTATTCAGAAGATGGACATTCGCATCATACTGAGCGTGTCTGCCGCGTTGGTGGGCATCGCGTTCATCCTTATGAGCATTTACACCGAGATCTGGCAGTTCTACATCTCTGGCGTGCTTCTGGGCTTGGGCGAAATCTCCATCCTGTGGCTCGCTATCCCTACGCTCATGAACCGCTGGTTCAAGAAGAGCGCCGGTTTCTTCATCGGTATCTGCATGGCTATGACGGGCGTCGGTGGCGCTATCTGGAACTCGTTGTTCACCGCGCTGAACTCTAGCGGCACGTCGTATCAGACCATCTATCTGATTTGGGGAATCGTGGCGCTGGCTACTTCGCTTCCGTTCACCTTGTTCTGCATCCGCTCTACGCCCGAGGAAGTGGGCCTGCAGCCCTACGGCGCCGAGATCGCCGAGGACGGCACGGTAGAGAAGGCGAAGGGCCTGTCTGCTTCCAAAGCCATGAAGAGCCCCGTGTTCTACGCTGTGTTCATCTATGCGGGCATCATCAACTTCCTGACCATCATCGCGCCGCAGTTCCCGTCCTACATGCGCTCGCTGGGTGCGGCGGGCACTGTTGCCTACGACGTGGCCGTGGTCGGCGGCGTCATGTCCGTTGCCGTCATGGTCGCCCAGGCGATCTCCAAGGTGGCCATGGGCGGTTTCGCTGACAAGAATGCCAAGGTCACGATGATCACCGCGTTCGTCGCGGGCGTTGCGGGCATCTTGCTGGTGTGGCTGGGGGTTCAGTCCGAGATCGCTCTGTACGCCGGTGCCTGCATCTACGGCTTCTTCTTTGCCAGCGCCGTGGTGCTGTGCCCCATCGTGGTGCGCCAGGTGTTCGGCACTCGCGAATACTCCGAGATCTACTCTCGCGTGTCCGTGTTCGTCAACCTCATGGGCGCTTTCGGTGCCACTATCTGGGCGTTCCTCGGTTCGAATTTCGGTTACGACAGCGTGTTCATCGTCGGTATCGTCGGCCAGGTGGTCGTGCTGCTGTGCGGTCTGTACGCCTTCGGCAAGCAGAAGAGCGTCCAGGCTCAGTGGACCGAATAACGGTTCTTGCAATAGCGTGACTCAAGTGCTTCGATCCCGCCTGTCAACAGGCGGGATCGATTTTTTTCGGTGATATAATACCGCCAAGGGGTTTTCTTGAATCATGGATACGGGGCCTACTACGGGGAGGTGCGTTTTCGTGTGCGATTTGCTAGGTAGAGCTGTCGGCCGACGAACGGAGCGCGCATGAACCTTTCTCAGCTGTATTACTTCGCCAAGCTGTCCGAGATGCAGCATTACGCGAAAGCTGCCAAAGAGCTTTACATCACCCAGCCTTCGCTTTCTCACGCTATTAAATCGCTCGAGGCCGAATTGGGGGTCTCCCTTGTTCGAGAGGGAAGGGCGTCGCATGAAGCTCACGCCGCTCGGTCGCGCTTTTGCCGAACACGTCAAGCGCGGCTTGCGCGAGATCGACAAAGGGGTGGCTCTGGCGCAGGAGTACAACGGCAAGTTGAGCGGTACGGTGAACATCGGCGCCATTTACACGGTGCAGGGCGATTATTTACCCATGTTGTTGCGCGACTACCATGCCCAATACGGGCAAACGGTGAAGTTCAACCTGTTTCAGGGGTTTTGCGACGCCGTTGGTGGAGGCGCTCGAACGCGACGAATACGACGTGGCGTTCACGGCCAAGGTTCCCAACAAGCCCGATCTATGCTTCGAGCACGTGGTGTCCCAATCAGCTGGTTGCCTTCGTTGCACTGTCGAATCCTATCGCTCATCTGAAAAGCGTCTCGCTGGGGGATTTGCGCGGGCGCTTGGTGTACACCTATCGCCGCGGAACGCCATAGGCGAGAACGTCAACGACGCGTTGGAGGAGTTCGGCGTGTCGGCCGTGCAGGAAGTATGAGGATGAGATCTCGTTGGGGGGCCATGGTTCAGGCCGATCCGCGCGCCGTTGGCTTGGCTAGCGCTGTCTATCGGCCTGAAGTCGTTCAGCGATATCGTTATCATTCCCATAGAGGACATCCCGCAGGATTTTTCACCGCATCTATATGGTGTATAAACGCGTTGCGTTCAGAAGCCGCGCTGTAGAGAGCTTCATCGAGTTCACGTCGGACTACGTGACCCCCTAAG
>ENA-OQHD01000701-OQHD01000701.1-human-gut-metagenome-genome-assembly--contig:-NODE-701-length-11393-cov-3.057873_pt1 | contig 11393 bp, 14 predicted proteins | sample MGYA00242560_ERZ504711 | MGnify/ENA primary metagenome ERZ504711 (study PRJEB26092, sample SAMD00036198) | human gut metagenome | host: Homo sapiens | study: EMG produced TPA metagenomics assembly of... | reverse complement strand
TGCATAAGGAGGATTTTAGATTGTCAAAAAGGAGAAATGTATGAACAGAAAACAGAAGAGATCCTGCTTCCGATCGTGGAAGAGTATGGATTTGAACTGGTGGATGTCGAATATGTAAAAGAAGGAAGTAACTGGTATCTTCGTGCATATATTGATAAACCGGGCGGAATCGGAGTGAATGACTGTGAGGCTGTAAGCCGCAGACTTTCCGACATTTTGGATGAGAAAGATTATATCGAAGATTCCTATATCCTGGAAGTCAGTTCACCCGGACTTGGCAGACCGCTGAAGAAGGAAAAGGACTTCAGGAGAAGCCTTGGAGAAGAAGTCGAGATCAGAACCTACCGCATGATTGACAGACAGAAAGAATTCACCGGAATCTTAAAAGATTACGATGAGACAACGGTTACGATCGAGATGGAAGATGAGACCGAGAAAACATTTGAAAAGAGCGAGATCGCACTGATCCGATTAGCGTTTGATTTTTAAACGGCATGGATAAGCAAGGAGGAAAGACCATGAATACAGAATTATTAGAAGCGTTAAATATACTGGAGAAAGAGAAAGATATCAGCAAAGAAACACTGTTAGACGCCATTGAAAATTCACTGATGAATGCCTGTAAAAACCATTTCGGCAAAACAGATAATATCAAACTGATCATGAACAAAGAAACATGTGAGTATCAGTTATATGCTGAGAAAACAGTTGTGGAAGAAGTAGAAGACAAACTGGAACAGATCAGTCTGGAAGATGCAAAAGAGATTGACAGCAAGTTTGAACTTGGTGATATCGTGCATATTCCGATCGAGTCTAAATCATTCGGACGTATTGCAACACAGAATGCCAAGAACCTGATCTTGCAGAAGATCCGCGAAGAAGAGCGTAAGGTTGTATACGATCAGTAATTTTGAAAAAGCAAAAAGATATCGTAACAGGTATTGTGCAGCGTTATGTCGGAAAGAATGTCAGCATCAACCTTGGTAAGGCGGATGCTATGCTGACAGAGAACGAACAGGTAAAAGGCGAGGTATTCAAACCGACAGAACGTATCAAATTATATGTGGTAGAAGTAAAGAATACGACAAAGGGACCAAAGATCCTCGTGTCCCGTACACATCCGGAACTTGTAAAACGTCTGTTTGAATCAGAAGTTACAGAAGTGAAGGATGGTACCGTAGAGATTAAGAGCATTGCAAGAGAAGCGGGAAGCAGAACAAAAATTGCCGTATGGTCTAACGATCCTGACGTAGATCCGGTCGGAGCATGCGTCGGTATGAACGGAGCCAGAGTCAATGCGATCGTCAATGAGCTGCGTGGGGAGAAGATCGATATCATCAACTGGAGTGACAACCCGGCTATTCTGATCGAGAATGCATTAAGCCCGGCAAAGGTTATCTCTGTAATGGCTGATCCGGATGAAAAGACAGCCAGCGTTATCGTTCCAGATTATCAGTTATCTCTGGCAATCGGTAAAGAAGGACAGAATGCAAGACTTGCAGCAAGACTGACAGGATATAAGATCGACATCAAAAATGAAACGCAGGCAATCGAGTCCGGAGAACTTCCGGAAAACTACATGGAATTAAGCGAGGGCGTGTACGAAGAAGAGTATGACGACGATGCAGAAGAATTCGATGTAGAGAACACGGCAGATGCTGAATATGATGAAGACGATGCAGAGATCACATTCGACGAAGTTGAGGACACAGAGGAATAGGTGATAATTCGTGGGAGTAAATAAAAAAGTTCCTATGCGCAAATGCGTAGGATGTCAGGAAATGAAGAGTAAAAAAGAGATGATTCGTGTCATCCGCACATCGGAGGGAGAATTTCTGCTGGATGCGACAGGAAGAAAGAACGGACGCGGTGCTTATCTCTGTCCGAATGGCGGCTGCCTTGCAAAAGCAGTGAAGAACAAAGGCCTGGAGAGATCCTTTAAGCAGGCTATTCCAAAAGAAGTGTATGAAGCACTGGAAAAGGAGATGGAAGTACTTGAGTCAGAATAAAGCATTATCTATGATTGGTCTGGCTACAAAAGCCGGCAAGGTTGCAAGTGGAGAGTTCTGTACGGAGAAAGAAGTAAAATCCGGAAGAGCATGTCTTGTGATCGTTGCAGACGATGCATCCGATAATACCAAGAAGAAATTTCAGAACATGTGTGACTTTTATCAGGTTCCGATCTATTTTTACAAAGACAAAGAGACATTAGGGCATGCAATGGGAAAAGAATTCCGCGCATCTTTGGTGGTCCTTGATGAGGGATTCGCAAAAGGTATCCGGAAGCATATAGACACAGAGAATCAGACAATTGCGTAGAGGAGGCAGATCATATGTCAAATAAAGATATAGAAACAAATATAAACGAAAATACAGAAAAATCAGAAACACCAAAGAAAAAGAATATCGTGCATGTATTCCGTCCGCAGAATACACAGAACGGCGGTAATAAAGGAAGAAGATCCGGCGGAAACCGTCAGAATTCCGGACAGGGAAAACAGATGCAGGCAAATAACGGCCGTCCGGCAAAGCGCCCTGCGGCACAGAACACAGCAACAGGAGAGGCACAGGCTCCAAAGAGAACAGAGAGGCCGGCAGCAGAAAGAGCACAGGGCAGACGTCCGGAAAGAAACGAAAGACCGGACAGAAATGAAAGAACAGAAAGAACAGATAGATCAAACAGAGACGACAACAGAAATAACCGCGGCAGCGACAGACGCGGCGGTGGAAGAGACGGACGTAGTGATCGTCAGGAAGGAAGAGGCGGACAGAGATTCCAGAGAGGCGACCGTCCGCAGAATGGCCGTTCCGACAGAAATCAGGGAGACCGCGATAACAGATATGACAACAACCGTGGTGATGACAGACAGGGACGCAAATTCGGAGAAAAATCAGATAACAGAAGAAATGACAGAAGAAATAACACAAGCATTCCGGCTCCTGCAATCGAAGGACAGAAACCACAGAGAAAGAATGCTAAGGGAAAAGACGATCACAAGAAGAAAGATTATCGTCGTGATGATGAAGAAAGAATGCCAAAGGGTAAGAAGAAAAACGAGCCGAAGCAGCAGCTTCAGAAACCACAGCAGAAAGAGCAGAAGGTAGAAGAAGAGATCAAACAGATCACAATCCCGGAAGTTCTGACAATCAAAGAACTGGCAGACAAGATGAAGATCGTACCATCTGTGATCGTGAAAAAGCTGTTTATGCAAGGCAAGATCGCTACTGTAAACCAGGAAATCGATTACGAGACAGCAGAAGAGATCGCACTGGAATTCGATGTCCTGTGTGAGAAGGAAGAAGTTGTAGATGTAATCGAAGAACTTCTGAAGGAAGACGAAGAGGACGAAAAGAAAATGAAGAAACGTCCGCCGGTAGTCTGTGTTATGGGTCACGTTGACCATGGTAAAACTTCTCTTCTGGATGCGATCCGTCATACCAATGTTATTGACCGTGAGGCCGGTGGTATCACACAGCACATTGGTGCGTATGTTGTAGAAATCAACGGAGAGAAGATCACATTCCTGGATACTCCGGGACATGAGGCGTTCACAGCAATGCGTATGCGTGGAGCAAGCTCTACAGATATCGCTGTTCTTGTAGTAGCAGCAGATGATGGTGTTATGCCGCAGACAGTAGAAGCGATCAACCATGCAAAGGCTGCGGGTGTAGAGATCATCGTTGCTGTTAATAAGATGGATAAACCTAGTGCCAACATCGACCGTGTAAAACAGGAACTGACAGAGTATGAACTGATTCCGGAAGACTGGGGTGGAAGCACGATCTTTGTTCCGGTATCTGCCAAGACAGGTGAAGGACTGGAAGATCTGATGGAAATGATCGCTCTGACAGCAGAAGTAATGGAATTAAAGGCAAATCCAAACCGTCGTGCCAGAGGTCTTGTCCTGGAAGCAAAACTGGATAAGGGAAGAGGTTCTGTTGCCAATATCCTGGTTCAGAAGGGAACACTTCGCGTCGGAGATCCAATCGCTGCCGGTTCTGCGTTTGGTAAAGTAAGAGCCATGATGGATGATAAGGGAAGAAGAGTCAAAGAAGCAGGTCCGTCTACACCGGTAGAGATCCTGGGACTGAATGATGTACCGAATGCCGGAGAGGTTATCGTTGGATGCGGAAATGAAAAAGAAGCAAGAAACTTCGCAGAGACATTTATCTCACAGAGCAAAGTAAAACTTCTGGAAGAGACAAAATCCAAACTTTCTCTGGATGATCTGTTTACACAGATCCAGGAGGGTAACTTAAAAGAACTTGGAATCGTCGTAAAAGCAGATGTACAGGGATCTGTAGAAGCAATCAAACAGAGCCTGCTGAAACTCTCGAACGATGAAGTAGTCGTTAAGATCATCCACGGTGGTGTTGGTGCGATCAATGAATCGGACGTAAGTCTTGCTTCTGCATCAAATGCTATTATCATCGGATTCAATGTACGTCCTGATGCAACTGCAAAAGAAACGGCAGACCGTGAAGGTGTAGACATTCGTCTGTACCGTGTCATCTACAATGCGATCGAAGACGTAGAAGCGGCCATGAAAGGTATGCTGGATCCTGTATTTGAGGAGAAAGTACTCGGACACGCAGAAGTACGTCAGACATTCAAGGCTTCGGGAGTCGGAACAATCGCCGGATCTTATGTCCTTGATGGTCTGTTCAAGAGAGACTGTTCTGTCCGCCTGACACGTGACGGTATTGTAATATTTGAAGGACCTCTGGCATCACTGAAGAGATTCAAAGACGATGTAAAAGAAGTAAAAGCAGGTTACGAATGTGGATTCGTATTTGCAAACTTCAATGACATCAAAGAAGGTGACCTCGTAGAGGCATTTGAGATGGTAGAGATTCCACGCTAGGAGTTGATATAAAAATGAGAAAAAGAAGTATTAAGAATACAAGAGTAAATACAGAGGTGCAGCACGAGTTATCGAACATCATCCGCGGGGGCTTAAAAGACCCGCGTGTTGCACCGTGGACTTCGGTTGTAGCCGCAGAAGTTGCGCCGGATCTTAAGACATGTAAGGCATATATCAGTGTACTCGGAGATGCTTATGAGCAGGAACAGACGATCAAGGGTCTGCAGAGTGCGGAAGGATATATCCGCCGGGAACTGGCAAGAACATTGAATCTCCGTAATACACCGGAGATCAGGTTCGTGCTGGATCAGTCCATTGAATATGGTGTCAATATGTCAAAGAAGATCGATGAAGTAACCAAAGACCTGAAAACGGAAGGTGTTGAGGAAGATGCTGAATAAAGTATTGGAAAATGTGTCGACGATCGCGATCGGCGGACATATACGTCCGGATGGAGACTGTGTGGGTTCCTGTGTGGGACTTGGACAGTATATCCGCGAGAATTACAGTGATAAAACCGTAGACATTTATCTGAAAGACATCCCGGAATCTTTTCATTTCTTAAACGGAACAGAGACAATTCTGGAGTCTGTGGATAATGAAGAAAAATATATGATCTCTTTATTTCCCTGGATTGCGGGGATACAGACAGACTGGAATATTCCAAACCATTGTTTGTAAAAGCAAAGCATACATTCTGTGTAGATCATCATATCAGCAACATTGGCTTTGCAGAGGTCAATCATATCGTTTCGGAAGCAAGTTCAACATCAGAGCTGGTATACGGACTGCTGGACGAAGAGAAGATTTCTAAAAATGTAGCGGAAGCACTTTATCTTGGAATCGTGCATGATACGGGAGTATTCCAGTATTCCTGTGCCGGACCGGAGACATTCCAGGTGGCTGCGAAACTTCTGGAAAAAGGAATTGACGCACCAAAGATCATAGAAGAGACATTCTATGCGAAATCCTACGCACAGAATCTTGTAATGGGGCGTGCATTGATGGAAAGTATCCTGTTTCTGAATGGAACTGGTATTGCATCTTTTATCCGAAAAGATGTGATGGAGTTTTACGGGGTAGGACCGAAAGATCTGGAAGGAATTGTAAGCCAGCTCCGTGTAACGGAAGGGGTAGAAGTTGCCGTGTTTATGTATGAACTGAGGCAGAATGAATTCAAAGTAAGCCTCCGTTCAAAAGAGAAGGTCGATGTCAGCAGGATTGCACAGTATTTTGGCGGTGGTGGTCATAAGAAGGCAGCTGGATTTACAATGACAGGAACACCGTTTGATGTGCTGAACAATCTGTCAAAACAGATCGAAGCGCAGATGGCAAAAAACTGGAAAAGACACAGGAGCAGGTAAACTATGATACACGGAATCATTAATGTGTATAAAGGAAAAAGGGTTCACTTCCCACGATGTAGTAGCAAAACTCCGTGGGATCGTGGGACAGCAAAAAAATCGGACACACCGGAACACTTGATCCGGATGCGACAGGTGTTCTTCCGGTTTGCTTGGGAAAAGCAACTAAGCTTTGTGATCTTCTGACGGATAAGGATAAGACTTATGAGGCAGTTATGCTTCTCGGTATGACAACTGACACACAGGATATCACGGGCAGAATTCTGGAAGGAAAAAAGTACGGAAACTCTTACAGCAGATAAAGTAAGAGAAGTAATCGAAAGCTTTATCGGAGACTATGATCAGATTCCACCGATGTATTCGGCACTTAAGGTAAACGGGAAAAAATTATATGAGCTTGCCAGAGAAGGAAAGGTTGTAGAAAGAAAAGCCCGTCCGGTGAAAATCCTGGATATCCGGATCATAGAAATGGATCTTCCGCGGGTCCGTATGGAGGTGTCGTGTTCCAAAGGAACCTATATCAGGACTCTTTGCCACGATATCGGCGAACAGCTTGGATGTGGCGGATGTATGGAATCGCTGATCCGTACAAGAGTATCGGCGTTTCAGATAAAGGATGCAAAGACACTGGAAGAAATCGGAGCATTAAAGCAGGAAGGAATGCTTGAGGAGATTCTGGTGCCAATTGATGAAATGTTCCCGTTATATCCAAAGATCACAGTGAAGGATGACTGGAAATGCATTTGCAAAAAAGCGGGAATCCGCTGGATGAGAAGATGCTGAAAGACGCAGACAGTCAAGAGGAAGACAGACAGGTACGTCTGTATGAGGAATCAGGTAAATTCATTGCTATTTATCAGTGGAAAGAAAAATGGAAAAAAAATATCACATCGTCAAGATGATTTTTTAACGAGTAAACGAGGAAGAAAAGACTATGCAGTATATCGGGAAGCTTGCGGAATATAACGGAAGCGGCAGGGCGGCGGTGACTTTTGGAAAGTTTGATGGATTACACAGAGGCCATCAGGTGCTTGTGACAAAAGTTCGTGAATTAGGAGAACAGGAGAATATTAACAGCATCGTATGTTCGTTTGACATGAGACCGCTATGGAAGGAAAGAGGGATTACTCCGGAACTTCTGATGGTCGGGGAAGAACGGCAGGAAAGGGTGAAAGACGAAGTCGATTACCTGATCGAATGCCCGTTTACTGAATCTTTCCGTCAGAAAAGTGCGGAGGATTTTATACAGGAGATCATTCATGATCTTTTTCATGCCAAATATGTTGTGGTAGGAACAGACTTTACATTCGGATGTGAGAAACGCGGGGATGTGCATATGCTGGCGGAATATGCAGATCAATATGACTATCAGCTGATCGTCATAGAAAAAGAACGTTATCATGACCGGATCATCAGCAGTACTTATGTAAAAGAAGTGGTAAAAGCCGGAGATGTGGGACTGGCAGAAAAACTGCTTGGTTATCCATTTGAAGTAGAGGGGATGGTCGAACATGGCAGGCAGCTTGGCCGTACGCTCGGATTTCCGACACTGAATGTTGCATGGCCTGACGGAAAGATCGTGCCGGCACACGGAGTCTATTTCTGTAAGATCGATGTACAGGGCAAGACCTATCCGGGAATTGCAAATGTCGGTATTAAGCCCACTGTAACGGAAGAGAAGAAGCTGTTGATCGAAGCGTTTCTTTTTGGATATTCGGGAAATGCATACGGAGAAAAAGTCCGGATCAGTCTGATGGAATTCCGGAGACCGGAACAAAAATTCAATGGAATCGGAGCACTGAAAGAACAGATTGATAAGGATATTGCAAAGGGAATGGAATATTTTGGAATTGTATAAATTTCTCTTTACACAGGGAAGTTCATATGATATACTAAGCAACGTTGAAGCCGGTGTTCGGTAACTGGAAACTCCAACCGTTACTTAATATCAGGCGTTTTAATTTAAGAGAATACAGGAGGAAACAAACATGATTTCTAAAGAACAGAAAGAACAGATCGTAGCACAGTATGGCAGAACAGCAGGAGATACAGGATCACCGGAAGTACAGATCGCTATCCTGACAGCAAGAATCAATGATCTTACAGATCATTTCAAAGCTAATCCAAAGGATCACCACTCAAGAAGAGGACTTCTTAAGATGGTTGGACAGAGAAGAGGACTTCTTGCATACCTGAAGAAGACAGACATCGAAAGATATCGTGCACTGATCGAGAAACTTGGATTAAGAAAATAATTCATGCCTTTTTATGGGGACATTCGGAAGAATGTCCCTTTTTCATTGTCGGAATAAGCAATAGAAGTCATCGGCGGCAGATTATGTGAACGATTTTGGGTATAGCTTTTTGTGAAAGTGTATGCTATAATAAATAGGATTGTAGGAATTTGGGAAAAACTTCACCGAGACCACTGAAAAGTATATTTGATATAAAAATGTGTTTTTCAGTAGTTTCGGGGTGATCTTGAACCACAAAAGCAAAAAATAAAGGAGAACACATTTATGTATAAAACATTTGAGATGGAACTTGCCGGAAGAACCTTAAGAGTTGATGTCGGCAGAGTTTGCAAAAACAGGCAAAATGGTGCTGTGTTAATGCATTATGGTGATACAACTGTACTGTGTACAGCAACTGCTTCAGAAAAGCCAAGAGACGGAATCGATTTCTTCCCACTGAGCGTTGAATACAATGAAAGAATGTATGCGGTAGGAAAGATTCCTGGGGGATTCAATAAGAGAGAAGGAAAAGCATCTGAGAATGCAATCCTTACATGTCGTGTGATCGACCGTCCGATGAGACCACTGTTCCCGAAGGATTACCGTAACGATGTAACACTGGAGAACCTTGTATTATCTGTCGATCAGGATTGTTCACCGGAGCTTACAGCTATGCTTGGTGCAGCAATCGCAACAACAATCTCTGATATCCCGTTTGACGGACCAATCTCTACTACACAGGTAGGTCTGGTTGACGGCGAATTCGTATTCAACCCTACAGCAGCTCAGAAAGCAGTATCTGACATGGCTTTAACGGTTGCTTCGACAAAAGAGAAAGTTATTATGATCGAAGCAGGAGCAAACGAAGTTCCTGAGCAGCAGATGATCAATGCGATCTTTGTAGCGCATGAATTAAACCAGAAAGTAATCGCATTTATTGACACAATCGTGGCAGAATGCGGAAAACCAAAACACGAATATGAAAGCTGTGCAGTTCCGGAAGAACTCTTTGCAGCAATCAAAGAGATCGTTACTCCGGAAGAGATGGAAGTAGCAGTATTCTCCGATGACAAACAGACAAGAGAAGAGAATATCCGTGCCGTAACAGAAAAATTAGAGGAAGCATTTGCTGAAAATGAAGAGTGGCTTGCAGTTCTTCCTGAAGCTGTATATCAGTATCAGAAGAAGACGGTACGTAAGATGATCTTAAAAGACCACAAACGTCCGGATGGAAGAGAGAATCGACCAGATCAGACACTTGCGGCAGAAGTTGACCTGATCCCTAGAGTACATGGTTCAGCAATGTTCACTCGTGGACAGACACAGATCTGCAACATCTGTACTTTAGCACCTCTTTCTGAAGCTCAGAAACTGGATGGTCTGGATGAAGCAGAGACAGTCAAGAGATATATGCATCATTACAACTTCCCATCATACTCTGTAGGTGAGACAAAGCCATCCAGAGGACCGGGACGCCGCGAGATCGGACATGGAGCACTGGCAGAGCGTGCGCTGCTTCCGGTACTTCCAAGCGAAGCAGAATTCCCGTATGCGATCCGTACTGTATCTGAGACATTCGAATCTAACGGTTCTACATCTCAGGCAAGTGTATGTGCATCTTCTATGTCACTGATGTCAGCAGGTGTACCAATCAAGGCTGCAGTAGCAGGTATCTCATGTGGACTTGTTACCGGTGATACAGACGATGATTATCTGGTGCTTACAGATATCCAGGGACTCGAAGACTTCTTCGGAGACATGGACTTCAAGGTGGCCGGTACTCATAAAGGTATCACAGCGATCCAGATGGATATCAAGATCCACGGACTGACAAGACCGATCATTGAAGAAGCTATTGCTAAGACAAGAAAAGCAAGACTTTACATCATTGATGAAGTTATGAATAAAGCAATCGATGCTCCAAGAGCAGAGGTTGGAGAATTCGCTCCGAAGATTATCCAGATGCAGATCGATCCACAGAAGATCGGTGATGTTGTCGGACAGCGTGGAAAGACAATCAATGCGATCATCGAGCAGACAGGTGTGAAGATCGACATTACAGATGATGGTGCCGTATCTATCTGCGGAACAGATGCCAAAGGTATGGAAGAAGCACAGAAGATGATCCACATCATCGTCACAGATTTTGAGGACCGGACAGGTTCTGGAAGGAAAAGTTGTCAGCATCGAAAAGATTTCGGTGCATTCCTTGAGTTCGCACCTGGAAAAGAAGGAATGGTACACATTTCCAAGCTTTCCAAAGAAAGAGTGAACCGAGTAGAAGACGTTCTCACACTTGGCGATGTTGTTAAGGTTGTATGCCTTGGCAAGGATAAGATGGGAAGAATCTCATTCTCTATGAAGGATGTAGCGGAATAAGATTATAATTTAATATCAGATGTTATGTGAATGCCTCGGGGTTCCGGTAGTGGAAGCCTGGGGTGATTTTTTATTACTAAAGTATAGCAAAAAAGGATTGGGGAAAACAAGCCAAATTGAGCCAGACGTGAAGAAGACTTGCCTGATATCCCTAAGTTATAGTAATATACAATTAGATGAAAGTATATTAGATGAATGAGGAACTATAGATGAAAGGAAAAAAAAGAAAGTTAGAATAGAAGAATTCGTGTATATGCTGATTGTAATTTGTGTAGTAGCTTTTTCGTTTTTTACAGTGATTGTATGGATAAATATCTTTATACATTGGATGCTGTGAAGATAGTGAAAAAATTGTTTATATAGTTTTTTTAGGTGGAGGAACTGTAATTTGTTCATTCAGGTTTTGCTGGTTTAGATGCGAACAGGGAATTGTAAAAAAGAGTATAATTTTTTATAGGGAAGATAATTGTGGTGATTTGGGCATGGAGATTGATATTACTATATTTTTGCGTGTATTGTATATATAGAGGACTTGAAAACAAAGATACAGT
>ENA-OQHD01000700-OQHD01000700.1-human-gut-metagenome-genome-assembly--contig:-NODE-700-length-11394-cov-2.733469_pt1 | contig 11394 bp, 17 predicted proteins | sample MGYA00242560_ERZ504711 | MGnify/ENA primary metagenome ERZ504711 (study PRJEB26092, sample SAMD00036198) | human gut metagenome | host: Homo sapiens | study: EMG produced TPA metagenomics assembly of... | reverse complement strand
GGAGAAGAAAATCATGCAGAGATTAAAGCGGGGAAATGGTGCGTTATGAATCTTAAAAATTGGTAAAAAGACTATCGAAAAGAATGGAAAAAGTGGTAGGATAAAAAGAAAATGGGGTTGATTGTATGAAATTAACGTTTATCGGAGCAGCCCATGAAGTGACTGGAAGCTGTCATTTGCTGGAGACGAATGGTAAGCACATTTTGATTGACTGTGGTATGGAGCAGGGACCGGATTTGTATGAAAATCAGGAACTTCCGATTGCACCGGGAGATATTGATTTTATACTTCTGACACATGCGCATATTGACCATTCAGGTTTGATTCCGCTTATGGTGAAAAATGGATTTAAAGGACAGATTGTCACCACTTTTGCAACTGCGGATCTGTGCGATATTATGCTTCGAGACAGTGCCCATATTCAGGAGTTTGAAGCGGAGTGGAGAAATCGAAAGGCAAGACGTTCCGGTGAGCCATTATATGATCCGTTGTATACGATGCAGGATGCACAGGATGCAGTGGAGCTTTTGGCACCGTGCGATTATGAGCAGCGGATAGAGCTGTGCAAGGGTGTGGAAGTGCGTTTTACTGATGTTGGACATTTGCTTGGCTCTGCCTGTATCGAGATTTGGATTACAGAGGAGGGGATATCGCGGAAAATTGTATTTTCAGGAGACGTCGGAAATATCAATCAGCCGATTATCAAAAGATCCGAAACAGATAAAAGAGGCAGATTATGTTGTGATGGAATCGACTTACGGAGATCGTCTGCATGGAGATGAGAGACCGGATTATTTGGGAGAATTTACAAGGATTTGCGAGAGACCTTCCAAAAAAGGAGGCAATGTAGTGATTCCTTCTTTTGCAGTGGGAAGGACGCAGGAACTACTGTATTTTATCCGTGAGATCAAAGAGAAGAATCTGCTGAGTGATTTCTCGAACTTTGATGTGTATGTGGACAGTCCGCTTGCGATTGAGGCAACCAGTGTGTTTACAAAGAATGAGAGAGATTGTTTTGATAAAGAGGCAATGGAATTGGTGGATCAGGGGGTTAACCCGCTTGTGTTTCCGGGGCTGAAGCTTTCGGTGACGAGTGATGATTCCAAATTGATCAATTTTGACAGCAGACCAAAAGTCATTATATCCGCTTCCGGGATGTGTGAGGCGGGCAGAATCCGGCACCATCTGAAACATAATCTCTGGAGAAAAGAATGTACGATTCTTTTTGTAGGTTATCAGGCGGTCGGTACGCTCGGACGAAAACTGATCGAGGGAGCGCCTGTTGTCAAGCTGTTTGGCGAGACTATTGAGGTGGCTGCCAGAATTGAATCGTTGAAAGGAATCAGCGGTCATGCGGATATGAATGGACTACTTGATTGGCTTGGCGGATTTGAATCGGATATCAAGCATGTATTTGTCGTGCATGGAGAGGATCAGGTGACCGATTCCTTTGCAGAGACAGTGACTGAGAGATTTGACATACCGGCATTCGCACCGTATTCAGGCGGATGTGTAGATCTTGCGACGAATCAGATTCTGTCAAAAGGAAGTCCGATTGTGAAGAAGAAAGTGGAGAAAACCAGAGAAATTGAGAGCAGAAAGTGCATTCAACCGCACAGTAAACGCAGGAAAATATCTGCTTGAAGTTATTATGAAAAATGAAGGTCTCGCAAATAAAGACCTTGCGAAATTAGAAGCTCAGATTAAAAATCTGGCAGATAAATGGAACAGGTAATCAACTGTTTGAAATAATAGTTCTTGAACAAGTGTCAAGGACTATTAGTTTTTTTATTTCGTCCAAAATAGTATATTTACACCACACAATGCAGAGAATCCTACTAGAAAGAAATCGTGGGAGGATACAAAGATGGCACTGAATAAAGTGGAAATATGTGGTGTGGACACGTCGAAGCTGCCGCTACTTAAGGAAGAAGAGAAAAATGCACTATTTGCAAAGATTAAGGCAGGAGATGAGGGAGCGAAAGAGCAATATATAAAAGGAAATCTAAGACTAGTATTAAGCGTGATCAAGCGTTTTACGAATAGCAATGAAAATCCGGATGATCTGTTTCAGATAGGATGCATCGGGCTGATCAAGGCAATCAATAATTTTAACACAGAGCTGGATGTCAAATTTTCCACCTATGCAGTTCCGATGATTATCGGGGAGATCAGAAGATATATGAGAGACAATAATTCGATTCGTGTAAGTCGTTCGCTGCGGGATACGGCATACAAAGCAATCTATGCAAAAGAGGGATATATGAAACGGAATCTAAGGGAGCCGACACTTCAGGAAATCTCAGAGGAGATTGGCATAGCAAAAGAAGATATTGTGTTTGCGATGGATGCGATTCAGGCGCCGATGAGCTTAAATGAGCCGGTCTATAATGACGGTGGAGATGCACTTTATGTGATGGATCAGATCAGTGACAAAAAGAATAAAGAAGAGAACTGGATTGAGGAACTGGCACTTCAGGCAGCGATGGAACATCTGGGAGAGCGAGAAAAAATATATTATCCGATTACGCTTTTTTTGAGGGGCGCACCCAGATGGAAGTTGCGGAGGATATTGACATTTCCCAGGCACAGGTGAGCAGACTTGAAAAACACGCATTGAAGGTGATGCGGCAATATCTGATGGCGTGAGAGGAGAGAAAACATGGGCAGTGTGCGAGGAGAAAAGTATACTGCCTTCACTACTTTTTGGAGGTTGTAAAAAAGATATTGAAATTTCAGAGTGTTCATACTATACTGATGCTATAAAAAATTAAGGAGGCACACAATGTATAAAGCATGCATATTTGATTTGGACGGGACATTGACAGATACATTAGAATCCTTAACATATTCAGTTAATGAAACGTTGGAAGAATTAAAGCTTAAGAAAATTACACAAGAGCAGTGCAGAAGCTTTGTCGGAAATGGTGCGAGATGTCTGATCGAACGTGCCTTGGTGGCAGGAGGAGATTTAGAAAGATCTCAGATGGAGCCGGCAATGGAGATATATGGACGTATATTTGGAGAAAATTGTACATATCATGTAACACCATACGATGGAATCGCAGAGATGCTTGAACAGTTGAAGAAGAGTGGAATCAAGCTGGCAGTGCTGTCGAACAAGCCGCATTTGCAGGCTGTTGATGTGGTGAAGGAATTTTTCGGGGAAGATGTTTTTTCATATGTTCAGGGACAGACAGACAGTGTACCGAGAAAGCCGGATCCGAGCGCAGCGCTGATGATTGCAGAAAAGCTTGGATGTAAAAAAGAAGAATGTGTGTACGTCGGAGATTCAGAAGTGGATATTAAGACGGGGCATGCAGCGGGTATGAAGACAGTGAGCGTATCCTGGGGATTTCGCTCAAGAGAAATACTTAAGGAAAATGGTGCGGAGCATATCATTGACAGACCAAAAGAATTAATTCATATGATAGGAAAGGGTATATAGGAGGAATTTTTAAAATGTATGAATATGATGAAGAATGTTTAAAAGTTTTTTTGGAGAAGCAGTTACAGTTATTTGATGAACCGGTTGCGGAGACGCTTGAGGAAGCAGAGGCATTTTTGGAGGACTGCATGGCAGTTGTCGTGGATTCTCTGGATGAAGTGAGAGATTATTTTGAAGAGAACGGAGCGGATATCGCAGAGATGACAGATGATGAGCTTGAGGAGGCTTCGGAAGTATTTCCGGTTTCCGACGGACGCTATCTTGTTGTAGAAGGATAAGAGAAGCAAAAAGCCACGGTTTTATTTGACCGTGGCTTTTTTTGAATGCATCATCAATTGCGTTTATGATGACTTGTGAGGTGTAAGGATTATCTTCCGGGTAGGATATATTTTCCAGTGACTGGGAATCATAGACCTGCTCTGCAATATTTTCAATTGCAGGCTGAATCAGCGGGTACATTGTTGCAACTGTTTCATCCAGATTGCTGAATCGGATGGAGTTGATGTGAGAACTGTCTACCGCAACTTCCACTTCCAATGAAGTGTTATTTAAAGTGACGGTGGAAGTGTAGACACCGGGCATGTATTCTTGGTTTTTTAGATGTATGTTTTTCACCATTTGGGAGGAACATAAAGGTTAGCAGCAGGATCAGTAAAATTCCCAGCACAATGAACACTACAGTATAAATCACTTCTTTCATGTGTAAGACAACGATTTTGGTCTTGGAACTCATAGAGGCCTCCTAATCTATCGAACGATAATTGTTTACCTTTTTATAATGTATGAAGAAGTTTGGAAAATTATTCATGGCTTTTGCGTGACAAACGAGGATAGTTCTTGTAAAATAAGAAAAGCAGTAAAAAGAAGAGGTGAAATGATGTTTGTTATAGTAGGATTAGGAAATCCGACGGCTCAGTATGAAGGAACGAGACACAATGCCGGGTTTGATGTCATAGATGTGTTGGCGGAGAAATATAATATATCAGTGGATGCAAGGAAGTGTCGGGCATTCTGCGGGAAAGGAGTCATTGCGGGGCAGAAAGTACTTCTTGTAAAACCGCAGACCTATATGAATTTGAGCGGAGAGAGCGTTGGGGGAATTGTAAATTATTACAAGATTGATCCGGAGTCTGAGCTGCTTGTCATTTATGATGATATCAGTCTGGATGTAGGACAACTTCGCATCCGCAAAAAATGGAAGTGCGGGCGGTCACAATGGAATCAAGAATATTATCGCCCACCTTGACACAACGGTATTTCCGAGAATTAAGGTAGGAGTAGGGGAAAAACCGAAGAATTACGATCTTGCAGACTATGTGCTCGGTCATTTTTCTAAACAGGAAAGAGAATTGATGGAAGAAGGATATGAACATGCATCTGATGCAGTAGAGCAGATTGTGCAAGGTGAGATTGAGGCTGCGATGAATGTGTTCAATAAAAAAGTAAAAGCATAGAAGGAGGAGAACATGCAGATTTTTTGCAGGACCGCTGAAAGAATTGGCAGAGTATGAAGAGATTCAGGAAAAAAAGAACGGAAAAGCAGGGAATGATACAGATATCAGGTTGTGTCACTTCCCAGAAAACACATTTGATGTATGCGCTGGGCGATGGTTTTAAACGAAAAATCATCGCTGTTTCCAGTGAGCTCAGGGCAAAACAAATTTATGAAGAGTACCGTTTTCTGGATTCTGATGTATGGCTCTATCCGGCAAAAGACTTATTGTTTTATCAGGCAGATCTTCGTGGCAAGTTTTTGATTAAACAGAGAATGGAAGTGTACCAGGCATTGCTTGAACAGGAACAAGTCACTTGTGATCACAAGCTTTTGACGGTTTTTATGGATTCTTTTGCTTCCGCTGGAAGAGATGGAAAAGAGCGTCATCTCTTTGGAGGCGGGACAGGCGCTTGACTTTGAAAATTAAAAAAAGATATGGTGCTTCTTGGATATGAGAGGGAAGAACAGATTGAAGGTCCCGGACAGTTTGCGGTGCGGGGAGGTATTTTAGATATTTATCCGTTGACGGAAGAAGTACCTGTGCGTATTGAGATGTGGGGAGACGAAATTGATTCTATCCGTACATTTGATGTGGAAAGCCAGCGCTCTATTGAGAATTTGGAATCGATTCGTATCTATCCGGCAACAGATTTTCCGGAAGAACAGGCAAAACGTGTTTCATTTTTAGATTATTTTGATAAGAAAACAAGTATGCTGTTTTTGGATGAGCCGGTGCGTCTGATTGAAAAGGGAGAGTCTGTGGAGGAGGAATTTGTGCAGGCACAGGCAAACCGTATGGAATGTGGGTATACGGTCTCGGACGAGGAGATGAAACTGTTCTCCACAAAAGAGATTGCCGACAAGATGAACCAATACTATAGTATCGGGATGTCGGCATTGGAGATGAAGTGCAAAGAATTTAAGACGCGTGGACTGTATCATTTGCAGGCAAAAGGGGTAAACCCGTATAATAACAGTTTTGAGATGCTGACACGGGATCTGAAGCAGTTAAAAAGAAAAGGGTACCGTGCGATCTTGCTTTCCGGTTCTCGAACAAGGGCAAAACGTCTGGCAGAAGATTTAAGAGATTATAATCTAAGCAGTTTCTACAGTGAGGATGTAGAACGAGAGGTTAATCCCGGAGAAATCATGGTGACTTACGGCCATGTGACGGAAGGATATGAATATCCGATGATCAAATTCATCGTCATTTCTGAAACGGATATCTTTTGGGCGAAAAAAAAGCAAAAAAGAGAAAGCGGAAAGTATATGAGGGACAGAAAATACAGAGCTTTTCAGAATTGAAGGTCGGAGATTATGTAGTACATGAAAATCATGGATTGGGGATTTATCAGGGAATCGAAAAGATTGAGGTGGATAAAGTTGCCAAAGACTATATGAAAATTGCTTATGCGGCGGGCGGGAATCTGTATATTCCGGCAACTCAGCTGGATTTGATTCAAAAGTACGCAAGCGCAGATGCAAAGAAACCAAAGCTTAATCGGCTTGGTGGACAAGAGTGGACGAAGACGAAGACAAGAGTTCGTGGGGCAGTAAAAGAGATTGCAAAGGATCTTGTCGAACTGTATGCGGCAAGACAGGAAAAACATGGATTTGTCTATGGAGAGGATACCGTATGGCAGAGAGAATTTGAGGAGATGTTTCCGTTTGAGGAGACGGAGGATCAGCTGCTTGCAATTGAGGCGACGAAAAAAGATATGGAGAGCACCAAGATCATGGATCGCCTGATCTGTGGAGATGTGGGATACGGCAAGACAGAGATTGCGATCCGTGCGGCATTTAAGGCAGTGCAGGAGAATAAGCAGGTGGTGTATCTCGTTCCGACGACGATACTTGCCCAGCAGCATTATAATACGTTTGTGCAGCGCATGAAGGAGTTTCCGGTGCGAGTCGACCTGATGTGCCGGTTCCGTACTCCGGCGCAGCAGGAAAAAGACAATTGAGGACACAAAACGCGGTCTGGTGGATATCGTGGTAGGTACGCACCGTGTGCTGAGCAAAGATTTGGAATTTAAAGATTTGGGACATTTTATCATCGATGAAGAACAGCGTTTTGGAGTACAGCATAAGGAGCAGATTGAAAAAATTAAAAGAGAATATTGATGTGCTGACGCTGACAGCGACACCGATTCCGAGAACCTTGCATATGAGCCTCATCGGAATACGTGATATGAGCGTGCTTGAGGAGGCTCCGGTTGACCGTATGCCGATTCAGACGTATGTCATGGAATACAATGATGAGATGGTGCGCGAGGCGATACAAAGAGAATTATCCCGTCAGGGACAAGTGTATTATGTGTATAACAAAGTGAAAGATATCGATGAGATTACGGACAAAGTGCAAAAGCTTGTGCCGGAGGCAAATGTGGCATTTGCGCATGGGCAGATGAAGGAGCGGGAGCTTGAGAACATTATGCTTGATTTTATCAATGGGGAAATTGACGTGCTTGTGTCGACGACGATCATAGAGACGGGGCTTGATATTTCCAATGCCAATACAATGATTATCCATGATGCAGACCAGCTCGGACTTTCGCAAATGTATCAGCTAAGAGGACGTGTGGGACGTTCCAATCGGATGGCATATGCGTTTTTGCTGTACAAAAGAGATAAACTCCTGCGTGAAGTGGCAGAGAAACGCCTGTCAGCAATCCGTGAGTTCACAGATCTTGGTTCTGGTTTTAAAATCGCCATGCGGGATTTGGAAATCCGCGGAGCAGGGAATCTTCTGGGGGCAGAACAGCACGGACATATGGAGGCGGTCGGGTATGACCTGTATTGTAAGATGCTCAATGAGGCGGTTAAACAGCTGAAAGGTGAGATTGAGGAGGAGCCATATACAACAACAGTAGATTTGAATGTAGATGCGTTTATTCCGGTGTCGTATATTCCAAATGAATACCAGAAACTCGATATTTATAAGCGGATTGCAGGTATTGAAAATGAGGCGGAGATGGATGATATGCTGGAAGAATTGATTGACCGATATGGAGATATTCCGAGAAAAGTTCAGCAGCTTTTGCAGATTGCGCTGTTGAAATCACTTGCACACAGTGCATATTTAGTTGCTGTGGAGCAAAAAGGAGAACAGTTCCGGTTCACAATGTATGAACGTGCGAAGGTGCATGCAGAGCGGATTCCGATGCTGCTTGATCAATACAAAGGGGCGCTTAAATTTACGGTTGATACGAATCCTTATTTTGTCTATGAAAAGAAAGCAAGAAATAAAAAAGAGAAAGATGATGATGTGCTGGAACTTGTGAAAAAAGTGTTAAATGATATAAAAACATTGATAGAATAAAGAAAAACCGCTATAATTAAGAATTAGAAATACAAAGGAGGCAGTTATGAGGAATCTGAAAAAGAAAGTAGTCGTATTTGCGACAGCGGCATCTCTTGCAGTAGTCTCAATGACAGGATGTGCAAGCTTTGAAAACGCAGATACAGTGGCAACTGTTGGAGGGGATAAGATACCGGCAGGAGTTGCAAATTTTTTATGCGAGATACCAGCAGGGAATGATTGAGACAAACTTAGGCTCTATGCTTGGAGACAACATGTGGACGCAGGAAGTAAGTGAGGGAAAGACTTATGAGGACAATGTAAAAGACAGTGTGATGGATGCGCTTCAACAGATGTATATTCTGGAAGACCACATGGCAGAATACGAGGTTGTGTTGACAGATGAAGAAAAGAGTGCGATTCAGGAAGCGGCAAAGAAATTCGATGAGGGCAATGAGCTGGAAGCCAAAGAATTGGTATCCGGAGAGACGGAGTATGTGGAAAGAGTGCTGACTCTGCTTACGATTCAGAAGAAGATGACGGATGCGGTGACAAAGGATGTAAGCACAGAAGTTTCGGATGAAGAGGCTGCGCAAAAGAGTATGCAGTATGTAAGTTTTCCATATACGACAACAGACGAAGAAGGGAATTCTAAGACTTTGACAGATGAAGAAAAGGCAGCCCTGAAAGAGACGGCAGCAGCTTTCCTGGAAGGTGCAAAAGCGGCGGAAGATTTTGCGGCTTATGCGACAGAACAAGGCAAGGAAGCGCAGACAGCTACCTTTGATTCAGAGAGTACATCGCCGGCCGCGGAGTTGATTGCGGCAGCAGATTCTTTGGGAGTGGGCGGATTTACAGATGTCATAGAGACAGAGAATGGACTCTACGTCGCAAAAGTGACAAGTCTGCTCGACAGAGATGCGACAGATGCGAAAAAGGAGACAATCGTAAATTCTCGGAAAAGCGAAAAGTTCAATGGGGTTTATGATGGCTGGAAAAAAGACACTAAGATAAAAGTGAATAAAGATGTATGGGCAAAAGTAGATTTTCAGGATGTCGGAGTAACTGTCAAACAGAATGAAGAAGAGCCATACACAGAATAATTAAGGAGACAGCTTTCTTTCACGGAAAGCTGTTTTTTTCCATATAGTATCAGCAGAGGTGATCGTATATGAATGGAATTTTAATGGCACTATTTGGAACACTTGGAACCTTTCTCATAACAGCTTTAGGAGCAGCGGGGATTTTCTTTGTCAGACGGGAAGTCAGCGGAAATCTGCAGTGTGGATTTTTAGGATTTGCCGGGGGTAGTTATGATAGCTGCGTCCGTGTGGTCGCTGCTGCTTCCGGGATTATTTTGGCAGAGGCAAACGGGCAGTTGGATGGCTTGTCATGACCGGTGGTTTTTTGTTGGGAGTCATCACATTGCTTGTGGCAGACGGGTTGATGAAAGCATGGTATGAGAGAGAAAAAGTACACAGCTTACATTGGGGAAAAGTACGGCAATGCTGATCATAGCAATCACAACTCACAATATTCCGGAAGGAATGTCAGTCGGGCTTGCATTTGCACTGGCGGGACAAAATATGCAAGATACGGCGTTGTTGTCAGGTGCGGTTGCACTGGCGATCGGAATTGGAATTCAGAATTTCCCAGAAGGGACGGCAGTTGCATTGCCGCTTGTGAAAGAAGGGGTAAGTAAAAAAAGAGCATTTGTCATTGCGAGTATGACAGCGGTTGTAGAACCTCTTTTTGGGTGTGCTTGCAGCAGTATTTGCGAGATTTGCAAATGCATCGATTGCAATATTACTTGCATTTGCTGCGGGAACAATGATCTATGTCGTTGTGGAAGAACTGATTCCACAGGCGCATATGGGAGAAAACGGGAAGATGGGCACACTCGGATTTGTTGTCGGTTTCCTTGTGATGATGATATTGGATGTTGCGCTTGGATAAGAAAAGTGCTATTTACAAGCGAGTGTGGTAAAATGGAGAAAGGATGGGGAACGAAAGTAATGTTCACCCATCATTTTTGGCTTTATGGCATTTGGTTCAGAGATTTGAAGGTGTATCCCATTTCTTCCCACTTTGTCAGCAACTCATCTAAGATTTGTCCGTTTGTGGAAGAGGTGTTATGCAGCAGAACGACAGCGCCGGGATGTATTCTTCCAAGTAGTTTGTCAAATGCCTCTTCTTTTGTCGGTTGTTTATCCTGATACCAGTCAACATAGGCAAGACTCCAGAAAAACGTCTTATAGCCCAGTTCTTTTGCCATTTTCAAGTTTTCTTCACTGTATTTTCCTTGCGGAGGGCGATAAAATTTTATCATTTCTTTTCCGGTGATTTCCTGATAGAGTTTTTCGACATCCTGAATTTCCTTTGAAAAGCTTTCCATCGTGGAAATCTTGGACATGTCCGGGTGCGTATAAGTATGATTTCCTACGATATGACCTTCCTCGACCATACGCTTGATCAGATCGGGGTTGTCGGAGAGGAAATTCCCGACGACAAAAAATTGTAGCCGGAACATTGTGTTTTTTGCAGTGCGTCTAAGATGGCTGGCGTGTTACCATTTTCAAAGCCGGCATCGAATGTAAGATAGATTACCTTTTGATCGGTATTTTCGGCGTAGTAAGCATCATATTGCCTTAAGTCTTCGTAGGTCGCATTTGCAACGGGAGGTTTTCCGTCCTCCTGAAAACTCAGCCCCCAATTGCCGGTGGCAGATGTAGTGACCGACTTTGTCTGAAAATGTTCCACTGTCCGGGCAAAAAATGTGACCGACGAGGAATGCGGCGATAAATAAAAGAGAAGTACCGATTATTTTTTTGTGTGAGAATGGCTTCATAAGAACCTCAAAATAGGATTTAGTTTAGTATATAAAAAAGAGGCTGTCTCTATTCCGGGGGAAGAAAAAAGGACAGAAGTCAAAAAACTTCTATCCTATCCTTACAATCATATATATCAAGTATTGTTATTCCAGTAATGATTAAAATGCTACACTTCCGGTCTCGGTTGTGTTGATTACATAATATACAGCGGCTTCTTCAGGTTTTACATATAATGTCATAGTCTTGATGTCGCCAATTTTTCTACCTGATTTCGTCCATGCCTTTTTCACTGCTGCAATCATGTCTTTGTCTTCCACTT
>ENA-OQHD01000699-OQHD01000699.1-human-gut-metagenome-genome-assembly--contig:-NODE-699-length-11396-cov-6.251664_pt1 | contig 11396 bp, 10 predicted proteins | sample MGYA00242560_ERZ504711 | MGnify/ENA primary metagenome ERZ504711 (study PRJEB26092, sample SAMD00036198) | human gut metagenome | host: Homo sapiens | study: EMG produced TPA metagenomics assembly of... | reverse complement strand
GAACAACGGCAAGAGTCCTATCGTCGATCCGGTAATCACCGATTTCCTGATGGGGAACGCATCTGGCGAGCGTCCGCTCGATTTCCACGCCACCATCGACGCGCAGGAAGCGTACACGGATGCCGATCTCGCTGTAATCGCCACGCCTACGAATTACGACGAGAAGAAGAATTATTTCGATACTTCCAGCGTCGAAGCTGCGATTGCGTCAGTCCGCCAGTATTCGCCGCACGCTTGGATCGTCATCAAATCGACGATTCCCGTTGGCTACACGCAGCAATTGCGCAAAACCCTCAATGACAATCGCATCCTCTTCTCTCCCGAATTCCTGCGTGAAGGACATGCGCTGTATGACAATCTGCATCCAAGCCGTATTGTGGTGGGCGCCCCACAGGACGATGCTGAATCCATCAAGGCTGCACGTAAGTTCGCGCATCTGCTTGCCGAGGGCGCAGACCCAGTTGAAGCCACCAGCGCCAATCATGATGGCAGTACCGGTATCCCCACGCTGGTGGTCGGCACCACCGAGGCTGAGGCCATCAAACTGTTCGCCAACACCTATCTAGCGCTTCGTGTGGCATATTTCAACGAATTGGACACCTACGCGGAAAGCCGCGGACTGAACACTCGCGAAATCATTGACGGCGTTTGCTTGGATCCGCGCATCGGCGACGGTTACAACAATCCCAGCTTCGGCTATGGCGGCTATTGCCTGCCGAAAGACACCAAGCAGTTACTTGCCAACTACAATCAGGTGCCGCAAAACCTTATCGAAGCCATTGTGGACGCAAACCGTACACGCAAGGAATTCGTGGCTTCCGAAGTCATGGAACGTATCAAGGACATTCAGGATCCTGTTGTCGGTATCTACAGACTGACTATGAAGTCCGGTTCCGATAATTTCCGCCAGTCCGCCATTCAGGACGTGATGAAACAGTTCAAGGCCAATGGCATCCCCGTGCTCATCTATGAACCCACGTTGGACAAGCCCGACTTCCAAGGCAGCGAAGTCACCCATAACCTTGCCGGTTTCAAGACCCGTGCATCCGTGATCGTCGCCAACCGTTGGAACAGCGACCTCGCTGACGTGGATACCAAGGTCTACACCCGAGATCTGTTCCGCAGAGATTAACTCCACGCACAATCGAATACTTGATTATCGCATCTTGAATAAAGCTTCCCTATTTGATAGACGTGATAGCATCACAGGTGGATAACGCTTAAATTCCGATACATGTACTTTTGGTCCGGAGAAACTATGCCCAATATAGAACCACTTATTTCCATCATCGTTCCCGTCTACAACTCGGAAAAATACTTATCACGCTGTATTGAATCCATTCTTGCCCAATCATTCAAAAATCTTGAAATAATTCTCATTGATGATGGCTCCAAAGATGCATCATCAAGTATCTGCGATTCCTACGCAGCTAGCGATTCACGAATCAAAGCAATCCACCAAAAAAATTGGCGGAATTGCCAAAGCGCAAAATACCGGTTTGGATATCGCTCACGGGGACTATATCGCTTTCGCAGATAATGACGATATACTCGACAGGCATAACATCGAATACTTACTGCATGCTTTACAAATCACTGGTGCAGATATGAGCAAAGCAAGGTGGCAGCAATTCGGCGTTTCCCAATTAGAAAATATCTCGCATCAAGCTTTGCAAGGCACTGTCGCACCAAAAATGATAAGTGTTTTCAACAGTCCGTTGCTTGCTTATCAAACGGTATTCAGCAAAATTCTCCGATTGATAGGAGAATATACCGGACATAATACAGAAGCACGATATTTTAACGAAGCGAACTGGTGTCGTCTGTACAAACGTGAGTTGTGGGATGGCATTCGGTTCCCAGAGGGGATGTATGCGCAGGATGTGATGGTCGCAGGCCGACTGTACGCGCGTATGAACAAAGTAGCCGATATTGATTGCGTGTTGTATTATTGGCTGCAATCTGCAGGCTCTGTAACACACAAGGAACGTAGTTTCAGCTTCTACCATGACAACGTGGCGGCTGGAATCACAAATTTCGAATATGCGCTTGAACACGGTGTGATGCCGGCGCGTAGCTACTACACGCTGATCGGTTCCGTCAATGAGGAAGCAACTGCACCAGATATCAACGAGTCTAGCAACCGGATTCAGTACGAGGCAGATCTGAAAAAGAAAGCCGAGCTTCTTGAACGTCTGACTACGTATCAACGTCTACAATGCGCGGCACTACAAAAAATCCGCCTGTTTGAGAAGGGTATATACGATCGTAAAGTCAAAAACATGGCATAGCAGATACTACTGTTTATGGAGGTGTCGGCGGCTACATTAGCCGCCGACACCTCCATAAACAGCAGTATAAAATACGTTATCTATGCCAACGAACGGCACGTACCACATTCAACGCGGCGTTCTTCACCCCACGCACAGCATTGATGGGTAACCAAGCCGCGCGATAAGTAACATTCTGCACCGGTTCAGGCATTTTCTTAATGGTTTTCGCCGTCAAGAACTGCAGACCCTTATGGAGGTGACGCCTCACTGCCGGGAAGATCCTCATTGGATTTGTCGCCTTATATAAGCCGTGCATATTTGCCTGCAACGATTCGCCCTCATGCGCACGAGAACTTGCTCCCATCAGCATGGCAGTGGAATAAACCAGCGAATCAACTTCAATACGTGCGTATCGATCCGACATGACCCATGCGGGATAGTACCCCTGCGACTGGCAGATGTAGCCGTTGGCGCGTTCGATGGCATGGGACACGGTACCATCCTCCCCCATCTGTCCTTCCGGCAGGAAATCCTCATACTTCCAGCCATACTCGAACAAGGGCTTCAACGCATCCACACGGAACCAATAGCAGGAGCCGATGGCGGATGCCGAAGGCTTACCCGGGCTCAGCGGCACATGGATATCGAAGCGATCTTCCAGCAGTTCCTTCGTGATCTCGAAGTTCGCGCCCCAGTCATGCGGCAGGGTGTGCGCAAAGTACAGGGCATGGAAGGGCGGCGGCGGGGCGACCTGGCCCAGGCGCGGTTCATTGGAGAACAGCGTGAGAATGTTCTCCACATAGTCGCGGCTGGCAAGCGTGTTCTCCATCAGCTTGTACGCGAAGCCTTGACTTTCGGTACCGTGATGGCCGTTCTCCTGATTCTGGCTCGACTTCTTGTCGTGCGCGAAACCGATGACATCGTATTTGCCACTCAGCACGACATCGCATGCCGCGACCAGCAGCGCGGACACGTCACGGCCACGGTTCACCACGGAGATGAACGTGACCGGATGGTTCACGCCGTGGGAGGCCATATAATCGCGGATCGCGTCGATCTTGTCTTCGGTGGTCGTGATGTACAGGTCGGTCTCTTCCGGCAGAGCGCTGATGTAACGGCAGGCGTCACCCAGCAGGTCAAGGAAGTAGATGTGGTAGATGAACGCGGAACGCACGTCGGCTCCGGTTCTCGGATTGCGGGTCACGGTCGGCAGCACATAGTCGAGGTGCAGGGCTTTGCGAATGTCGTCGATATTGTAGTTCGGCAGAATCGCGTCCCAGATCAGGTCGACGTCGTAATCTGTCTCGTTCTTCAGGAAATCGTACAGATCCAGCGCTGGCTGGCCTGCGGTCTGATCGAAGTAGGCACTGTAGTCAACGAAGAAGGAACGACGCTTGAACACCGGGCAACGGTCGTCGCGCAGCATTTGCATCGGCATGTACAGCAGCGGGTAAGACGAGTAGCCCTTGTACTTGCGCCAATCGATGTAGGACGCCCATTTGAAGCCAAGCTGGGCGAAATGCTTGGTGAAGGTCATCTCATGCTTGCGTGTGACTTCCGCGTAGTCCTTCCACAGGGGCATGTTCTCCCAGTACTCGTGGAACGCCTGCGAGGAGACCAAGCTGCGGCGGTATGCATGCCAGTAGGCCTGCAGATGCGTGGGGATCTTCTCATCGTTCACGGTTTCGCCCGCGTACGCCGTGATGCCCCAGAAATCCACATCCTTGCGGGACATGGTTTCGAACATCTCCTTGAACGGGTAAACAGGGCCCATGATGGTGTCGTTCAGGCACAGCACTTCATCGTAGGTTTCCAGCTTCTCCCAGCCGATGGTCAGCAGCGCCTGCTTGTACGCGGCGACATCAAGCCCCGTGTTCTCACGAACCATGATGATGTCCGTGTATTTGCCGAACATCTTGCGGGCCTCATCATCAATCTTGCCATTCACGATGACGACGAGATCGGTCAGGCTCCGCATCAGATCCTCAAGGAAGCCATCGAGGAACTTCGCCGCACGACCGTTCTTATCGTAGAAACAGAGTATGCCCAGCCGCTTGGCCGTCGAATTGTCTACAAGAGTCATTTACTCATTCCATTCACTGTGCACAACATACTAGCGTACAAACCTTTTCACAATCTGTCCCATCCTTCGCGCAAAGGATATAACAGGCTTCATCTTCTCATGCAGCTTCCACCAACGACTGCCTTGAATCTTCTTCAGGTTCTCGGTCAAATCATTTATGTCCGCTATGCGATGCTCTTCCACATCGCGAGGTATTCCACTCAGAGGGTACACGTTCGCGGAAACAAACAGCGAAGTGTCACTCTTCCGAGTGTTCACGGAATTCCCCAAATCAATAACGATTTGCGGGTCCGGATCCAGGAAGAAGTACGTCCCGTTCATCTCCAAAGAAGCGTTATTCCAACAATGGCGTTCAATCCCATTGACCTTCAAATCAGTGATGACGCAGGGAGACTCTCCGAAATCCACACGAGCCGTCCTCTTGCCATGTGGCACATGTATCTCAACAGAGTTGTTCTTCTTCAACCGTTGTTCTTGCTCCAGTACATCGCTTGCAGCAAAAACATATCCTTCACCAGCGAAAGACTGTACCGTCTGCTCGTAGAAGGCGGCATTGGGATTGGCAAGTCTACGATGCGCAGCTACATATTCGCCAATCATTTTCTGAGATTCTACGAGATATTCTCCGTATATCCGGTCGCTAATCGTTTTCCTATGCTTTTCAGCAATGCCTTTCTCATAGACAGCCTCAAAAGCGTTGCTGATGGAGTAGCAAGCAACAAAATCGTTTCTATGAGAGGTTTGAAACTCCACAGCCGCTGAATAGCCATCCTCAATGTCCGACACCAATTCTTCCGGCGTCCGTCTATTAGATACAGCATTCCTCATGGCTTCATGAAGAGAATAGCCGTCCGGCTTGGAACGCCCCGAGAAATTGTAATACTCGGCAAGTTCATAGTTGCTCTCGTTCAAGTATCCCGGACCGCCAAAACGATCGTACAAGAACACAGGTATGCCCTGTACAAGGCAGTATTGCACCGTCTTGCCTATCGAAATCACACAATCATAGTGATCCAACAACTCCGCAGAGGTGATGGCCGGCTTCTCGCTGCCTATCGCGTCGATGAGCATGTCCACTTGATATCCCCTAGCGGAAAGAAGGCTCATCGCCTCCTGTAATTCCTTCGGCGGATGGTTGGAGACCACTAGTATCTTATGCATCTCGCTTGATTGCATATGCTTTGATGCGACAAAATCAAGCGGCGCAGGATTCGGATAAAGCATCATCCGCTCGTAGGAACGAAACTCCGATTTCTGCGCATCACGTGTATTCGGAGCATTAAAGACGATGACATCAGCCAGCTTAGCTTCAAGATCGAAAGTATACGGATGCTCAATGTACACTTCCCGGTACGGCGACAAGTGTGAGAAAATCATAAGAGGGTCGGACTTCGCCGTATTATCCACGAATTCCTTCAGCAACTGCACAGGTAACGTCTCATGCTGAACCCATATGATATCGAAATCGCTCAGCGAGAGCGCAGACGATTCCTCCGACTCGGGAGTGAGGACACGGAACCCATTCTCCTGCAGAATATCCGACATTGGAGAGCTACACATCCAAGCGAACAATGTGACTTGGCAACCCTGCTTTCGCAGGTATTGTGCAAGCTCAAAAGCTTGCACCTCACTGCCTCCAATGCCGGAAAAAGCACTCTGAGTTATCAAGACTCGTGATCCATCACGCATGATTTAAGTCTAATGCCCCACCGAATATAGTCAAAGAACGGACACATCAATATGGGGATGCATCAATACTTGGTTATATTCCTTATCCTTTTTAATGCCGAAGTTGTATACGTTTTCCTGCCTCAGGACAAGATCATATCCTTCTGCAACCGCAATATTGATATGGAAACTGCCATACGGCAACGTATTTCCTATGTTGAAGCGAATGCGATGAGTTCCCTTTGCGAAGATACCCTCACCCTTGCAGGAACGTGTTGAAGCGGCAACGGAAACGCGTCCCTCCTGATCTATGAGATTGATCGCGAAAACGCCTCCCTGCAAATCACGCTTGCATTCAAGTGTTGCTTCGACAACGAAGTCCTCGTTGATATCGAGTAGCTGACGTTCCTCGTCGGAAACGACAACCTTAATGTCCTTCAACTCACACGCAGCGCTAGTGCTCAACTTCTTCTCATTATTTTCAGCAGCAACCTCAGCCTGTTGCCTGCGTAGGAAGATGTTCGAATACGCATTGGCCACTTCATCAGGCTTACCGAACTTGGTAATATGCCCATTTTCAATCAGCATTGCCTTATTGCAATACTTACGAACATCATTCATGGAATGAGTGACAAGAATAATTGTCTTCTTCTCACGCTTCGCGTCAAAGAAAAAGTCCTGACACTTCTTCTGGAAAGCCTCATCGCCAACGGCAAGAACCTCATCAAGAACAAGAATGTCTCCCTGAGACTTAATCGCGACGGAAAAGGCAAGCCTCACCTGCATACCACTGGAGTAGTTCTTGAGCTTCTGCTCCATGAAATCGCCCAGCTCGGCAAAATCGACGATATCGTCATACATGGCGTCAATTTCGTCTTTGGAGAAGCCCAGCATTGCGCCATTCAGATACACATTCTCTCTGCCAGTCAGCTCAGGGTTGAAACCAACGCCAAGCTCAATGAAGGGGACAAGCTTGCCTTCAACCTGAACGCTACCGGTATTCGGCGTATAGATTTGCGAAATAATTTTCAGCAACGTCGATTTTCCAGAACCATTCTGCCCGACAATGCCAAAGAAATCGCCCTTGTGCACTTCAAAGGAGATGTCCTTCAGAACTTCCTGAATCGTATACCCGTGAACACCACGAATAAGATTGAACAAAGAGTTCTTCAAGCTGCTCGATTTCTCCGTAGGAAGCTTGAAGCTTTTAGAGACGTTCGTAACCTTGAGCGCAATATCCGAAGTTTGCTGCATATCTTCCTTCATTACACCAGCTCCGCGAACAACTTAGAACGAGACTCGAAAAACACCAGTCCACCTATAAAAATGACAACGGACAGAGCGACCGGAATCAAACCGACCAATGACGTACTGAACGATTGCCATACCGTCTGATTCTCGGGCGCAATAAGCACATACCGGGCGTCCTGAATTATCTGTGCCATAGGATTAAGCAGAATGAAACGAGCTGCTTGAGGACCAATATTGGTGGCCACCAAAGAAATAGGGTAAATGATGGGCGTAGCGTAGAAGCCAGCTTGCAGAACGACTTCCCAAATAGGGCTCAAATCACGGAAGTTCACGAACAATGCGCCCAGGAAAAATGCAAGACCTGATGCAATGAGCAGAAGCTCCGCAAAAATAGGGATAATCAAGACCGCTTTAAACGAAATATGCACACCATTGATAAGGATGAAAAAAACTCATCACGATGAGGTTGATCCCAAAATTGATCAGCGCACTCATAATCGAGGCAATGGTAACCGTGATCTTGGGGAAATGAATCTTTCTAAGCAGATCACCATGACCCACAACTGAAGTCATACCGCCGTTCGTGGCTTCCGCGAGGAAATTCCACATAACGCTACCCAGCAGAAGAGCAACTGCGAAATGCGGAACATCAGCGCCGAAGCGAAGGAACCGCACAAAAACCAGATACATTATGGCGAACAGCATAAGCGGCTTCAGCACAGACCACAGGTAACCCAAAATAGACTGCTGATATCGCAGCTTGAAATCCGTACTGACCATCGCCTTAAGTAACAGCCAATTTTTTCCTTGTAAAAAGTTCGTTGACTTTCAATTAACCAATCCCTATAGAAGTATCAAACCATTCAACGGTTCAGTCGTGCTTCGACTTGACGATGATTTTGTTGTCGGCAACATCCTTAAGATGCTTGCCGTACGGGCTCTTGCCGTACTTCTCGGCAGCCTTCATCAGCTGCTCACGGTCGATCCAGCCATTCTCGAACGCGATCTCCTCGGCCACCGCGATCGGCAGCCCCTGCGCCCGCTGCACGGTACGCACGAACTCGCCCGCCTCGAACAGGGAGTCCATCGTGCCGGTGTCGAGCCAGGCGTAGCCGCGGCCGAGCGTCTGCACGTTCAGCGAACCGTCCTCCAGATACATCCTGTTGAGGTCCGTGATCTCCAGTTCGCCGCGAGCGCTCGGTTTGATCCGCTTGGCGAACTCGACCACGCGCTCGTCGTAGAAGTACAGGCCGGTCACCGCGTAGTTGGACGCGGGATGCTCCGGCTTCTCCACGATGGAGATGGCCTTCTTGTTCTCGTCGAACTCGACCACGCCGTAGCGTTCCGGGTCGTCCACGTAGTAGCCGAACACCGTGGCACCATGCTCGGCCGCAGCCGCCTTGCGCAGCGTGCGGCCCAAGCCATTGCCGTAGAAGATGTTGTCGCCCAGCACCAGAGCGCACGGCTCGCCGTCGATGAACTCCTCGCCCAGCAGGAACGCCTGGGCCAAGCCGTCGGGGCTCGGCTGCACCTTGTAGGAGAAGCTCACGCCGTACTGGCTGCCGTCGCCCAGCAGACGCTCGAAGTTCGGCAGATCGTGCGGCGTGCTGATGATCAGGATGTCGCGGATCCCGGCCATCATCAGCACGCTCAGCGGATAGTAGATCATCGGCTTGTCGTACACGGGAAGCAGCTGCTTCGATGTCACCGTGGTGAGCGGGTACAGGCGCGTGCCGGAACCCCCCGCCAGTATGATGCCTTTCATGTATGCTCTCCTTTGCTGTTGCAGATAATCTTATTGTAATGCAACACGTCGAAGCTTCCGGTTCGTTCCAGGAAAATGCATGAAAGACGCGCTCCCTATCGCGCAAGAACAACGCCTGCCGCGCCCTACTCTTTGTCGGGGAGGCGGAAATAGTACGATCCCGGCTCCCTGCGACTCAGATTAATGTTGAGGTATGGGTCGCCTGCGGCATAATATTCGACCCAACGATCGTTCATGTAGGCGACCTCCCTGAGAAAGCGGGTCACTTTCTCAACCGTGTCCTCCGACCCCCAGCGAGAGGGATTCGTAATGGTAGAGCTCAACCTCAGGGGTGTACACGACCAGATAATCGCGCTCCCGCAGCTTAAGGCAGTAGTCAAAGATCGTTGAACGCGACCGCGAGATCCTCCGTATACCGCCCAACCTGCTCGAAGGCGCTGCGCTTCGTCATCATGCATGCAGCGGTGACGGCGCTCAGGTCCTGCTGCGCGTCGTTGAGGGCGAAATTACCCCGCATCGCTTCGCGGAAGCGACTGGTGCAGACAGGCGGCGACGGAGGGGGCTATGCCAATGCCCGCATGCTGGATGGTGTCATCGGGGTAGTACAGCTTCACGCCGACCGCACCCACGTCCTGCCGAGCGCACAGTCCCAGCATCGTCTCGATCCAGTCGGGAGTGATGACCTCCGTATCGTTGTTCAAGAGGATGCAATACTCCCCCGTTCGCAGCTTCGACGCCCTGGTTGATGATCTTCGAGAAGTTGAAGGGACCGTCGAAGAACACGCATCGCACGCGCCGAATCCTTCGCGACTTTCTTCGTAATAGGCAAACGTTCCACCTCGGTGCTGTTGTTTTCGACGATGACGATCTCGTACGCATCGTAGGTTGACTTGTCTAGAATGGAGTCGACGCACTGCCTGAGCACGGCCAGGCTGTCCTTGTTGGGAATGACGATCGACACCAGCGGTTCGTCCTCCGGAACACGGTACTTAACCCGATACGTTGCAGGTCTTCTCGCCTGATCGACCGTCGCCGAAAGGCCGAGGCGACTCAAGTGGTTCTCGACGGCTCGAATGCCGGCAAGCGTGGCGTACGGCTTGCTTCCCTCGATGCCCCCCAGCCGTCGACCCCGAGCTCACGCGCCAATGGTACAGAATCTTCGGCACATGATGGATATGCCGAGCGCATTCGCTCACTCGCAAGGTCAAGTCATGATCTTGAGCTCCGTCGCATGCCGGATCAAGCAGGCCGACCTGGTCGAGCACGCTGCGTCGCACCGTGAGCATATGGCAGATATAGTTGTTGTTCCGCAGCAAGTCGAGGTTGAAATCGGGTTTGAAGAACGGGTCGAAATACCGTCCGTCCTCCCCTTTTTTGGTCCTCGTCGCAATACAGGAGATCAGTGTCAGGACGTTCGAGAACGGCAAGTGCGTACTCATACAGCAAGTCGGGCTCGATGAGGTCGTCATGATCGAAGAAGCTCACGAAATCGCCCGACGCGACGGCGATGCCGGCATTCGAGTTCGCTGATATCCCTCCGTTCTCCTCAAGAGCCAAGATCTTGACTCGTTCGTCGGAGCGGCTCGCCTCTCGAACCGCCCCGGCAAGCTCCTCGTCTTCAGGGCTAGCGTTGACCAAGATCAGCTCCCACCGGGCGTACGTCTGAGCCCGAACCGACAGCACCATCTCGTCGAAGAACCTGCGCGGAGTCTTGTACAGGGGAAACCGCACATGCTGAAAACGGGGGCGCTCTCCAACACCGTCTCGCGCTGCACGCGAAGCACGGCCTCGTCGGCGCGATGCTTCTCGAACCACGCAGGGTAGCGGGGAATCGATCTGGGCGTTTCTGGTCAATGCGCCGAAATCTTCCAACATGCAACCGAGCAGCCACGCTTCGAGGACGCTGAACCGCGTCGCGGAAGGATCTGCCACATCGCGGATCTCGAAGCAGTAGTTCTCAAGCGACTTGGGAACGCTGATAGAAACCGGGATGCAGGCGTACGAGAACCCGGATCCCTTGACGGGCTTCACGACCGACCCTCCGCAGCGCATGACCCCGACATCGACGCTCCTACCGTCGGCGCCGATGCAGGCTATCGACAGATCCTCAGGAGAGGAGGCTCCCGAAACGACCAGCGCCGCGCGCACGAGGAAGCAGATCGTCATCAGGAACCAGACCGCGACGAAACCTCCAGGTGGTTCTCGGAGAAGCGAAACGTACCGTCGTAGTTGCGGATGACGTCGACAGCTCTCGGATCGAAGCGGTAGCGGAACCGCGATTCCCACTCGCCCTCCGAGTCGAGAGCTTCTTTCTGAATGCGTCCCTTACGGCACCCGAAGAATCCACCTCCTCGAC
>ENA-OQHD01000698-OQHD01000698.1-human-gut-metagenome-genome-assembly--contig:-NODE-698-length-11399-cov-2.612136_pt1 | contig 11399 bp, 16 predicted proteins | sample MGYA00242560_ERZ504711 | MGnify/ENA primary metagenome ERZ504711 (study PRJEB26092, sample SAMD00036198) | human gut metagenome | host: Homo sapiens | study: EMG produced TPA metagenomics assembly of... | reverse complement strand
TCTTTCCGGCAGGATCAATGCTGTTGTCTTTCAGAGACTGGACATATCCGATCCCGTCTGTATTGTGGCCGATGAGGTATCCGTCTCTATTGACGATAGTGTTGACGGCGCCACAAAGCATGGCAGCCGGAGAAACCTCGTCCAGATACTTGTGTACGATGGTTTTGTTTGGCATGGAGATGTTGGAACCTCTCATCTTCAGAGCACGAAGCCCTTTGATGGCGTCTTCCAGATCATCGGCATTTACTTCAAATGCCAGATTTACGATATCAACACCCAGCTTTTCGTAAGCTGCATTATGTGTTGCTGGTGACTGTGAGTGACGGATAGGATAAGCCAGAAGACCGATTAATTCGGTGTGTCCGGTAATCTGATGTCTTTCCATAATAAGAAATCTCCATTTTTGTAATAAAACTTAGTCTTTGCTTATATTTTAACAAATTGCAGATGCATAATCAAATGCTAAACAGATACGGAAATGATAGAAAATGACTATTGATCTGTAGTGCAAGTTCTATAAAGAACGAAGAAGTGCATATACTTTAACAGCACAGCAGGAAGGAGCAGGGAAAGTGGACACAGAACAGTTATATAAAGATATAAAAGCAAGAACGCACGGAGAAATCTATATCGGTGTTGTAGGACCGGTAAGAACGGGGAAATCGACATTTATTAAGCGTTTTATGGATGTAATGGTATTGCCGAGAATGGAAGATGAACATATGAAAGAGCAGACAAGAGACGAACTTCCGCAGTCTGCCGCAGGCAAAACGATTATGACAACAGAACCAAAATTTGTACCAAAAGATGCGGCAGTAATACATCTGAACCGGGACGTTGAAGTGAAGATCCGTCTGATAGACTGTGTCGGATATTTGGTAAAGGGTGCTTCGGGATACGAGGAGGCCGGGCATGAACGTATGGTAAAAAGCCCCGTGGTACCAGGAAGAAATACCATTTACCAAAGCGGCAGTGACAGGTACCCAGAAAGTGATACGTGAGCATGCAACGATAGGAATCGTGGTCACAACAGACGGAACGATCACAGATATCCCGTCAGATAATTATGAAGATGCAGAGGCACGTACGATAAGGGAACTTCAGTCTATCCGGAAACCGTTCGTGGTATTGGTAAATTCTAAAAAAACCGCATGGACAGGAAGCTAAAGAAAAGGTCAAAAAGCTGGAAGATACCTATCAGATCAGAGCAATGACTGTAAATTGTGAACAGATAAAAGAAGAAGATATTTACCAGATTTTGGAGGCTGTTTTGTATGAATTTCCGGTATCGGAGGTACAGTTTTATATACCGAAATGGGTGGAAATGCTTCCGGTTACGCATAAGATCAAACAGGATCTGCTGGAACATATACAAGAAATTCTTGGAAATCTTGAAGAAATTAAGGATGCGGTATCTTTGACCGGAAGACCGGACAGTTCTTACATAAAAGACTGGTATGTAGAACAGATACAGATGGATACAGGCTGTGTTATCATTCGGATCCATATGTATGAAAAGTATTATTATGAAATGTTGAGCGAGATGACGGGAACTACAATTTCAGGTCAGTATGACCTGATAAAGACGCTGAAGAAGCTTTCAATGTTAAAGAATGAATATGAAAATGTAGAAGATGCATTTACAGCAGTCCGGATGAAAGGGTATGGAGTAGTCAGTCCGACAAAAGAAGAGATTATTCTGGATGAACCGGAGATCATCAGACAGGGAAATAAATATGGGGTGAAAATTCATTCGCAGGCGCCTTCCATTCATTTGATCCGTGCAAATATAGAGACGGAGATAGCCCCGATTGTTGGAAATGAGCAGCAGGCGGAAGATTTGATCCAGTATATTAAAAATGAAGAAAAAATGGAAGGAGGTATCTGGAAAACCAGTATATTCGGAAAAACAGTGGGAGAACTGGTTATGGACGGCCTGAAAAATAAGATGGCGGTCATCAATGAAGAAAGCCAGGAAAACTTCAGGATAGTATGCAGAAAATCGTAAATGACAGTAATGGAGGCATGGTATGCATTATCATTTAGAAAAAAAGTAAATAAATATGAAAAAATACTTGAAATCTGTGAATGACCGTGTCTATAATATGAATTAGAAATTGGTAAAGGGGCCATACTCGTCAGGGTGTGGTCTCCTTTTTTTACCATAATAGATAATAAGAATCTGGAGGATGATGAAAAATGAAAGATTACACGTTCAAAGTACCGCAAGGATATTGTATTTGGTGTGGTTCATTTAAAAAGATTGCCGGAGCTTCTGTAAAAAAGCGGTTCTTAAAAAGATGATGGTAGTATCAGACAGAGGGCTGGAGGAAATTAGGAGTCGTACAGAAAGTGCTGGATATTGTGGAGACAGAAGGTATAGAAACAGTAAGTTTTCTTGATATTCTTCCAAATCCTACAGTGGATATGGTAAATGCGGCGACAAAGGTATATAAGGAATCAGGAGCGACAAGTATCGTAGCACTTGGAGGCGGAAGCCCGATGGATGTTGCCAAGGCGGTAGGTGTTCTGGCAAGATACGGCGGATCCATTACAGAGTATGAAGGTGCACATCTTGTTCCGGGACCGATCGAACCAATCATTGCAATTCCGACAACAGCCGGTACGGGAAGTGAAGTGACGGCGTTCTCCGTTATTACAGATACCTCCAGAAATTATAAACTGACAGTATTCAGTTACGAATTACTTCCAAAATATGCACTGTTAGATCCGGAGATGATCATGTCTGTACCACCAATGGTTGCGGCTTCATGTGGAATTGATGCACTGATCCATGCATGGGAAGCATATACGTCACTTGGCGCCTCCCCATTTTCTGATGCAATGGCAGAAAAAGCAATGGAACTGATTGGTGGCAATATCCGTAGATTTGTGGCAAACAGAAAGGACGAGGAAGCTGCATGTGCAATGATGTCAGGAAGTATGTTTGCCGGAATTGCATTTGCATGGGCAAGACTGGGAGATGTACATGCTATGTCACATCCGGTCAGCGCATTCTTTGGTGTACAGCATGGAGTGGCGAACTCTATTCTGCTTCCTGTGATCGTAGAGTATAATGCGCTGGCAGATCACGGACGCTATGAAAAAATCTACAATTATATCAGTGAAGATAAAGAGCCGGTAAAAGATTTTAAACCAGAGATGCTGGTGGCAGAGATCAAGAAATTAAATGCATCTCTTGGTATTCCAAAGACTCTTTCTGAGGTCGGTGTAACAGAAGACAAGATTCCGCAGATGGCTGTAGATGCGATGAAGAGTGGAAATATTGCGGCTAATCCAAGACAGACAACATTAAAGGATGTGGAGATGTTGTACCGCAAAGCATTGTAAATAAAATAGCGAAAAAAGATAATAGAAAAAGATTCACATTTTGACCAATATTTTAGAAAATGGAAAATGTGAATCATTTTTTTTGTGGGAACATGCGGAAAGCCGTGGAATAAGATTTTTTGGCATCCGTAAGTGTCGGAAATAAAGCTTATAAGATTGCATTATCATGACAAAAGAGTTAAAATATAGAGGTATATGACTATCACAGATAAATGTTGGAGGTACAATATGAAAGTAGCAATTATTACAGCAAATACAGATATATACAAAGGGACAAAAGCGAATGAAAGCGGAGAGGCAGTAAAGCTTGTAGCGGAAGAAGCCGGACTGGAAGTTGTATTTATGAGAGCACTGCCGCTGGACAGAGAAGTATTGTCCGCAATTATGAAACGTTTGGCAGATGGAAAAGCAGCAGACCTGATCCTTACCACAGGTGGAGCAGGGTGCAATCCGGACGATTGTACACCGGAAGCAACGATGGATATTGTAGAAAGACCGGTTCCGGGAATCCCGGAAGCAATGCGGGCACATACAATGAAGCTCACCAGACGCAGTATGCTGAATAGAAGTGCGGCAGGAATCTGTGGAGAGACTCTGATTGTTAATCTTCCGGGAAAAGCACAGGCAGTGAAGGAGAGTTTAAGATACTTACTTCCGGAGCTTGTACATGCTGTTAAGGTCATCAAAGGAGAAGTATAGGAGATATGAAGGTTACATACCTGGAACATAGTGGGTTTGCAGCAGAATATAAAGAATATGTGCTGAATTTTTGACTGGTACAGGGGCAGCCTTCCGGAATTTGATCAGCAGAAAAGATTTATGTATTTGCCAGTCACTCGCATTATGATCATTTTTAATGAAAAAAATCTTCGGGTGGAGTGAGCAATATCCAGATGTTCGGTACATCCTTTCAGCAGATATTGTAGGAAAAGAACAGTCAGAGGAACAGTCAGAGCGGACTGTATATGTAACTGCAAATAAGAAATATGATTTTGATGGTATAAAGGTACAGACACTTCAGTCTACCGATGAGGGGGTTGCATTTATTGTGTATATGGAAGACAAAGTAATCTATCATGCGGGGGATCTGAACTGGTGGCACTGGGAAGAAGAAACAGAAAGCTATAATGAACAGATGCGTCAGGATTATCAGAGGGAGATTGACAAGCTGAAAGATATTGTAATTGATATAGCGTTTGTTCCGCTGGATCCCAGACAGGAAAATCAGTATGCGTGGGGAATGGATTATTTTATGAAACATACCCATACAAAATATGTGTTTCCGATGCATATGTGGGGAGATTACGAAGTTTATGACCGTCTGATGGAGAACCCTGAGGCAGAGCCATACAAAGACCGTGTAATAGAGGTAAAAGAACCGGGGCAGGTATTTGAAGTGAATGTGTAATGCAAAGAATCAGAATAAAAAAGATTTGTTATTTTAATAAAATAGTGTTATAATAATAAACGCTTTTGAAAAAATTGCAAGTAAGACAGATGATCGCAGCTGTAATTGCCGAAAGGCAGCAGGTGAGGAAAGTCCGGGCTTCACAGGGCAGGATGCCGGATAACGTCCGGTGGAGGTGACTCCAAGGATAGTGCAACAGAAATGTACCGCCAGGATCTGATCCTGGTAAGGTTGGAAGGGCAGTGTAAGAGACTACCGCCTTGCTGGTAACAGCAGGGGCATATGTAAACCCCATCCGAAGCAAGACCGGATAAAGACGATGTGGCGGCCCGTCACGTCTTAGGTAGGTCGCTTGAACCCGCTGGCAACGACGGGTCTAGATAGATGATCATCCAATGACATAACCCGGCTTATCGTCTTGCTTGTATAAAAAATGAGAACTTGTCAGCTGACAGGTTCTCTTTTTTGGTCCTAAAGAAATTATTTACGTCTTCCGTCGTATTTTTGCTTCACAGTATTTACAGCGGTAGACTTCCTTTTCAGGATCGGTAAGTACAAATATATGATCCAGTCCCTGTTCGATCGAGGTGATGCAGCGCGGGTTTTTGCAGTGGATCACATTGCGGATCTCGTGAGGCAGATGAAGCGCTTTCTTATCTACAATCGCGGAATTTTTAATAATATTTACGGTGATGTTATGATCAATAAAACCGAGAATGTCCAGATCCATAAAGTCGATAGGGCATTCAATCTTCATGATATCTTTCTTTCCCATTTTATCTGCTGCGGGCATTTTTGATGATCGCAACACAGCAGTCCAGTTTGTCCAGATGCAGATATTTATAGATATCCATGCTTCGCCCTGCCTGAATATGATCCAGAACAAATCCTTCTTCGATACGACCAACAGTTAATGTACTTTTTTACCATTGTTATTATCCTCCTAAACTTCAATTCCCAAAAGTGTAAGTATCAGTGCCATACGGATGTAAACACCATATTGTACCTGCTTGAAGTAAGCAGCTCTCGGATCATTATCTACCTCTGTGGCAATTTCATTTACTCTTGGAAGCGGATGGAGAATATACATATCTTCTTTTGCCAGTTCCATCATTTTTGTTATCCAGGATGTAGAAGTCTTTCATGCGTACATAATCTTCTTCGTTAAAGAAACGTTCTTTCTGAACACGGGTCATGTAAAGAATGTCCAGATCAGGAAGGGCATCTTCCAGCCGTACAACCTCTTCGTAAGGAATGTTCTGACGATCTAATACATCATTCTTGATATAGCTTGGAAGTTTTAATTCTTCCGGTGAGATCAGAACAAAACGAATACCCGGATAACGTACCAGCGCATGAATCAGAGAGTGTACGGTACGGCCGAATTTCAGATCCCCGCATAATCCGATCGTCATATTGTCAAGACGGCCTTTTAAATGAACGGATCGTGAGCATATCAGTAAGAGTCTGTGTCGGATGCTGATGTCCGCCGTCACCGGCATTGATCACCGGAATCGTGGCGTGCTGGCTTGCAACCATAGCAGCCCCTTCTTTTGGGTGGCGCATTGCACAGATGTCTGCGAAGCAGGAAATTACACGGATTGTATCTGCTACACTTTCCCCCTTGGAAGCAGAACTTGAATCGGCAGATGAGAAACCAAGAACGCTGCCGCCAAGATTGATCATGGCTGCTTCGTGGCTTAATCTGGTACGTGTACTTGGTTCGTAGAAAAGAGTGGCAAGTTTTTTCGCCCTCGCATGCATGTGCATATTTTTCGGGATTGGCTTCAATGTCTTTCGCAATATCCATCAGGTTGTCTAGTTCTTCCACGGAAAAATCTAGTGGACTTAATAAGTGTTTCATGTAAAAACCTCCTGTTTTATAAATAAGTTAATAAATCACTTACGGATTTTCTCTTAGGTGTGTCCGGATCGATATCCGGATGTCCGATCGCGATGAGAGCGGCAAGTTCCTGGTCTTCCGGAATCTGCAGCAGATCTGTGATACCGTCTTCATCCCAGATTCCCATAATAACAGTTCCGAGACCGGCATCATGTGCGGCGAGACAAAATGTCTGGCAGGCAGCACCGACATCGAACATCTGCCAACGGTCTTCTTTTTTGGTAGAATAAGAACCGTCACGTTCAAAACCGCATCTTCCTTTAATAAAAGTAACTGCTATCAGCATCGGTGCCTGCTTTATAATTTTTGCATTGAAATCTGGGGTATAATCGGTAACGATTTTATCAAGAACAGAAGAATCTTCAATTGCTGTATAACGTGTGATCTGGGTGTTTTTCCAAGATGGAGAATAAGATGCCGCCTCGATCACAGATTCTAATGTGGCATGATTTACAGGATCAGGTTTGAATTTGCGAATACTGCGTCTTGTTTTCATACATTCAATTGTATTCATGGTTTCACCTCCGTTTTCAAATCTTTCATACATCATATAATATTTAACATGGATTTTCAATGTCTTGAAATAATTTTTAAAGAAATTTAATCTATGTAATTTTTTGAAATGCTATGATACGGATGGGTAGATTTTATGGAAAGAATGTATTATAATTTAATAGATTTGCAGATTTTCTGCATAATATACATAAAGGAGAGAGTATATGGCATCATTGGAAGAGCTTAGGGCACAGCTTGGCGGTGTAGATGACAAGATCGTAGAACTTTACGAAGAGCGGATGAAACTCTGTGAAGAGATCGGAATCTGTAAGATTGAAAATGGCTATAAGACTTTTGACCGTCAGCGTGAAAAAAATTACTATAACAGACGTGATGAACAAGGTATCATCCGATATTAATAAAAAGGGCATCGGGGAAGTGTATGAGCAGCTTCTTGCAATCAGCAGAAAGCTGCAGTATAAGCAGCTGGTTGAGGCTGGAGCACTTGGACGACTGCCGTTTATAGGAATTGATCTTTTGGATAAAGATACAGCCAGAGTTGTCTTTCAGGGGACGGAAGGTGCTTACAGTCAGGCTGCTATGGAGCATTATTTCGGAAAAGACTGTAATAATTATCATGTACATACGTTCCGGGAAGCAATGGAAGCAATCGAAGAAGGTGCAGCCGACTATGCGGTGCTTCCGATTGAAAATTCGACAGCAGGTGCAGTCAATGAGATTTATGATCTGCTGGTAGAATTTGAAAATTATATTGTCGGAGAGACGATCATTCCGATTAAAAATACGCTGTCCGGATTACCGGGGACAGACATTTCAGAGATTGAACGAGTATATTCCAAGGCAGAAGCATTGATGCAGGCATCACATTTTCTGGGAGATCATGGTGACTGGCAGCAGATCAGTGTGGCAAATACCGCACTGGCGGCAAAGAAGATCCTGGAAGATCAAGATAAGCGTCATGCGGCAGTGTGCAGTGCATATGCGGCATCTGTGTATGGTCTGTCCGTGCTTGCAGATAATATCAATGATGAAAAGAACAATTCTACCAGATTTATCGTGATCACCAATCAGAAAGTATTCCTGAAGGATGCAACAAAGATCAGTATCTGCCTGGAACTTCCACATGAAAGCAGTTCTCTTTATCATCTGCTGTCGCATTTTGCATACAATGATCTGAATATGACTAAGATTGAATCAAGACCAATGGAAGGAAAAAGCTGGGAATACCGCTTCTTCATTGATTTTGAGGGGAATCTTGCAGATCCGGCAGTAAAGAATGCAATCCGTGGTTTGCGTGAGGAAAGCAGAAACTTGAGAATTCTTGGAAATTATTAAAAGAAAAAAACACAACGTCGAGGTCATCAGGCAGAGGCAGAATGGATATATTGGAGGAAAGACGATGAGAACAAATGAACTGATGTTATATAAACATATGGAGAACGGACAGATTCTGCAGGATATCACATTCTTGATCGAGAATTATCAGAATGACTATTATAATATGGAAGATATGAAAGGACTGTTATATGATGCAGTCAACGAGATCCTGGAGATGGCAGTCAGCCATGGATTCGAGGGTGATCTCTGGCATAATTATCTGACTTACCTGATGGCAAGCCATGAGAATGCTTACAGTACATCCTGCGAAATTGTCGGATCAGTAGATGGAAGTATCAATCAGGTTGCACTGCACGATTTCGAAATATTCAAAGAATTATTTGATTATGACTTCGCAGATATGGAAAGTGTGATGGGCGTTGACTGTATTTCCATGCTGCATGATTATGTGGGAACAAGCGGACACGGAAGTGTGTTCAACCAAAGAATCCGGGATCGTATCTGCGATCTGAGCAAATCACTTGCAAAAGCAGAGACGGCAGAAGAATTTAAGGCTGTTATAACACAGTTTTACAAGGAATTCGGTGTCGGAAAACTTGGACTTCACAAAGCATTTCGTATTGCGCACACAGAAGAGGGGGCATTGATCGAACCGATCACAAAAATTGCGCACGTACATCTGGATGATCTGGTAGGATACGAGATCGCCAAGAAAAAACCTGATCGATAATACAAAAGCATTTGTTGAGGGAAAGAAAGCAAATAACTGTCTGCTGTTCGGTGATGCGGGAACAGGAAAATCTTCTTCTATCAAAGCAATCCTGAACCAGTACTATGACCAGGGACTGCGTATGATCGAAGTATACAAACATCAGTTCCAGGATCTGAATGAAGTGATCGCACAGATTAAGAATCGCAATTACAAATTTATCATTTACATGGATGATCTTTCTTTTGAAGAATTTGAGATTGAATATAAATATCTGAAAGCTGTGATCGAAGGCGGACTTGAAAAGAAGCCTGATAATGTATTGATCTATGCAACTTCAAACAGAAGACATCTGATCCGCGAGACATTCAAAGATAAAGAAGACAGAGATGAAGAACTTCATACAAATGATACCGTTCAGGAAAAACTGTCTCTGGTGGCAAGATTCGGTGTTACTATATACTTTGGAAAGCCGGATAAGAAACAGTTCCAGGAGATTGTGCGTGAACTGGCAAAGAAAAACGGAATTGACATGTCAGACGATGAATTATTCCTGGAAGCAAATAAATGGGAATTAAGTCACGGTGGATTATCCGGAAGAACTGCCCAGCAGTTTATCGATTATCTGGCCGGAACCAGATAAAATGTAATGTATTGTAAAAAATTGTGCAGAAATTAATCCTGCACATTTTTTATATTTGAAATATCGGAGTCAATGACCAGAGAATAGTTTGTATAGTAAACAACGAATCCCGGCTTTGCCCCGTTCGGCTTCTTGACATGTTTTTTCTGGATATAGTCGATCTCCACTTTGTCTGCTCCACGGTTTTTAGAGTAGTAAGCAGCCAGACGTCCGGCTTCTTCAAAAGTCTGGTCCGGAAGTTCATCTCCACCGCTTTTGACAATAACGTGGGATCCCGGTGCTCCCTTTGCATGGAACCACCAGTCATTGCCATTTGCAAAAGAAAAAGTAAGTTCTTCATTTTGCAGGTTGTTCTTTCCAACGTACATATCATAACCATCACTGGAAATGTAATGCATTGGTTTGCTGGTCAGTTTAACATTTTTTCTTCGTATGTTTTCTGCGGATATAGCCGCTCTGCATCAGTTCCTCTTTGATCTGAGCAAGATCCGCTTCGTTCAGAGCAATGTCAAGTGCGTTGCTGATAGATTCCAGATACTGGATATCATCGGCAGTTTCCTGGATCAGCTCCGTCAATGCTTCAAATGTACGCTTCTGTTTGTTGTATTTTGCGAAATAACGTTGTGCATTCTCGCCCGGAGTCTGTGTCGGATCAAGCGGGATAGTAATCTCTTCGTTGGTATAATAATTCAGGGCAGTCAGTTCTTTTGATCCCGGTTCCAGATTATAGCCGTAAGTATTGATCAGTTCTCCGTAAACTTTATATTTGTCACGCTTTTCCGTTCCCTTTAACTGCTTGGACTGAAGATCGTATTTTTTGCGGTTCCGTTCCAGTGCTGTCTGGACAACATGCCGGAGATCTGCACTTTTCTGATGGATTCTGGTCAGTGTGTTACGTGTGGAATAATACGTATAGAGGACTTCCGAGATGGAAAAGAACTCTTTTTTTGTATATCTGTTAAAATGTGTGACCGGAAGGGCACTGAATTCCTTTGGTGCATTCCCATTATAATAAATAGAAGGATGGAAATTTCCCTGTCTTACGTCCTCCATATAATAGGTAAACTGACGGTACAGATGTGTCAGTACATCTTCGGAAAGATCATGCGCCGTCATGGAAGAGTCCACACCTGCAAGATAACAGATCTCTTCGGCAATGACCGGGCTGATACCTGTCATGCTGGAATAGATTGCTTTGGATACCGTCATCGGTTTTGCAAGGATTGCCGAAATGAATTCTTCCTGCGTAGCCGTCATCGGATTCTTTTTCGACATCGTATCCGGAATAAAGTAATCGCGTCCCGGCAATACTTCACGTACCGAACTCATCTGTGCAGAGACGTGCTTGATACTGTCGATGATGCGTCCGTTCAGATCACAGAAAATAATGTTGCTGTGTTTTCCCAATGATCTCGATGATCAGTTTTTTCCTGCACAAGTCACCCATCTCATCCAGATGCTCAATATCCAGGTGGATGATACGCTCGAGTGACGCTGGGGAGACTGCGGTAATCCGTCCGCCTCCGATATG
>ENA-OQHD01000697-OQHD01000697.1-human-gut-metagenome-genome-assembly--contig:-NODE-697-length-11402-cov-1.828825_pt1 | contig 11402 bp, 18 predicted proteins | sample MGYA00242560_ERZ504711 | MGnify/ENA primary metagenome ERZ504711 (study PRJEB26092, sample SAMD00036198) | human gut metagenome | host: Homo sapiens | study: EMG produced TPA metagenomics assembly of... | reverse complement strand
TTTGCTTCCAGTGGTGTGCTTGATTTGTATTTGGGCATTGCACTGGTGATGGGCGAGAATATTGGTACTACTGTAACTTCTAATATTGCAGCTTTGACGGCGAATACGCAAGCAAGGCGGGCGGCGTTGGCTCATTTTTATTTTTTAATATATTTGGGGTGGTATGGATTTTATGTATTTTCCATCCGTTTGTAGATATGGTGAGTGGAATGATTAACCGCTTATTTCCAGGAGTATCGCCTGAAGTGGCAATTACTTATAAACTTTCGGCTTTCCACACAGCTTTTAATATCTGTAATGTGTTGATATTGATTTGGTTTATTGGACCGATTGAAAAGGTGGTCTGTTGGGTAATCAGACCAAAAGAGGATGAGGAGGAATTCCGTTTGCGTTTTATCTCTGGTGGTATGCTATCTACTGCTGAATTGTCTATTGTCCAGGCAAGGAAAGAAATTAATTTGTTTGCTGAGCGTACTCGCCGTATGTTTGGTATGGTGCGTGATCTATTGCATACTACGAATGAGAATGATTTCAACAAATTATTTAGCCGGATAGAGAAATATGAAAATATCAGTGATAATATGGAGCTGGAGATAGCCAATTATCTGAATGAAGTTTCTGAAGGGCGGCTGAGTTCAGAAAGTAAATTGAAAATACGTACCATGTTGCGTGAAGTGACTGAGTTGGAAAGTATTGGTGACAGCTGTTATCATTTGGCGCGTACTATCAATCATAAATTCAGAGGGAATGAAGATTTTACGGAAAAACAATATGACCATATTCATCAGATGCTTCAATTGACGGATAATGCACTACAACAAATGGTATCTTTGGAAGAAGACGAATATCATCTGGTTGATCCTAACAAATCATTTAATATAGAGAATGAGATAAACAATTACCGTAACCAGTTGAAGGATCAGAATGTATTGGATGTGAATAATAAGGAATATAATTATCAGATGGGGGTTCATTATATGGATATTATCAGTGAATGCGAAAAATTAGGCGATTATGTAGTTAATGTTGTTGAGGCGCGTACAGATATAAAGGAAAAGAAAATTTGATTTGTAAATCGTGGTAGTATCCATATTTTGTGTAAATAGAAACGGGATTCAGTTATAAGTCTCTTATATCTGAATCCCGTTTTCAAAAATAAGCATAAATTGGTTCATAATCAAGCCCCAGTTATGAATCGGCTGTGTCCATTTCTTCTCAATCTCCATAAGTGAAAGATATACGGTCTTTTTTACAGCATCATCTGAAGGGAATGAAAGCTTTGATTTTGTGTATTTTCTGATTTTCCAGTTCAGATTTTCAATGAGATTTGTAGTATAGATTATTTTTCTTATTTCCAGCGGAAACTGGAAGAAAACAGTCAAATCATCCCAGTTGTTTCTCCATGAAAGTATAGCATAAGGATATTTTCCTCCCCATTTCTTTTCCAGATTATCAAGTTCCGTGGCAGCAACCTCTTTATTGGGTGCATTATAGATATTCTTCATATCCGTCGCAAACTCTTTCTTGTCCTTATAAACGACATATTTACAGGAGTTTCTGATCTGATGCACCACACAGATTTGAGTAGATGACTGAGGGAATACGGTGCGGATGGTATCTGTAAATCCATTCAGGTTGTCGGTACAGGTAATCAGTATATCCTGTACTCCACGCGCCTTTAAATCGGTCAGAACACCCATCCAGAAAGAAGAACTTTCCGATTTTCCAACCCACATACCAAGAACTTCCTTCAGGCCATTCTGTTTCAGTCCGACGCAAAGGTAAAACGGTCTTGTTTATGATCTTGCCGTTATCCCGTACCTTAAAAGACGATACCGTCCATCCAGACTATCAGATAAACAGGATCCAAAGGGCGGTTCTGCCATTCCTGGGCTGCCTGGTTTACCTTGTTTGTAATGATGGAAATGGCTGACGTAGAGAGCTCTATTTCATAAATCTCACGCATATCTTCTTCTATATCAGAAACACTCATTCCTTTGGCGTATAGGGAGATAACGAGCTTTTCTATAGAAAGTCCACGGCTTTCATGTTTGGGCACGGCTATCGGCTCAAATTGGCCGTTACGATCACGGGGTATAGAGATGACAGTTTCTCCATGTTCGGTCTGGATTTTCTTCGGATAGCTGCCATTACGTGAATTACCACTGTTATTACCGGTCACAGAATTCTTTTCATACCCCCAAATGAGCATCCATTTCGCCTTCAAGCATCTTTTCCAATACCTGGGCATGCAACTGCTTCAGGAACTTGCTTACATCGGCTTCTGTCTTGAACTGGCTAAGGAACTCCTTGCTTAACATCTCATCAGGCACTACTTGATTCTTTTCTTTCATAATCTTCTTCATTTTGCAAATGTATAAAATAAAAAATACGAGACTCTTTTTCTGAATCCCGTATTTCCATTTACACAAAATATTTTATAGTGCCTAAATCGTATTAAATGAGGTTATTTTTCGATGCCAACTAGTTCTACTTCGAAAATCAAAGTAGAGAAAGGTTTAATCTGACCGGCTTCACGTGCACCATAAGCTAGCTCTTGAGGGATGTAAAGTTCCCATTTAGATCCTACTGGCATCATTGTTAGCGCTTCAGTCCATCCTTTGATTACCTGATTAGCACGGAAAGTAGTCGGTTCTTTACGATCATATGAACTGTCGAACTGAGTTCCATCAATCAAAGTACCTTTATAGTTTACTTTTACTTTAGAAGAATCGGTAGGAATAGCGCCGTTACCTTCTTTAATTATCTTATATTGTAAGCCGCTTGATGTAGTTTTAACACCCTCTTTCTTTGCATTTTCAGCTAGGAATTTTTCACCGGCAGCTTTATTTTCAGCGAACTGGGCTTCAGTAGCTTTTGCTTTGATTGCTTCTGCCTTAGACTGAACGTAAGCGTTGGCTTCTTCCATAGTAACATTCATGCCTTTTTTCTGCAAAGCAGCCATGAAACCTGCCAGAAAGTTTCTTTACTAAACTTTGAGTAGAGTCATTTCCGAAAATACGTTGGCTCATCATATCGAACATACGTCCACCAACTTGTTGACCAATCTGAAGACCTGCCATATAAGCAACGTCTTTAGGGCTAGTCTTGCTGGTACCTTCTTTAACACCTCTGATGAAGTCGGACATATAGGCTGTATCAACGCCTAGTTGTTGGCTCATATACATATCCAGACCTTGCGTGTTGGTGATACCCATCATGTAAGAAAGTGAGTCTACGTCATTCTTCATGTTTGCTTTCGGTGCTTGAGCTGTACAAGAAGCCAAGCTGGCTGCAGCAGCGATTGCTACAAAAAAACTAATTTTTTCATTTGCCTTAAATGCTTTAATAATTATAATACTTCGATTAATTCTACTTCAAAAATCAATGTGCTGTGAGGAGGAATCATTTCTCCTGCTTGTTGTGCTCCATAGGCTAGTTCTGAAGGAATGAAAAGTTTCCATTTAGCACCTTCAGTCATCAGTTGGAGTGCTTCCACCCATCCTTTGATTACTTGGTTCACACCAAAGATAGCCGGCTCGCCGCGTTTGATAGAGCTGTCAAACAAAGTACCCATCAATCAAGGTACCTTCATAATGGCATTTTTACACGGTCGGTTGCACTCGGGCTTTTTTTCCGTTACCTTCTGTAATCACTTCGTACTGTAAGCCACTGGGAAGTGTCACGACTCCCGGTCTTTTTGCGTTTCCTCCAAAATGATTTTCCCATTTTCAATATCTTTCTCTGCATTCAATTTGGATTTTCCAGCTCTTCAAAGTACTTGTTTACGATTTCACGTGCTTCGTTGTGGCTGATAGCCGTTTCTTTTCTATCTAATACGTCTTTGATTGCTTGAGCAAAGTCTTCAACATTAATACTTTGAGCACCCATGCTCAATAAATTCTGGCCAATACCAAGGCCGATGGCGTAACTGAATTTATCCATAACTATTTATTTTATAAGATGGTTTTATACAAAACGCACAAAGGTAGGTGTTTTATTTGAATGAATCTGTTTTAACAATTTAACTTTTTCTTAATTTTTGTGTGTTTAGTTAAAAGAGGAGGACTAGAAATGAAGAATTTAGTAGTTTTAACAGGTGCTGGAATGAGTGCTGAAAGCGGTATCAGTACATTTCGTGATGCAGGTGGTTTATGGGATCAGTATCCGGTGGAGCAAGTGGCTACTCCAGAAGGGTATGCGGCAAACCCTAAATTGGTGATTGATTTTTATAATGAGCGTCGTAAACAGTTGTTTGCTGTAAAGCCTAACCAGGGGCATGAACTGGTCTCTGAGATGGAAAAATTCTTTAATGTGACTGTAATCACTCAAAATATTGATAATTTGCATGAGCGTGCTGGAAGTTCGCATATTATTCATTTACATGGCGAACTGACCAAAGTGACATCTAGTTGGGAACCTAATAATCCAGCTTATATTAAAGAATTAAAGCCGGAAGAATATGAGATACATTTGGGAGACTTGGCCGGAGACGGTTCTCAGTTTCGTCCATTCATTGTATGGTTTGGTGAATCTGTTCCTATGATTGAAACTGCAATTGAATATGCTGAAACAGCTGATATCTTTTTAATTATAGGAACTTCGCTTAATGTATATCCCGCTGCCGGTTTGTTGAATTATGTGCCTGCCAACACTCCTGTTTATTTAATAGATCCTAAGCAGGTGCCCATTGCATCGGGGCGTAAAGTGCATGTAATTCAGAAAGGTGCGTCCGAAGGAATGGAAGAGTTAAAAAAAAGTATTAGTGAGATAGTTTGCAAGTAAACAATTTCATTGTATATTTGTTATGTATTTAAAGAACATTTAAAACATAAAAACAGAGACAATTATGAAAAAGGTACGTTTAGCACAGTATGTGGTTGGGTTTATGACCCGGCAGAAGGAGATCCTGAAGGTGGAATAGCTCCGGGAACAGCATTTGAAGATATTCCAGATGATTGGGTTTGCCCTCTTTGCGGAGTAGGTAAAGATGATTTCGAAGTTCAAGAAGATTGATCCCATCTTATAACCGGATATCATATAAAGCGGAGGAGTTTCTTCTGTATGATATATCAGATAGCGCGATTAATTATTTAGTTGCGCTATTTATTTTACATTATTATAAATGGTTAATCTTTTAAAAAAATGAGCGTAACCTATAACAGGTTGCGCTCTTTATGGTATAAATAAAGAATGTTCTTATTTCTTTTCTTGTTTTTCAGGACGAGGCAGTAATACTTTGTGAGAGAGTTTAAATTTACCTGTTTTGGGGGTCAATATCAAGTAATTTCACTTCTATTTCGTCCCCTTCTTTTAAATCGGCCTCTTCTATTGTTTCAAGACGTTTCCAGTCGATTTCAGAGATGTGCAACAATCCGTCTTTTCCAGGCAAGAATTCTACGAACACACCATATGGCATTACTGAACGGACTTTACCTACATAGACTTCACCGACTTCGGGAACAGCAACGATACCCTTGATAATGCGCATAGCATCGTCAATACATTTCTTGTTTGTTCCCGCAATTTCAATACGGCCTACCCCATCAGTTTCTTCAATCGTGATGGTTGCTCCAGTCTCTTCCTGCATACCTTGGATAATCTTTCCGCCCGGACCGATGATAGCCCCAATGAACTCTTTAGGAATAGTCATCGTTTCAATACGAGGAGCATGCGGTTTCAAATCTTTACGAGGCTCGGCGATACATTCGGTTAACTTGTTAAGAATATGTTCGCGGCCTTCTTTTGCTTGCAGTAACGCTTTTTCCAAGATTTCGAATGACAGGCCATCTACCTTGATGTCCATCTGTGTAGCAGTGATACCATCACGAGTACCTGTAACCTTAAAGTCCATATCACCCAAGTGATCCTCATCGCCAAGAATATCAGATAATACGGCATATTTTTCTTCACCTGCATTCTTAATCAAGCCCATGGCAATACCTGAAACTGGTTTTTTCATGGCAACACCGGCATCCATTAATGCAAGGGTTCCTGCACAGACAGTAGCCATTGAAGAAGAACCATTTGATTCCATGATATCAGATACTACACGTACTGTGTACGGGTATCCTGCAGGAATTTGTCCTTTTAAAGCACGCCATGCCAAGTGCCCGTGCCCGATTTCACGACGACCTACACCACGTTGTGCTTTTGCTTCACCAGTAGAATAAGGAGGGAAGTTGTAGTGTAACAAGAATCGTTCTCTGTGTTGATCCAGAACATCGTCTACAATTTTCTCATCTAGTTTGGTACCTAATGTGACAGAAGTTAAAGACTGAGTTTCACCACGGGTGAAGATGGCAGAACCATGAGGACCGGGCAGATAACCTACTTCGCACCAGATAGGGCGAATTTCAGTCGTCTTACGTCCGTCCAGACGCTTGCCTTCATCAAGAATACAACGACGCATAGCTTCCTTTTCCACATCGTGGTAGTAACGGTCGATTAATGTACCTTTTTCTTCCAGTTCTTCTTCTGTATATTGAGTTTTGAATTCATCGCGGATGGCGTCAAAAGCATCCTGACGTTCATGCTTGTTTCTGTTTCCTGAAGCAGCGATGGCGTATGCTTTATCGTAACAAGTTTCGCGTACAGCTTTGCGCAAATCTTCATCGTTTTCTTCGTGGCAATATTCACGTTTTACTGTAGAACCGACCTCTTCCATCAGCTCCATCTGCGCTTTGCAATGAACTTTGATTGCTTCGTGAGCAGCCTTCATAGCAGCCAGTAAGTCTTGTTCGCTGACTTCCTGCATTTCGCCTTCTACCATCATGATGTTGTCATATGTGGCAGCAACCATCAGATCCATATCAGCTTTCCCAAGTTGTTCGAAAGTGGGGTTGATAACGAACTGACCATCGATACGTGCTACACGTACTTCAGAAATCGGTCCGCCGAAAGGAATGTCGGAAACGGCTAATGCTGCTGAAGCGGCCAATCCTGCCAATGCATCAGGCATATCTATTCCATCAGCTGAGAAAAGAACAATGTTTACGTAAACCTCTGCATGGAAATTATCGGGAAATAAAGGACGCAATGCGCGGTCTACCAGTCGGCAAGTCAGGATTTCATAATCCGAAGCTTTGCCTTCTCTTTTGGTAAAGCCACCGGGAAAACGTCCGAATGCTGAATATTTTTCTTTGTACTCTACCTGGAGGGGCATAAAATCTGTACCGGGAACTGCATCTTTTGCTGCACAAACAGTAGCTAGCAACATGGTGTTACCCATGCGGAGCATTACAGAACCGTCTGCCTGTTTTGCCAGCTTTCCCGTTTCGAGCGTGATGGTTCTGCCATCAGGAAGCTCGATCGTCTTAACAATTGGGTTATCATAAAAATGTTTTATATCTAAATTTTCTTTCAAAATTCGTGCAAAGATACATAATTTATTCATGTAAAATGGTGGGAATGAGATAAAAAGTTTGTATTTAGTTGATTTTTTGCAGTTTTCTATATGGAAGAACGAGGGAAAATGCTTTGACTGAACTTGAAAAGAAGTATATTTGCAGGCACGTTTGCAAAACAAAACTGAAGATACGATATGAAGAAAATCCTTTTTTATGGCACTTGCTGCAATAGCATTGGGTGCATGTAATTCCGAACCGAAATTCAAAGTAGAGGGTGAAGTGTCTGGTGCCGACGGCAAGATGCTTTATTTGGAAGCCTCGGCATTGGAAGGTATTGTTCCTTTGGATTCTGTAAAACTGGAAGGGGATGGCTCTTTTCCACTTCAAGCAGGTACGTCCGGTGTCTCCGGAATTTTACCGTCTGCGGGTAGACGACAAGGTTATTAATTTCTCGGTAGATTCGACGGAAACGGTTTTGGTAAAGGCACCTTATACCGATTTCGCCACTGCCTATACAGTGGAAGGTTCTCCGAATAGCTCGAAGATAAAGGACTTGACGCTGAAGCAGATGAAGCTTCAGGATAATGTGAATGCATTGCTGCAGTCGGTGCAGGCACATAAGATAGGTGCCGATGTTTTTTGAGGACAGTCTTGCCTCTTTATTGAAGAACTATAAGGATGAAGTGAAAATCAGCTATATTTTTGCCGCTCCCAATACGGCTGCTGCCTATTTCGCCTTGTTCCAGAAGTTGAATAATTATTTGATTTTCGACCCTCTGAACAATAAGGAAGACATTAAGTGTTTTGCAGCCGTGGCAACCAGCCTGAACAATTATTATCCGGATGCCGACCGCTCCAAGAACCTCTACAATATTGTGATAAAGGGAATGAAGAATACCCGTACTCCGCAGCGAAGGATGGTGGTGAAATCCCCGAAGAGGCAATTTCCGAAACCGGCATCATCGACATTAACCTGCGTGACATGAAGGGCAATACACGTAAGTTGAGCGAACTGAAGGGCAAGCTGTTATTGTGGACTTCACTGTTTATCAGAGTGCCGTTTCTGCTACACATAATTATATGTTGCGCGACTTGTACGACAAGTATGCCGCCCAGGGATTGGAAATCTATCAGGTTTCTCTGGATGCAGACGAGCACTATTGGAAAACAACTGCCGACAATCTGCCTTGGATTTGTGTGCGCGACGGCAATGGAATTTATTCGTCTATAGCGGCTTCTTATAATGTGAAGAATGTGCCTTCTGTGTTCCTGGTCAACAAGAACAATGAGTTGAGTGCCCGTGGAGAGAGCATTAAAGACCTGGAGGCGGCAGTGAAAGCATTGCTGTAACATGTTATAAATAAGAAGTTTTCGTTTAAATATGTTACAAAGCAGCCTTTTATGCTTGACACGCATTGTATAAAAGGCTATCTTTGCAAAGGAAAATCGGAAAGAGGGTTCCAGCATGCTGACCATGTTGGAATTCTTTTTTGTTTATAGTACCATTAAAAACTAACATAACATTTAAGGAGGAAAAAGTATGGCTTATATGTCAGAAGACGGCTACAAGAAATTGATGGCCGAATTGAAACACCTGGAGACGGTGGAACGTCCCAAAATATCGGCTGCCATTGCCGAAGCGCGTGACAAAGGTGATTTGTCGGAAAATGCAGAGTATGACGCTGCCAAGGAAGCTCAAGGTATGCTTGAGATGAAAATTTAACAACTTGAAGCTGACCATTGCCGACGCTAAGATTATTGATGAGTCGAAGTTGAAAACCGATTCTGTACAGATTCTCAATAAGGTAGAGCTTAAGAACGTGAAGAATGGCATGAAGATGGTTTATACTATCGTTTCCGAAAGTGAAGCCAATCTGAAGGAAGGAAAGATTTCCGTCAATACTCCGATTGCACAAGGTCTGCTTGGCAAGAAAGTAGGTGACATCGCAGAAATTAAAGTTCCGCAGGGCATGATTAACCTGGAAGTAGTGAACATATCCTTTTAAAGGAAGGCAGGTCCGCATACGGGCTTGCCTTATTTTATAATTTATAGCTATGGCAACAATATTCAGTAGAATTATCGCAGGTGAAATACCTTGCTACAAGGTGGCGGAGGATGACAGATTCTTTGCGTTCCTTGACATCAATCCGTTGGTAAAAGGTCATACATTGGTCATTCCCAAGCAGGAAGTGGATTATATCTTCGATTTGAACGATGAGGATTTGGCGGCGATGCATGTTTTCGCCAAGAGAGTGGCACTTGCCATCGGCAAGGCCTTTCCGTGTAGAAAGGTAGGAGAAGCGGTATTGGGGCTGGAAGTGCCTCATGCGCACATACATTTGATTCCTATGCAGAACGAAAAAATGATATGCTTTTCTCCAATCCCAAACTGAAACTGACGGACGAAGAATTCAAGGCTGTGGCAGAAGCTATCCGTGCAGTGCTTTAATCGGTTTATTTTCCTCCCCTAAATAAACGGAAGCGGGAGTTGGACTTCATCCAGCTCCCGCTAATTTTTTTTGCCTTCGGCACCTATCCTTTAAATTTTTTAATTTAAATGTATTCCTCTCCCAGTTTTATCTGGGCATCATTCACATATTTGCGGATGGTATGTTCTTCATCTTTCTTGCAAATCAGTAATACATTGTCCGACTCGGCTATGAGATAACCTTCCAAACCGTCGATAACTGCAAGTTTGTTGTCGGGCAGCACCACGATATTGTCTTTGCTATTATAGATGAGGGATTTACATTTTAAGGCTACATTGCCTGCTTCATCTTTGGGAGACAAATCATACAAAGACCCCCAGGTTCCTAAATCAGACCAGCCGAAATCGCCTAATGACACATATACATTGTCTGCCTTTTCCATGATGCCGAAGTCTATGGAGACATTGGGGCAAGCAGGGAAGTTCTCATCAATGAATTGTTTCTCTTGGACTGTTCCATACACATCTTTGCCGGGGGCCAGTTTGGAAGTCAGCCTCGGCAGCCCAGGCTTCGTTGCCTTGATGATGGTATTTACGTTCCACATGAACAGACCAGAGTTCCAATAGAATTCTCCACTTTCCACGAATACTTTTGCCAGTTCCAGTTCGGGCTTTTCAGTGAAGGTTTTACCTTGTAGAAATTATCACCGGCGGCTTCGGCTATTTGTATATAGCCATATCCGGTTTCCGGACGGTTGGGCTTGATGCCGAGTGTCAGCAGATTGTCCGATTGGGAAACGAAGTCCAGCCCTTTTTGCGATAGCTGCCAGAAATTCGCCTTCCTTCAGGATTAAGTGGTCCGAAGGAGCTACCACTATATTGGCGTTCGGATTCAAGGCGCGGATATGATAGGAAGCCCACGCAATGCAGGGGGCTGTATTCCTGCGTGTCGGCTCCAGTAGAATCTGTTCGGGTTTAAGTTCGGGAAGCTGTTCTTTTACAAGGTCGGCATACAAGTCATTTGTTACGATAAGTATATTTTCCGATGGGGATTACCTGCTTGAAGCGGTCGAAGGTTTGCTGCAGCAAGGAACGTCCTGTACCGAAGAAATCCAGAAACTGATTTTGGAAGTGTCTTGCGGCTGAATGGCCAGAAACGGCTGCCGATTCCTCCGCCCATAATTACACAGAAATTATCCTTATTGGTTACCATGCTATTGATTTTAAAAGTTTCTGCTAATGTACTGCATATTTTACAAACAAGGAATGATTCAAGCAGGTTTTATCGTTTTTTCGCCTTTTTTAGGAAAAGTATTGCAGGTTTAGAAAAAAGCTGTATCTTTGCACCGCATTTGAGAAGTCAAACATGCCCAGATGGCGGAATCGGTAGACGCGCTGGTCTCAAACACCAGTGGATTCACTTCCATCCCGGTTCGACCCCGGGTCTGGGTACCAATAAACCCTGATAATCGACTGATTGTCAGGGTTTTTCCTTTCTGTAAGGCGTACTAAATGTGTACTGAGCGACAAAAACAAGAATAGAGTGTACTTTTGTGGTTTTCATCCTTTCATCTTTATGATTTCTTAACTCTTATGCATTCTTTCTGTCTTATTATTGCTGATG
>ENA-OQHD01000696-OQHD01000696.1-human-gut-metagenome-genome-assembly--contig:-NODE-696-length-11407-cov-2.633333_pt1 | contig 11407 bp, 16 predicted proteins | sample MGYA00242560_ERZ504711 | MGnify/ENA primary metagenome ERZ504711 (study PRJEB26092, sample SAMD00036198) | human gut metagenome | host: Homo sapiens | study: EMG produced TPA metagenomics assembly of... | reverse complement strand
TTGTGAAGAATATCAAGGAACTGTAAAGGCGTGGATGTTGCTATCCTTTGTACGCCTACCCGCAAAGTGGAAGAGTATGCAAAGGAGATCCTTGCTTTAGGCATTCATACTGTGGACAGTTTCGATATCCATACGGGTATCACTGCCTTGCGCCGCACACTGGATGCAGAGGCTCAAAAAGCATAATACGGTATCCATCATTTCTGCCGGCTGGGATCCGGGTAGTGACTCCATTGTCCGCACTATGCTGGAAGCCATTGCTCCGAAAGGCATTACCTATACTAAATTTTGGTCCGGGTATGAGCATGGGACACACCGTGGCTGTAAAGGCCATCGAAGGTGTGAAAGCCGCTCTTTCCATGACTATTCCTACAGGAACCGGCATTCACCGTCGTATGGTGTACATTGAGTTGAAGGATGGTTACGAATTTGATAAGGTGGCTGCAGCCATCAAAGCCGACCCGTACTTCGTGAATGACGAAACACATGTAAAAATTGGTTCCGAGTGTGGATGCACTGCTCGATATGGGGCATGGGGTAAACTTGACCCGTAAGGGTGTGTCCGGCAAGACGCAGAACCAGCTATTTGAGTTCAACATGCGTATCAACAATCCTGCCCTCACGGCACAAGTGCTGGTATGTGTGGCGCGTGCCGCTATGCGTCAGCAGCCGGGTTGCTATACAATGGTTGAAGTTCCGGTAATAGACCTGCTTCCGGGCGATAGAGAAGAGTGGATCGGCCATTTTGGTATAAGACACAGAAAAAACAGATGATGTGTTTGGCTCAAACGCATCGTCTGCTTGCCCCGAACACATCATCTGTTTGATGTAAATGCATCATCCGTTCTACTGCGAATGGATGATGCGGTTTTTTATGTCTGTTCTTTAAAAGAAATACCTCAGTATATCATTGAAGTTTGCCCAAATCAGCAAACCGAACAAGAGGAACATGCCCACCATCTGCGCACGTTCCATAAACTTGTCGCTGGGCTTGCGGCGTGCAATGATTTCGTAAATGAGGAATAACACGTGTCCACCGTCCAGTGCAGGGATGGGCAGAATATTCATAAAGGCAAGGATGATGGAGAGGAATGCCGTCATGTACCAGAACTGGTGCCAGTCCCACGTGGCGGGGAAAATACTGCCGATGGTTCCGAAACCTCCGAGTTGCTTGGCTCCTTCCTTGGAGAAGAGATATTTCATCTGGCCTACGTAGCCTTTCAGAGTCTTTACCCCCAAAGATACGCCGGCAGGGAAAGAGGAAAGGAAACTGTATTCCTTACGGACAACGGGCAGCAGCTTGTCGGTTGCCGTACGTGCTGCTACGCCTATTTCATAGTCGGCATTGGTCATCATGCTCAAGGTGTCTGTCACACCGTTACGGACGTATGTCAAGGTTACCTCATGGGATGCGTTGGCTTTCTTGCGCTTCAGCATCTCTTCTTTGAAGTCGTAGTAGGCTATTGACTTTCCATCCAAGTGGGTGATGCTGTCACCTACTTGCAGACCGGCGGAAGCGGCAGGGTATCCTACAATCAGGCTGTCGACTACATAAGGGAAACGGAAACTGGCGAAACGCACGCTGTCTGCCAGCAAGCGGTTCATCATGTCTTCGGGGATGTAGACTGAAGCAGCTTCCCCATCACGCAATACGCTTACCTGGCGAGCATCGACAATACTGGTCAGCAGGTCGCCATCATAGCGTTCGAACGGTACCCCGTCGGCAGATATTAGGATATCGCCGTCGCGGAAGCCTATGGCTTTGGCTGTTTCGTTAAAATCCATACCCAATGGGGCTTTTTGTACTGGTATATATTCGTCGCCCCAAGTAAAAAGTATCATGGAATAGATGAACAATGCGAGCAGGAAGTTGAACAATACACCGCCTACCATAATCAGCAGGCGTTGCCATGCCGGTTTGGCACGGAACTCCCATGGCTGCATGGGTTGCTTCATCTGTTCGGTATCCATAGATTCGTCTATCATACCTGCTATTTTTACATAGCCGCCTAAGGGTAGCCATCCGATACCGTATTCCGTGTCACTGTGTTTGGGCTTGAACTTGAATAATGTGAACCAAGGGTCAAAGAATAAGCAGAACTTTTCTACCCGCGTCTTGAACAAACGCGCAAAAATGAAGTGCCCCCCCTCATGAACAATAACGAGCAACGAGAGGCTCATAATGAGTTGCAGGGCACGAATCAAGAATGTTTCCATCTAATTATTTGCTGTTTTACGATTTTTATAATTTTCGCAAAGGTACGTTTTCTTATTTAACGTATCAAATGAGTAGATGTTTTTTGATAATTCTTTTCATTCCGGTGTATCTATCAAATCAGCTCTTCTGCTATCCGTCGGGCTTCGGCATCCGTAGCCACATAGTCTTCATAGGTGGGCTTCTGTAAGTAGGATACACGCGACATGGTCTTTTCTATTACTTCACTCATGCCAAGGAACGAAATTTTGTCCTGCAGGAAGGCGGCTACCACCACTTCATTGGCGGCATTGACAATGCAAGGCATATTACCTGCACGATGTAGCGCTTCGTAGGCCAGGGCGAGGTTACGGAAACGGGTGATGTCCGGTTGCTCGAACGTCAGTTCCGTGCACAGCTTGAAGTCCAGGCGCGGGAAAGAGGCTTTCAACCGGTCGGGATAGGAGAAGGCATATTGGATGGGCAGGCGCATGTCCGGCATTCCCAGTTGTGCTTTCACGGCACCGTCCTCAAACTGTACCATGGAGTGGATGACGGATTGCGGGTGTACCACGACTTCTATCTGGTCGGGACGTACACCGAACAGCCATTTGGCTTCGATTACCTCGAACCCTTTGTTCATCATGGAAGCAGAGTCTATCGTGATTTTGGCGCCCATGTCCCAGTTGGGGTGTTTCAGTGCTTGCGCTTTGGTGACGGTTGTTAGTTGCTCCATAGTGCAGGTGCGGAACGGACCTCCGGAGGCAGTCAGTATCACTTTTTCTATTTGGTTGCCTATCTCACCGGCCAGGCACTGGAAAACGGCGGAGTGCTCGGAGTCGACGGGTAGGATGGGGACACCGCTGAAACGTGCCAGGTCATTGATGAGCTCTCCCGCCACCACCAGCGTCTCTTTGTTGGCAAGGGCTATCGGCTTACGGGCTCGGATGGCATTCATGGTGGGCTTCAGCCCTGCATATCCCACCATGGCGGTCAATACCATATCAATGGGATTTTCGGTCACAATCTGGCAGAGGGCATCTGCGCCGGCATATACCTTGATAGGTAGGTCGGCAAGCGCTTCTTTCAGTTGCGTGTATTTCGATTCGTTGGCTATTACCACTGCCTCAGGCTTGAATCTGCGTGCCTGGGCTATGAGTTCCTCTACGCGGTTATTGGCGGTCAATACGTATGCTTCGTACTGGTCGGGATGTTCTTCGATGACCTGCAACGCTTGTGTACCGATGGAACCGGTAGAACCGAGTATGGCAATCTGTTTCATTTACTATTATGCTATTTACAATTTACTATTTGGAGACTAAAATACGATGTAAAGCTCGGGATTTACGGCCCTGCCCTTATGCCACAGCTCGAAGTGAAGGTGGGGACCGGTGGACAGCTCGCCGGTGTTTCCTACCAGTGCGATGGCTTCACCCCCGTTTCACCGCATCTCCTTCCCGTTTCAGCAGAGAGCCGCAATGCTTGTAGACTGACACGAAGTCCTGGTTGTGCTGTATTTCTATCAGATAACCCGTCTCGGCAGTGTAGGTACTCAGTATGACGGTACCGTCTAAGGTGGCCAATACGCTTTCGCCCGGATTGGCGGCAATGTCCGTGCCGAAGTGTTTTGTTTCGGCATTGAAGGGAGATGAAATCATGCCGCGTGTGGGGCGGTAGAAAAGTCAGTCCGTCTATTTCGGGGCGAGCGGTGATGCTCGTCAGGTTGTACTTTTCTGTCTCCTCGTACTGTTTGCGGAATTCGGCTTCCCGTTGTGTACGTTCCATGAGCGAATCTTCGCGCAGGTGGGTCAACGAGTCGATGGAATGTATGGTATCTGCCTTTATCTTGCCCTGGAAGATGTCCTGGATATTCATGATATAGAGGTTCTGTCTGTTCACCAGTTGCTGGAGGGAATCTACGCGCAAGGCATTCTCCACTACCTGGGCACGGATTTCCACTGTTCATATATCCCCGGGCAGGTTAGTTGCGCAGTGGGGTTAAAGGCTACGATCAGGGAGGCGATGAGAAACAATACGAACAGCACGGAGAGCAATACGGACAGCCCGTTCAGCTTGGATACGCGCAACGTGATGATATCCTCAAGGGTATTCTCGTTCGTAATCGTCAGTCTGTACTTGAACTTGATGTTACTCCAAAATGCTTTTCTTCGTTTCTTTTTCATACCTCTTCTGTTTCGTCCAAAGCTATCAAACCTTCCGGCAGGTCTACGGTGATGACCTTGTGCTTCTGGTCAATGTCTATGATAAACTCTTCTTGTGCCGGCACCAGCAGTTCTTCTCCCTGATAATCTACCACAAACAGTGTGTTGATGGTCGATGTGTCCACGTCCGTCACTTCTCCCAGCGTGCCGTGATGTACTTCCTCCATACGAAAACCGACGAAGAAGTCCCAACTCAGTTCACCTGGTCCTGCCTCTTCTGCATGCTTTACGGGGAAGTAGACCTCAATATTAGTGAACATGCGGGCGCGTTCTGCCGTGTCCACGCCTTCCAGTTTGACAAGGGCGGTGGTGTCGGAGCGGAAACGGTATTCTTCCAAGAAGAAAGGCACCAGTATACCATCCAGCAGGCAGATTAGGTATTCGGCTTCCACCCGGTCGAAGATGTCATCCGTAAAAGTGAACGATAGTTCTCCGTGAATGCCGTGGGGCCTTGTTGAATATACCTATCTTATATACTTCTTCTCTCTTTATCATCTTATTCTATTCTTGTTATTCTTGCTCCGAGCGCATTCAGTCGCCCTTCGATGTTCTGATACCCACGGTCTATCTGCTCTATGTTGTGGATGCGGCTGATGCCGTCCGCACTCATGGCAGCTATCAGCAGGGCGATGCCCGCACGGATATCGGGCGAGGTCATGTTGCCGCCACGTAGTTTAAAGCCGTGGTCGTGACCGATGACAACGGCGCGGTGCGGGTCGCAGAGGATAATTTGCGCTCCCATATCTATCAGCTTGTCCACAAAGAACAAACGGCTTTCGAACAATTTTCTGATGAATGAGTACACTGCCTTTTGCCTGGGTGGCAACCACCAGCAGCACACTGAGCAAGTCTGGTGTCAGTCCGGGCCAGGGTGCGTCGGCAATGGTCATGATGGAGCCGTCGATAAAGGACTCTATCTGGTACGTCTCTTGTGCGGGCACGTAAATGTCGTCTTCCCACTGCTCCATCTTGATGCCGAGTCGACGGAAACTGTCGGGGATAATTCCCAAGTTCTCGTAGGAGACATTCTTGATGGTCAGTTCGCTACGGGTCATGGCTGCCATGCCAATGAAACTGCCCACTTCAATCATGTCGGGGAGGATGGTATGCTCGGTTCCGTGCAGCTCGTCTACTCCTTCGATAGTCAGGAGGTTGGAGGCGATGCCTTCTATCTTAGCTCCCATCCGGTTCAGCATTCTGCAAAGTTGCTGCACGTAGGGTTCGCAGGCGGCGTTGTAGATGGTGGTCTTGCCTTTGGCAAGGACGGCTGCCATTACGATATTGGCTGTTCCCGTTACAGATGCCTCGTCGAGTAGCATATAACTGCCATGCAGTTGTTTGGCTGAGATTTCGTAGATGCCACGCTCCTCATTATAGACAAAGTCGGCTCCTAAATTCTGGATACCGATGAAGTGTGTATCCAGACGGCGGCGTCCTATCTTGTCTCCGCCCGGCTTGGAAATCATGGCCTTGCCGAAACGTGCCACCATCGGCCCCACCAGCATGACGGAACCGCGCAGGCTGGAACATTTTTTCCAGGAACGCGTCACTTTCCAGATAGGCGAAATCAATGTTGGCAGCTTGAAAGCTGTAAGTGTCAATGCCTTTTTTAGATACGCTGACTCCCATATCCCGCATCAATTGGATAAGGTTGTTGACGTCCAGTATGTCCGGGATATTGTGCACAGTCACCTCTTCGGCAGTGAGCAATGTGGCGCAGATAATTTGCAACACCTCGTTTTTTGCTCCTTGGGGTAAATGTCACCGGAAAGTCTGTGTCCTCCTTCGATTACAAATGATGCCATGAAATTAGTGATTAGGGGTTGGTGATTAGTGATTAGTGGTCTGCATGGTGATGCCGCATGGCATTAATCACTAACCACTAATCATTCAATTTTAGTATTTCCGTTTATTGTTCCGGTTGTTGTTCCGGTTATTCTGGTTGTTCACTTTCGGACGGTAGTTCTGGTCAATACGTTCGGCCATGAGACGGACGATACTGTCTGTCATTTGCAGTTTTCCGTCAGAGAGTTCGGTGAGGTCATCTGAAATCTTACGGTCATCGACGGTATCTTTGTTCCATGCCATGTAGTCTTTCTTCATGTGGTTACAAATGAGCGCTATCAAGTTCTGCTTCTCTTCTCCTTCCGGAAATTCGATGGCTTTCTTTATCAGTACTTCCAGTGTACGGCCATAGTGGCGGTAGCGGATTTTGGTACTGGGGTAGGGGATGCTCTCCGGCTTGGTATTCAGATTGTCCTTGCGGATAATTTCGTACGGATAATCTATATCCAATTGGAAGTTGGCCATGATGGCAAGGTGGTCCCATAGCTTATGTTTGAAGTCGGGCACATCGCGCAGATGGGGAAACATGTTTCCCATGATGTTGATGATTGTGTTTGCGCAACGCTGGCGTTCTGCACGGTCTTCGATTGTCAGCGCGTGGTCTACCATATTCTGGATGCTGCGACCATATTCGGGTAGGGGCATCCGATTTTTGTTGAGTGTTATATTGCATCTTTAATTAGTGATTAATGTTCAATGATTAGTGGTTAGTGATTAGTGATTAATGGGCTACGTAGTGATACCGCATGGTATTCATCCCTAATCGCTAAACCCTAAATAAGTTTCTTTGGCGTGCCGGCTACGAATTCCTTCAAATAGAAGGGTTCGAAATAGGCCACATCCTTGAAATCTTGTTCGGCTATTGCCTTCTCTGCCAACGGAAACATCATGCCGGCAAGCGGGCGGATGCCGTCGATGAAGTGTGCATTGGGATGCGTGATTTTCTCTTTGCATTTGGCTGCACCGTCACCGAAGAAATAGACGGGATGTTGCTCTAAAAATTCCAGGTAGGAGTTTTCGTCCACAATATCGGCTGCAATGTCGCGCACCGATTTCAAGGCACGGTCGTAGATGGCAGCATAGACTTCCATGCGGCGGGCGTCAATCATCGGGCAGAGTAATGCGTCGTCGGGCAACTCATCGTGGTAGAGCAATACCGGTACACACTGAACTTTCAGGGTTTCCAGCCCGATAAGTGGCAGGTTACGTCCATAGCAGACACCTTTTGCCATCGACACGCCGATACGCAACCCGGTATACGAACCAGGGCCGCAGCTCACGGCGACTGCATCCAACGGCATGGCATGGCTATCGGCAAAGGATAGCGCCTCGTCCACAAAGACTCCCAATGAAACGGCGTGTGAAGGGCCATTCAGGTCCTCTTTCTTGAAAACGTTCTGTCCGTCCTCGCTCACGGCTACGGAGCAGGCAGAAGTGGACGTTTCAATATGCAAGATACATGACATAACTTTTATTCTTGATTTTATTGTGGCAAATTTACGTGATTATTTCACTAATTAAAATAATCGTGTAATTTTGCGCAAAACTATAACATTATGATACAATCTATGACAGGCTACGGCAAAGCAACCGTCGAACTGCCTGATAAGAAAATCAACGTTGAAATAAAGTCGCTCAATAGTAAGGCAATGGACTTGTCTGCTCGTATTGCTCCGCTTTATCGTGAGAAAGAGATGGAAATCCGTAATGAAATATCACGGAAACTGGAACGCGGAAAGGTGGATTTCAGCCTTTGGATAGAAAAGAAAGAGAGTGCGGAAAGTGCCACTCCCATCAATCAGACATTGGTGGAGGGATACTACAAGCAGATTCGTGCCATATCCGAAAATCTTGGAATACCTGTACCGGATGCGACGGACTGGTTTGCCACGTTGCTCCGCATGCCGGATGTGATGACCAAGAATGAAACGCAGGAACTGAGTGAGGAAGAATGGGCTGTGGTTTATTCGGCTGTGGAAAAGGCTGTTGATGCGCTGGTGGACTTCCGTAAGCAGGAAGGAGCTGCCTCGCAAAAAAAGTTCCGTGAGAAGATCGCCAATATCTCTCATTTGTTGGAGACTATCGCTCCCTATGAGAAAGAGCGTGTGGCCAAAGTGAAGGAGCGTATTACCGATGCTCTGGAAAAGACGTTGAGTGTGGATTATGACAAGAATCGTCTGGAGCAGGAACTCATCTACTACATCGAAAAACTGGATGTGAACGAAGAGAAACAGCGTCTTGGCAATCATCTGAAATATTTTATCAATACGCTGGAAACCGGAACCGGACAAGGCAAGAAGTTAGGGTTCATCGCCCAGGAGATGGGACGCGAAATCAATACCTTGGGCAGTAAGTCCAATCATGCGGAGATGCAGAAGATTGTCGTTCAGATGAAAGATGAATTGGAGCAAATCAAGGAACAAGTATTGAACGTCATGTAGTATCAAATAGTAAATCGTCAAATCGTAAATAATTCGATGGCAAAACTTATCATATTTTGCAGCCCCTTCGGGCTCTGGCAAGTCAACGATTATCAACTATCTGCTGACTCAAAATCTGAACTTGGCATTCTCCATCTCAGCGACCAGCCGCCCGCCCTGCGGAACGGAGAAAGATGGAGTGGAGTATTTCTTTCTGACTCCTGACGAGTTCCGTCGTCGCATAGCCAATGATGAATTCCTGGAGTATGAAGAGGTATATCAGGACCGTTTTTTACGGAACACTGAAGGAGCAGGTGGAAAAGCAATTGGCTGCCGGACAGAATGTAGTGTTCGATGTGGATGTAGTGGGTGGTTGCAATATCAAGAAATTCTATGGTGAGCGTGCTTTGTCTGTTTTCATTCAGCCACCTTCAGTGGAGGAATTGCGCAAACGCTTGGTGGGGCGCGGAACAGATGCTCCCGAAGTGATAGAGAACCGCGTGGCGAAAGCCGAATACGAACTGGGCTTTGCACCGAAGTTCGATACCGTGATTGTGAACGATGACCTGGAGACAGCCAAAGCGGAAGCATTGAAAGTAATCTCTCAATTCTTGAACGAATGAAACAACGTGGAGGAGTGTACAACCAGTTGGCACCGAGGAGGAAGAATAGCCCGAAGCTGAACAAGGCATTGCTAATTATTAATAGCGTTCTGTTCGTCTGCTCCCTTGTTGTGGGTGTATTGTATATACATCATGGCGAGCCTCGTTCCAGTATTTCAATGTTTCTTATCTCTGTAGTGACGATTTTCAATGCTTGGGCTGCCTGGCGTGCGTTGCAAAGACGTCCTTTGTAAGGTTGTATATGAATAAGAATAAATGAATATAGGAATCTTCAGCGGCTCGTTCAACCCGATACACATCGGACATTTGGCCCTCGCCAACTATCTTTGCGAATACGGGGACCTGGACGAAGTGTGGTTTATGGTCACCCCCCACAATCCGCTGAAGGAAGAAAACGAACTGATGGATGACAAGTTACGTTTGAAGCTGGTGCAGCTAGCCACTGAGGGTTATCCCAAGTTTCGCGCTTCCGATTTTGAATTCCATCTGCCTCGGCCTTCTTATACTGTTCATACGTTGGATGCGCTGAAACGAACTTATCCTCAACACACTTTCCATCTTGTCATTGGTTCGGACAACTGGAGGCTGTTCCACCGTTGGTACAAGTCGGAACGTATTCTTGCCGAAAATCATCTTCTGGTCTATCCTCGCCCCGGCTATCCGGTAGAGGCCGCCTCTTTACCTCAAAATGTGCGGACAGTTTCTTCTCCGATATTTGAAATCAGCTCCACTTTTATCCGTCGGGCCATGGAGGAGGGAAAGACGTACGCTACTTCCTGCATCCGGCAGTGTGCGATGAACTCAAACGGATGCAGAATGAATCTTTAAACTGAAATAAATGTCTGTATTTGTACGTGTTTTCATATTTATTTCTTATTTTTGAACGTATCAACCTTGAATGCATGGAAGAGTTTTCTTAATACATAGATATTCCTTAATTTAATAATCCGCTTATGAGAAAAGAACTACTGTTACTGGGAGCATTCGGTATGCTGACGACAGCGACGCTTTGTGCGCAAGAGTTTCATTTGCAACCTACTCCCCAAGAATATATTACGCAAAAAGATTCTGTTGATATTCCCCGACAATACCAGATCCTTTCCGGCAATTCCGTGCAGGACGGACCTGCGTTGCCTTTACTCCGTTCATTGATGCCGGAAGAGGTGCTTGGCGCTTCTTTCCGTGTATATATAGGAGTGAAAGGAGATAAGATTATTAAGAAATACCAACATCGGATTCCACGCAAATCCGAAGGTTATTTCCTGAAAATAGAAAAAGACTGCATCGTCATAGCCGGTGCTGACGAACGGGGAGCGTACTATGGTGTACAGACTCTTGCGCAGTTGCTTGCTTTAGACAAGCTGCCTTTGGCTGAAGTGACGGACTATCCCGATGTTCCCTATCGGGGTGTGGTAGAAGGTTTTTACGGTGCTCCCTGGAGTCAGGAGGCGCGTATACGCCAGCTTGATTTTTATGGTCGGAACAAAATGAATGTCTATATCTATGGACCAAAAGACGATCCTTATCACCGGACTCCCAACTGGCGCAAGCCTTATCCTGCTCGAGAAGGAGAAGAGTTGAAAGTATTGGTGAATAGGGCGAAGGAGAACAATGTTATTTTCTATTGGGCCATTCATCCGGGTCAGGATATTCGCTGGAATGAAGAAGACCGCTCGTTATTGTTGCAGAAGTTCGAAAGCATGTACCAGTTGGGTGTGCGTGGTTTTGCCGTTTTCTTTGATGATATTTCGGGTGAAGGGACAAAGGCGGACAAGCAGGCTGAACTGTTGAACTATATTGATGACCATTTTGTAAAAGTCAAGCGGGATGTTGCACCATTGATATTGTGTCCCACAGAGTACAACAAGTCATGGACCGATGTGGAGGGAGGCTATCTCACTACGCTTGGTGATAAGTTGAACGAGGGTATCAAGGTGATGTGGACCGGTGATATGGTAGTTGCTACTATAGATAAGTCTACGCTGGACTTCGTCAATCCGCTGCTGAAACGTAAGGCGTACATTTGGTGGAATTTCCCCGTTTCGGATTATGTACAAGACCATTTGCTGCTAGGGCCGGTTTATGGAAACGGCTGAGTAAAAG
>ENA-OQHD01000694-OQHD01000694.1-human-gut-metagenome-genome-assembly--contig:-NODE-694-length-11426-cov-3.125144_pt1 | contig 11426 bp, 11 predicted proteins | sample MGYA00242560_ERZ504711 | MGnify/ENA primary metagenome ERZ504711 (study PRJEB26092, sample SAMD00036198) | human gut metagenome | host: Homo sapiens | study: EMG produced TPA metagenomics assembly of... | reverse complement strand
TTCTTTGCTCATAATCAGTTTATTTAATACGTTTATTGAATTCTTTGTTTCACGTGGAACTTTGCGCTCTATCGTCCGCAAAGTACCAGTAGCACGTTGATGTCGCTTGGAGATACTCCCGGAATCCGACTCGCTTGGGCTATTGTTTCCGGATCTATCTTCATCAGCTTCTGTCTAGCTTCGGTAGAAAGGGATTGAATGGAATTATAGTCAAACTTACCTTTTATCTTGATGCTTTCCAATCTTGCCAATTTATCCGCAATAATCCGTTCGCGTCCGATGTATCCCTCGTACTTGATGAGTATTTCTGCAGCTTCTACAATTTCTTCCTTTCTATCGGATATTTTATCCAGTTCTCGTTTAAAGGTACTGACGTGTTCGGCAATGTTCTCAATCGTTATCTGCGGACGGTTTATCAAATCTATCAATTTGCATCCCTGGCGCAGTGGAGTTGTGCCGAGCTGCTCCAATACCGGATTGATTAATGCCGGTTTCATCGAGTAATTCCGCGCGAAGTCTATAATCCGGTTCACGGCTTCACGATTTTTCTGTCAGCAGCTTGTACCGCTCTTCCTTGGCGAGTCCCAGCTTCCAGGCATTTTTCCGTGAGTCGCATGTCCGCATCATCCATACGGAGCAGGATGCGATATTCGGCACGGGAAGTAAACATACGGTAAGGCTCGTCCACGCCTTTTGTTACCAAGTCATCGATTAAAACGCCGATATATGCTTCATCCCTTGCAAGGGTGAACGGCTCTCCGCCGTGGCAATTGATGTGGGCGTTGATGCCAGCCATGATTCCTTGTCCGGCAGCTTCCTCGTAACCGGTTGTTCCGTTTACTTGTCCGGCAAAGAACAGATTCTTTATATTCTTCGTTTCCAGCGTATGTTTCAGTTGGGTGGGGTCAAAGAAGTCGTATTCGATGGCATAGCCCGGGCGGTAGATGACGAGGTCTCTGAACGCCGGTATCTTTTTCAATGCTGCAATCTGGATGTTCATGGGCAATGAAGAAGAGAATCCATTCAAGTAGAGCTCTTGGGTTGTTTCCCCTTCGGGCTCCAGGAAAAGCTGGTGCTGCGGTTTGTCGGGGAAAGTCACAATCTTGGTTTCTATACTGGGGCAATAACGTGGGCCGATACTTTGGATTTGTCCGTTGAAAAGGGGGGAATCCGGCAGCCTTCCTGCAGGATGCGGTGTGCTTCTTCGTTGGTGAAGCAGGTCCAGCAAGGGAGCTGTTTCAAATGGCGTACATGAGTGTCCATGAACGAGAACTTGTGGAAGTCACATTCTCCGTCTTGGATTTCCATATCCTCATAATGCACGCTGCGTCCATCTATGCGTACTGGGGGTTCCCGTCTTCATGCGTCCAAAGGTGATGCCATGCCTTTGCGATGGATTCGGTTAATTGGTAGGATGCTGGTTCTGCCATACGTCCACCTGGAAGCATGGTACGTCCCACGTGCATCAGTCCATTGAGGAAAGTTCCTGCGGTGAGTACTACACATTTGGCATGGAACGTTACTCCCCATAGTGTTACTACTCCCGTAATCTCACCGTTTTCAACGAGGATTTCCTGCACGGTATCCTGCCAGATATGCAGGTTGGGGATATTTTCCAGAATTTCTCTCCATGCCCAGATAAATTTGTTGCGGTCGCACTGTGCGCGCGGGCTCCACATAGCGGGACCTTTGGAACGGTTCAGTATACGGAACTGTATGGCTGTCTGGTCTGTCACCAATCCCATATATCCTCCCAAGGCGTCTATTTCGCGTACTATCTGTCCTTTGGCGATGCCTCCCACTGCCGGGTTACAACTCATCTGTCCGATTTTGTTCATATCCATTGTGATAAGACAAGTCTTCGAACCCAGGTTTGCAGCAGCGGCAGCGGCTTCGCATCCTGCGTGTCCGGCGCCGATTACAATAACGTCATACTTAAACTCCATTCGTTCAGTGTATTTTAAAACTGTGCAAAGTTACGAAAAAAGGTTGTATGCCGGGACGTGTCATATCTTAAAATCCGGATATATCTTCTTTGGCATTGCTTATATTTCCGTATCCAGCATCATACTTATTGCTTGGAATGCTTAGGCTATAGACATATTGCTTGTGTTTAGCTTAAAATACAATCAAAATGAAGCTTTTTGAATACTATTGCTTTTCTTTTTGAAAAAGATACATACCTTTGCAGCGTTTGGATATTAAAAAGTGTTTTGATTGACTAATTTTAAGGAAGAGAAGCATGAGAAAGAAATTCTTCTTGTTAATCATTGTCTGCCTGGTTATGGGGGCAGGAGTGATGGCTCAGACGTCTACGGTCTCGGGAACAGTATTTGCCGAGGACAACAATGAGCCGATTATTGGGGCATCGGTATTGGTGAAGGGTACAACGCTGGGGGCCGTGACCGATATCGAAGGTAAATTTACAATCTTGAATGTGCCGGGCACGGCAAAGACAGTGATTGTCTCTTTTGTAGGTATGCAGAAAGTAGAAGCTGCCATAAAGCCTGCTATGAAGGTGGTGCTGAAATCGGATTCGGAACTGCTGGATGAAGTGATGGTGGTGGCTTACGGCACGGCCAAAAAGGAGCAGCTATGCAGGTTCGGCTTCTTTAGTGAAAGCGGATGCGCTGAAAGACATTCCGACGACCAGCTTTGAAAACGCGTTGAACGGTAAAGTGGCGGGCTTGCAACTGACGAATAATTTCCGGCCAGGCGGGTTCCGCACCGGCCATCCGCATCCGTGGCATAGGTTCTATGAATGCCGGGAATGAACCGTTGTATGTAGTGGACGGTGTTCCGGTCTCTTCGGGCAATACGGGGCAGATGAGCGGTGAGCTCTATTCTACCAACAACATCATGAATACGTTGAACCCGGAAGACATCGAATCTATTTCTGTATTGAAAGATGCGGCGGCCAGCTCGCTTTATGGGTCGCGTGCGGCAAACGGCGTCATTCTGATTACTACCAAAAAATGGACAGATTGGCAAGCCGGTGGTGACGCTGAAAGCCGAAGTGGGCTTCACGCCCTGCTGGGCAACGGACAACTATGAAACGGCCAGCGTACAGGAGAATGTGAATATGCTCTACACCGTATTTCACGATGCCCGTACAAGCGGTAAGGGCGAAACGGACGAAAAGGCGGCAGCCTATGCCATAGGCCAGTTGAACAGCCGTTTCAACAAACATGGCTACCAATTTACCACAAATGGTACGGGAGCTTACGAGAACGTCAATATCCTTGAGTACGACAACTCCGGGCGTGGAGGCAAATACTACGATTGGGACAAGGCATATTTCCGTACCGCCATTTACCAGACCTACGATATGTCCGTCAGCGGTGCTACGCAGAATACCAACTATTACACTTCCCTTTCCTATACCCAGGACGAAGGACGTTTGAAAGATGAACAGCTTCGACCGTGTTTCCGGTCGCCTGAACCTCACCCAGAAGGTGGGGAAATTCCTTGAACTGACCACCAATGCCAGCCTGGCGCGTACCAAGAAAAGCGGTTATAATGATACACGCAACACGGGCAGTAATTACTTCATGCAGACCCGTAACTTGCTGTGGGGACTCTACTGGCCCACTGATTACAAGACCGGCGAGCTCTGGACCGAACGTTACGGTAGCTACGCCTACAATGGGCTTTATTATGACAAAGAGTGGGAGAACGGTTCTACCAGTACCAAAATCATGGCTGCGGAGACGCTCACCCTGCATCTGATGCCGGGCCTGGACCTTCGTTCTATCTACTCTTACGACAATACTACTGTAAAAGACTATATCTATTACAGTGCCAATCACTATAAAGGCTCGGCAGACAATGGGAATGTCAACGAATACCGTACTACATACGAGAAGATGGTTACCTCCACTACCGCCAATTATACCGGCACCTTCGACAAACACACAGTTGGCACCATGGTGGGTTTCGAAGCGGAGAAGAACAAGACAGACTATGTGCGTGCCACAGGAAGCAATCTTGCGGTCAGCACCATTCATACAGTTTCTACTGCCGGAACGCAGACTTCTGCCGGATATTCCTGGGGAAACTCGATGGTGTCCGTGCTCTCCAAGTTGGATTATAATTACGATGAACGCTACTTCATTTCCGGTTCTTACCGCCGCGACGGTTCTTCCCGGCTCAGCAAGCAGGAACGTTGGGGAAACTTCTGGTCAGTGGCAGGAGCGTGGAACATCATGCGCGAGGGTTTATGAGCAAATATTCTTTCCTGAGCAACCTGCGTGTACGTGCCTCTTATGGTATTAACGGTACGCTGCCTTCGGACAATTACGGCTATATGAGCTTGATGAGCTATACCAGTAAGTACATGGGTAACCCGGGCGGTACAATCACTACCGTCACCAATGACAAGCTGTCTTGGGAGACGAGCTACAACACGAATGTGGGTATCGACTTCGGCTTCTTCGGTCAGCGTCTGCGCGGTACGGTAGAATACTTCAACCGTGATTCGAAGAACCTGCTCCAGGATGTTCCCATTTCGATGGTTACGGGATTTTCCTCTACGTTGCGGAACGTAGGATGCATCAACAACCATGGGGTAGAGGTGGAGTTGAGTGGTGACATCATTGATAGTAAAGGATGGTTATGGAGTGCCGGTGTCAACGCAACCTTCCTCCGTTCTGAGGTGAAAGAGTTGTATGGCGGTGCGGACATTATCTGGTACGACCCCACCAGTAGCGACAGCCGTGCGCAATATGTATACCGGGAAGGTCAGTCCACGTTGGCTTTCTATGGATACGAATGGGCAGGTGTGGACAAGACCAACGGCAAGAACGTCTACTATGTAAATGACCCCAAGAATGGCAAGGCCGGAGATTTTGAGTATAACGGACGCGGAGCTACTTATGACTATAACAATGCCAACTACACCATCATCGGCAATGCCGTTCCCAAAGTGTATGGGGGCATCAATACCTCGGTCTCCTACAAAGGCATAGCCCTTTCGTTGGGCTTTACCTATAAGATAGGAGGAGACTTGTACGATGGAGCCTACATGGATGTGGCCGACGACGGTTATTATTGGGAGCGTATCCGTGCTAAAAGCTACTACAACAACCTTTGGACGCCAGACCATACGAACGGTACAGAGCCCCGTATCGAAGGTGTAGACCTCGATGACCCGCAACAATACAGCAGCCGCCACTTGTTCAATGCCAGTTATCTGCGCTTGAAGAATCTCTCATTGGCCTATACGCTACCCAAAGCCATGACCCGCAAGGCTTTCATCGAGAATGCCCGCCTTTTCTTCACTGCCAGCAACCTTTGGACAATAGCCAAATACAAGGAGGCAGACCCCGAAGTGAGCGAATACGGCACACGTGGTTGGGAAACCCCTATCGGAAAAAGCGTTTGTCGTTGGCGTTGAATTGAAATTTTAATGAACTGGAGGAACTAACAATGAAAAAGATATATCATTTATTGGCACTTGTGATACTTGGTGCCTTTACATTCACTTCGTGTGACGATTTTCTGGATATGCAGCCCACCAACTCCGGAAATGCAGAAGGTGCTGTCGGTACGGTAGCCGATGCGCAGGTGGTTATCAACGGTGTGATGAGTGCGATGACCTCATCGTCCTATTACGGCAGAAACCTTTTTATGTACGGTGATGCCAAGGGCGGTGACCTCACGATTTTTGCTGCCGGACGCGGACTGGATGCATTCTATACGTTCAACCACACTTCCAACAGCAATACTTATTCCGGTTTCTGGAGCCGTGGATATTACTGCATTCTGCAGGTCAACACCTTGTTGAGCAACATTGAGAAGCTGGAAGAATCGGGCAGTATGGAAGACTTTTCCGAAGCCAAAGGGCAGGCGTTGACTCTGAGGGCGCTGTTCTATTTCGATTTGGTCCGTCTCTACGGGCTTCCTTACAATTACAACAAGACCTCTTATGGAGTTCCCAATGTAACCGAGCCGCTTACGGTGAACGCCCAGCCCACCCGTGCTACTGTGGAGGAGAACTATCGCCAGATTCTGCAGGACTTGTCGGACGGGGCGGCCCTGCTTGCCAAGAAGAAGACAAAGCAGAGCGGATATGCGGACTATTACACCAACATAGCCCTGCAAGCGCGTGTGAAACTCTATATGGAAGATTATGACGGTGCTTTGAACGCTGCCCGGGAGATTATAGAAAGCGGTGTGTACAAACTGTATGAGCCTGCCGATTGGACGGCTTCCTGGAGCAAGCAGTTTGGTTCCGAGTCCATCTTTGAGCTGGGCATCACCACTGAGGAATCAGACCTGGGAACTTCTTCTTTGGGCTTTTACCTGATGCGCTACGGACAGTTGAAGAATGCCATGGGCTGGTATCTTGCCAGCGATTATTTCTTGAACCGTCTGGGTGAAGACGAGACGGATGTGCGTTGGGGAATCATGGACAACGATGAATACTGGGTGGACAATGAGATTGAACGCAAGGGAGCCTGCTACAAGTATATGGGCAGTACCACTCTGGCAGGTGACGGCAAGGCAACCAATACAGCCGTCAATATCAAGATAATCCGTCTTTCCGAGATATATCTGATTGCCGCCGAAGCAGCCTTGCACTCCACGAAGCAGGAAGCAGGCGCAGATGCCGCCGCCGGTTACCTGAATGAAATCCGCAGGCGTTCTCCCGGACTGGCACCGGCCACTGCCGCTACCATTACCGATGATATGATTCTGGACGAGCGCAGCAAGGAGCTTTTTGGTGAAGGACAACGCTTCTTCGACATGATGCGTATGGGCAGAACCATCGAATTCAACGACGATTTTCAAGATATTCCGGTGAGTCACCGTGGAAAAACAATCGACCGTACTTTCGAGAAGATTGTGCTTCCTATTTCGCAGGATGAGATAAATGCCAATCCGGCATTGGAGAACCAGCAGAATCCGGGATATTAGTCATTCCCTGCTGTCTATTGTTTGCTACTCCTTGTATATCAGGGAGGTATTTTGCCAACAAGTTGTCACTGCCTTGGCAAACTTTTGCCACGCCTATGGCAAAGTTTTGCCAACGCGGTGGCAAAGTCTTGCCAATGGGAAGGCAAAACCTTGTCATAGGCGTGGCAAGAAAAGCGGAAAAAGGTGCCTTTGATGAATTTCTTTGATAAAATGAGATGGTAATACCTTGATATTCCACAAAAATACTATTTATTGGTTCGAAATTTCTATTCTTTTTTCTGAATCGGCTTATCTTTGCTTTCGTAGAAACCAATAAAAGTTATAATACTATGAGAAGATTTTTCCTCATATCGTCATTCTTGACGTTGTTTGCAATCGGAAGCTCGGCGCAATGGAAGCCGGCAGGTGATAAAATCAAAACGGACTGGGCATCCCAGATCAATCCCGCGAATGTGTTGCCCGAATATCCTCGTCCCATCATGGAACGGAGTGACTGGAAGAACTTGAACGGACTGTGGAATTATGCCGTTATAAATAAAGGTGAGCATCTTCCGGCAGAGTTCGAAGGGCAGATACTTGTTCCTTTTGCCATCGAATCCTCCTTGTCCGGAGTTGGAAAAAGAATCAATGAAAACCAGGAACTGGTCTACCAGCGCAGTTTTGAAATTCCTTCTGCCTGGAAGGGAAAACAAGTGTTGTTGCACTTTGGTGCTGTCGACTGGAAAACGGATGTATGGGTGAATGATGTGAAAGTAGGCAGCCATACGGGTGGATTTACTCCGTTCTCCTTCGATATTACTGCCGCCCTTTCTGGCAAAGGCAATAATCAGTTGGTCGTAAAGGTTTGGGACCCGACGGATAAAGGACCTCAACCCCGTGGAAAGCAGGTCAGCAATCCGGAAGGTATCTGGTACACTCCCGTAAGCGGTATCTGGCAGACGGTATGGATGGAGCCGGTTGCCGGAAAACATATCGAGAATCTCCGTATCACTCCCGATATTGACCGTAATCTGTTGACAGTGAAGGCTGAATTGAATAGTGCATGTCCTTCCGACTTTGTGGAAGTGAATGTGTATGACGGCAATCAACTGGTAGCCACCGGCAAAAGTATCAATGCAGAGCCGGTGGAGGTGTCCATGCCCCGGAATGCCAAGTTGTGGAGTCCGGATTACCCCCTTCCTCTATACGCTGAAAGTGACTCTGAAAAGCGGAGGCAAGGTAGTGGATAAGGTGGACAGCTATGCTGCCATGCGTAAGTACTCCACCCGTCGTGACGCGGATGGCATCGTACGCCTGGAACTAAATAACGAGGCTTTGTTCCAGTTTGGACCGCTGGACCAGGGTTGGTGGCCCGACGGACTGTATACAGCTCCCACAGACGAGGCTTTGCTGTATGATGTACAGAAGACGAAAGATTTCGGTTTCAATATGATTCGCAAGCATATCAAGGTGGAACCGGCACGTTGGTACACACATTGTGACCGTTTGGGTATCATCGTATGGCAGGATATGCCGAGCGGTGACCGTAATCCGGAATGGCAGAACCGCCGCTATTTCGACGGAACAGAACTGAAACGCTCCGCCGAATCCGAAGCCTATTATCACAAGGAATGGAAGGAAATAATGGATTGTCTCTACTCTTATCCGTGTATCGGTACATGGGTACCGTTCAACGAAGCCTGGGGGCAGTTCAAGACGGTAGAGATAGCCGAATGGACGAACAGTATGACCCGACCCGTCTGGTGAATCCGGCAAGTGGCGGTAACCATTATACTTGCGGTGACATGCTCGACCTCCACAACTATCCCCAACCGGAGATGTATCTGTATGATGCACAGCGTGCCACGGTTTTGGGTGAGTATGGCGGCATCGGCCTTGTCTTGAAAGACCATATCTGGGAACCGAACCGCAACTGGGATATGTTCAGTTCAACTCTTCCAAAGAAGTGACTGATGAGTACGTGAAATATGCCGATATGCTGTATCAGATGATAAAAGAGGTTTCTCGGCAGCCGTCTATACACAGACCACGGATGTGGAGTGGAAGTGAACGGTCTGATGACTTACGACCGCAAGGTGATAAAGCTGGATGAGAAACGCGTGAAAGAGATAAATACACGTATCTGCAATTCACTTAAGAAATAGGGGCATTTACAATTTACCATTTACAAAGTACAATTTGGCTGCGCTGTCATCTGCATAGTTAAATTGTACTTTGTAAATGGTAAATTGTACATTAAAAATTGTTGTTATGAAACGATTGATTATAAAGCTTTTCCTTAGTCTGTGCCTATGGGCGGTATTGCCGGTCTGTGCGCAGGATGCTGTTCATTACTATTTCAGAACGATGGATATCCGGAACGGTCTTTCGCAGAACACCGTGTATCAGATTTTGCAGGATAGGAAAGGCTTTATGTGGTTCGGAACCAAGGACGGTCTGAACCGTTATGACGGATTGTCTTTCCGTATTTACAAGAAAGAGAACTCCGGTTTAGGAAAGAACTTCATAACTGCGCTCTACGAGGACCGCCGGGGAAATATCTGGATTGGTACCGATGGGGGAGTCTTTATTTACGACCCGGTACTGGATTCCTTTACCGCTTTCGATGAGGCCAGTGATAACGGCAGTATCATCAGGGATTTCGTCACCATGATTGGAAGTGACGAGGACGATAATATCTGGATATCGGTAGAAAACCAGGGGTTGTTCTGCTATAAACCGGATGAAGGGAGGCTGCTGAACCATCTGCACGATTCGGGACTGCCCAATGTAACCCGCTTTTGGCTGAATGGGAATACGTGTTGGCTGGCCTTGTATGCGGATAATCTTTACTATACGAAAGCTGACTTTGAAACTCCTCTGCAGCCTTTCAAGGACGCGGAAGGAAATGAGATTTTCAAGAATGATATTATCAACTGGCAGGTCAGCGGACCCCATAACTGCGTGTATATCGCTTCGCTGAACGGGTTGACAGAGATAAATCAGACTACAGGCAAGACGCGGAAACTGCTGAACACCTATGTGAGGGCTTTGCAGTTCAAATCTGACAACGAGCTGTGGGTGGGCGCAGAGTCCGGCTTGTATATTTACAATCTGACGAATGACAAGATTACCCATTTAACCGTTCCCGACCAGGATGATTTGTATGCATTGTCGGACAATGCCATTTATTCGCTCTGTTGCGACAAGGAGAACGGCATGTGGATAGGTTCTTATTTCGGTGGAGTGAATTATTGTCCTTATCAGTGGACTTATTTCGAGAAATTCTATCCGAGAGACAATCTCAGGCATTTCGGCCGTCGTGTACGGGAAATCTGTGAAAGTAATGATGGCACCTTGTGGATAGGTACCGAAGACAAAGGCTTGTTCAATTACAATCCGGAAAACGGAAAGATAGAGCCTTTTGAGCATCCGGCCATTTATCAGAATGTCCACGGCCTTTGCCTGGACGGGGATGATTTGTGGGTGGGTACGTTCTCCGGTGGTCTGAACCGGGTGAATCTTCGGACCAGGCAGGTGAAACATTATGCCAAGGGTGAGAGTGAGAATTCCATGGTCGCCAATGACGCCTTTACCATTTGCAGGACCACTACGGGAGATGTGTGGATAGGCACCATGTCCGGTCTGTTGAAGTACAATCGCTCTACAGATGACTTTACCCGGATTCCTCAGCTGAAGAATATGTTTACTTATAACATTCTGGAGGACTTCAACGGAAATCTGTGGTTTGCTACTTTCTCCAATGGAGTGTTCTGCTACAATGTAAGAAGCCAGCAGTGGAGGAATTATCTGTCTAATGAGAATGATTCGACCTCTCTTCCCTACAATAAGGTAATCAGTATCTACGAAGACAGCAGGAAGCGTCTGTGGTTCATGACGCTGGGTGAGGGCTTTTGCCGCTACAATCCGGAAACGGACAATTTTACCCGTTATGACATGTCGAAAGGATTTCCGAGCAACACTATCTACAAGATGGTCGAGGATAAGCGGGGTAACTTATGGATTACTTCCAATTATGGTCTGGTCTGCTTCAATCCCGATACGGAGAGCAAACATGTCTATACCACGGCAAACGGGCTGCTGAGCAACCAATTTAATTTCCAGTCCGGTTACATTGACAAGAAGGGACGCATCTATTTGGGAAGTATCAACGGATTCATAGCCTTTGACCCGGAAACTTTTGTGGAGAACACTTTTCTCCCTCCCGTAGTGATTACAGATTTTTATCTGTTCAACAAACGGCTTTCGGTGGATAGTCCGGATTCTCCTTTGGAGAAGAGCATCACCTATGCGGATGAGATAGAGCTGGATGCCGACCAGAATTCTTTCTCGTTTTCAGGTTGCAGGCCCTGAGTTACCAGGCACCCGAAATGAATGGTCTTGAATGTAAGCTGGAAGGCTTTGACCGCGACTGGTATACGGTAGGGCGGAATTCCATCATCAACTATTCAAACCTTCCTTATGGAAGCTATACATTGCGTATAAAAGGTTCCAACAGCGATGGCAAG
>ENA-OQHD01000693-OQHD01000693.1-human-gut-metagenome-genome-assembly--contig:-NODE-693-length-11480-cov-2.663965_pt1 | contig 11480 bp, 15 predicted proteins | sample MGYA00242560_ERZ504711 | MGnify/ENA primary metagenome ERZ504711 (study PRJEB26092, sample SAMD00036198) | human gut metagenome | host: Homo sapiens | study: EMG produced TPA metagenomics assembly of... | reverse complement strand
ATTCTGAATGATCCGAAGATGATAGAAGGAAACCAAATACTGGATCGAAGGCGTATTTGCCAGTCGCCAGCCGGACGGTTATTTCGGCCCGGTCAACGAACGCAATGGAAAACGCGAACTTTGGGCACAGATGATTATGCTCTGGTGCCTGCAATCTTATTACGAGTATTCTCAAGACCAGCGTGTCATAGACCTGATGACAAACTACTTTAGATGGCAGATGACGGTTCCCGACGACCGACTTCTGGAAGACTTTTGGGAGAATAGTCGTGGAGGCGATAATATCATTAGCATTTACTGGCTTTACAGTCATACGGGAGATGCATTTTTTGCTCGAATTGGCCGAAAAGATTCATCGCAATACTGCGGACTGGACTCAGTCGACCTCTTTGCCAACTGGCACAACGTAAACATTGCCCAATGTTTCCGTGAGCCTGCTACTTATTATATGCAGACCGGGATTTGCCATGCTGAAAGCCTCTTATAATGTCCATCGACTGATTCGTCGTACTTTCGGGGCAAGTGCCCGGTGGCATGTTTCGGGGCAGATGAGAATGCCCGTTTGGGATATATCGACCCCCGCCAAGGGGTGGGAAACCTGCGGGCTGGTTGAGCAGATGGCTTCTGATGAAATTATGCTTCGCATAACGGCGATCCCTTATGGGCCGAGCATTGCGAAGAAGTTGCATTTAACTCTTATCCGGTTGCCGTGATGCCGGAATTTTAAAGCGTTGCGCTACATCACTTGCCCGAACCATGTCGTCAGTGATTCCAAGAATCATCATCCGGGCATTGACAACCGCGGACCGTTTCTTTCGATGAATCCTTTCAGCAGTCGTTGCTGTCAGCACAATCATGCACAAGGCTGGCCCTACTTTGCCGAGCATCTGGTTTTGGCAACTCCCGACAATGGAGTGGCAACGGCTCTTTATGCAGCTTGCAAAGCTGTGGTGAAAGTAGCTGATGGAAAGGAAATCACTTTGCACGAAGAGACGAATTATCCTTTTGAGGAAGACATCCGTTTTTCTGTCTCTACCGAGGGAAAAGTTCGTCTTCCCGTTCTATTTCCGAATCCCTTCATGGACTCAAAATGGCGAAAGTGTGCGTGAATGGTGAGGAAGTGGATGCGGTTCCCGTGGCAGGGAAGTATCTCTGCATCCATCGCGAGTGGTCGGATGGTGACTGTGTGGAATTGACGTTTCCGATGTCTTTGTCCATGCGCACCTGGCAGGTCAATCAAAAACAGCGTAAGTGTGGATTACGGTCCTCTCACGCTCTCTCTTAAGATTGCTGAGAAATATGTGGAGAAGGACAGCCGCGAAACGGCCATCGGTGATTCTAAATGGCTAAAAAAGATGCTGACCCTCGAAAAATGGCCCACTACTGAGATATATTCCGGCAGCGCGTGGAATTATTCGCTGGTGTTGGACAAGACAGAACCCTTGAAACACTTCGAGGTAATCCGTAAATCATGGCCGGCCGACGACTACCCTTTTACGGTGGCCAATGTACCTTTGGAGGTGAAGGCTGTCGGCCGATTGGTTCCCGAATGGGAAATAGATGAAACCGGGTTGTGTGGCGTGTTGCCCGAAGAGGATGCAGCGAGAGGCGACAAAGAAGAAATCACACTCATCCCTATGGGAGCTGCGCGGTTAAGGATATCTGCGTTCCCGAATACAAGAGAATAAATTGATGAATGATGCGGACAGTAGTGAAGTGCTGACATCTTTAACTCCTGACTTGCATAAATAGAAAACTTAAAATAAAATGAAACGTATTGCTTTTTTGGATTACGTGCGCGTGTTTGCGTGCTTCTTGGTCATGTTGGTTCATGCCAGTGAGAACTTTTTATGGAGCTGCCGGCTCTACAGATATGGTAGGACCGCAGTCTTTCCTTCAGAATGAGGCCGATAGGTTGTGGGTATCAGTTTATGATGGTTTCTCTCGTATGTCTGTGCCTCTGTTCATGATTGTTTCGGCTTATCTGCTTGCACCGATGAAGAAAGGACAAAGCTGTTGGCAGTTTTACCGCAAACGTTTCCTGCGCATCATGCCGCCGTTCGTCTTTTTCATGGTACTATATAGCACGTTGCCCATGTTGTGGGGACAGATAGACGGCGAACAATCTCTGAACGACCTTTCACGTATCTGGCTGAACTTTCCTGCGCTTGCCGGGCACTTCTGGTTTATGTATCCGTTGATAAGTCTTTATCTGTTCATTCCGGTCATTTCACCGTGGCTGGAGAAGGTTTCGGCCAAAGAAGAACGTTTCTTCATCGGATTGTTTCTGATTTCTACTTGTATACCTTTCCTCAACCGTTGGTTTGGTGAAGTATGGGGACAGTGTTTCTGGAACGAATATCACATGTTATGGTATTTTTCGGGTTATTTAGGCTATCTTGTGCTGGCACATTATATCCGCGTGCATCTTACTTGGGGGGCGCTCCTTGCGTCTGCGGGTCGGTTTCTTGCTTATGCTGGTCGGCGCGGCGGCTACCATATGGTCGTTCTATGTCCAGGCTGTTCCAGGAGTGGTTCATTCTACACCGGTCATTGAGGTGGGATGGGCTTTCTGTACCCTTAATTGCGTGGCGTTGACGGCAGGCACATTTTTGTTGTTCGGCTGTATCAGCATTCCGCAGCCTCCGCGCATCATTGCCGAAATGTCTAAACTCAGCTACGGCATGTTTCTTATGCACATTTTCTGGCTTGGCTTGTGGGTGTCGGTGTTTAAGTCTACATTGGGATTGCCCACTGTGGCTGCCATTCCGGTTATAGCGGTATGTACGTTTATCAGTTGTTTCGTGGCAACCAAGCTCATCTCGTTGATACCGGGCAGTAAATGGATTATCGGGTAAAAACCTTGTATTCGCTTTCCCGTTGAAGGCTCGGGAGCTGTCAATTGCCTGCTGCTAACCTCACTGTAGTAGGGGCGTAGCGTCACTGCAAAATGGTTGCATTCTTTTTTCGCACTGATTATCTGCTGATTCATAAATGGTTATGCTAAGAGGAAAGGAGGTGTAATCAAAGACAGATGCGTAATTGATAAGAAAACGCCGGAACACCTATGAGGTGCGGTAGTGCGAAGGAAAGAGGTCTTACCGGAAAAGCCGATGAATAGGAAGGTTGAGGAAGAAGGTGAAGGCTGTGGAGGATGAAAATACTCTCTCTTTAGCTGAAAAGCTGTGTATTCTGCTTGAAAACGTGTACTTTTGCAGATTATATGAATGAATGGCAGAATATGAACAAATCCGAAAAGCGAGTATTAGTGGGAATGAGTGGAGGTATAGACAGTACCGCCACTTGCCTGATGTTGAGGGAACAGGGCTATGAGATAGTCGGCCTCACCATGTGGGTGTGGGGAGACGAACCGGTGGAAGCCCGCAACCTTGCCGACAGTATGGGAATTGAACACCATGTGGCAGATGAGCGTGAGGCTTTCCGGCAGATTATTGTTCAGAACTTTATCGATGAATATCGTCGGGGGCGTACTCCCAATCCTTGTGTGATGTGTAATCCGTTATTCAAGTTCCGTATCCTGACGGAGTGGGCGGACAGGTTGGGGTGTGCGTTCATTGCTACCGGGCACTACACCCGTCTGGAGGAACGGAACGGGAAGGTTTACATTGTTGCCGGGGATGATGATAAGAAAGACCAGTCCTATTTCCTCTGGCGACTGGGGCAGGAGGTGTTGAAGCGATGCATCTTCCCGTTGGGAGCATCCACCAAGATGCAGGTTCGCGAGTATCTTCGTGATAAAGGATATACGCTCAAGGCGGAAGAAGGGGAAAGCATGGAAGTCTGTTTCATCAAGGGAGACTACCGCGACTTCTTGCGCGAGCATTCCTCGGAGATAGACAGTGAAGTGGGGCCGGGATGGTTTGTCAATTCGGAAGGCGTCAAACTGGGGGAAGCACAAAGGATTTCCTTACTACACTATCGGACAGAGGAAAGGCCTGGAGATAGCTTTGGGCAAACCTGCCTATGTGCTGAAAATTAATCCGCAGAAGAATACCGTGATGCTGGGCGATGCGGAACAATTGAAGGCCGGATATATGCTGGCCGAAGAGGAGAATCTGACGGATGAAGACGAATTCTTTGGATCGGAAGAACTCACCGTGCGCATCCGTTATCGCAGCAAACCTATTCCTTGCACCGTGAAGCGCCTGGAGGACGGGCGTCTGCTGGTGCACTTCTTGTCGGAGGCTTCTGCCATTGCTCCAGGACAGTCTGCCGTGTTCTATGTCGGCCGGCGTGTGGTTGGAGGCTCATTCATCGCTTCCCAACGGGCATCGGATGTTTCTTTAATTTTTAATTTATAATTTCTAATTGTGAAAAGACTTGTACTTCTTTCAGCCTTTGTCCTGTTTGCGGCGGGAGCATCGGCACAACAAGATACTTTGAAGTATCGTATCAGCCTGAAGGATAAGGCTGCCACCACGTATTCGCTGGAACATCCGGAAGCGTTCCTTTCTGAAAAGGCGATTGAGCGTCGCCGGAAGCAGAATCTTCCGATAGACTCGACAGACCTTCCGGTATGCCGTAAGTATGTGGATGAGATTCGCAGGCAAGGCGCGAAGATTGTCGTTACCGGCAAATGGGAGAATTTTGTTACAGTGTCCTGCAACGACTCTGCATTGATAGAGCGTATTGCCGCCCTGCCTTTTGTTCGGAAGACGGAAAAGGTCTGGATAGCTCCCGGAGGTGACGGGCCGTTCATGGCGACAGAGCGCGACTCTCTGATAAACCGCCCGAGCGTGCATCCCGACAGCATTTATGGATTGGCTGTCGACCAGATACGGCTGAGCAATGGCGATAAGCTGCACGAAGAAGGCTTCAAGGGACAAGGAATGACGATTGCCGTTATCGACGCGGGTTTCCACAATGCCGACAAGATAACCGCTATGCAGAATATCCGCATCCTGGGTACGAAGGATTTTGTGAATCCCCAATCGGATATATTTGCCGAAAGCAGCCACGGCATGGCGGTGCTCTCGTGCATCGCCATGAATCGCCCCGGTGTCATGACCGGTACAGCTCCCGAAGCTTCTTTCTGGTTGCTGCGTAGCGAAGACGAATACTCCGAGCATCTGGTAGAGCAGGACTACTGGGCTGCTGCTGTGGAATATGCCGATAGCGTGGGAGTGGATGTGCTTAATACTTCATTGGGATATTACGCTTTCGATGATAAATCCAAGAATTATAAGCTCCGCAATCTGGATGGGCACTATGCGCTGATGTCACGTCAGGCATCGCGCATAGCCGATAAGGGCATGGTATTGGTATGCAGTGCCGGAAATTCGGGCACCGGTTCTTGGAAGAAGATTACGCCTCCGGGCGATGCCGAGAATGTGCTGACGGTGGGTGCTGTCGACAAGGAAGCTGTTCTGGCTCCTTTCTCGTCTGTAGGGAATACGGCAGACCATCGGATAAAGCCGGATGTTGTAGCCGTCGGGCTGGGTGCCGACGTTATACGTACGGACGGCAACCAGGGAAGGGCGAACGGTACCTCTTTTGCCTCACCCATTATGTGCGGCATGGTGGCTTGCTTGTGGCAGGCTTGTCCCGAACTTACGGCAAAAGAAGTGATAGAATTGGTGCGCCGTTCCGGTGACCGTACGGATTATCCTGATAATATCTATGGCTATGGCGTGCCCGATATGTGGAAGGCGTATCAGGATTATCAGTCCGAAAGAAACAAATAACGAGAATTTCTGTTGGCTTGCCAATAGTGTATTGTCACTTTATCACGAATAAAGTACCGCTTTATTACGGATAAAATTTTATAAAGTTATAACTGGTTGAATGATAGCTATATGGAAGCCTTGTCTTTACAAGAGTTGAATGCCCTTGTGCGCCGTAGTCTGGAGCAGTGTCTCCCCGATGAGTTTTGGGTGCAGGCAGAGTTGAGCGATGTGCGTACCAACAGTACAGGGCATTGCTATCTGGAATTTGTGCAGAAAGATCCCCGTAGCAATAGTCTGGTAGCTAAGGCGAGAGGCACCATCTGGGCAAATGTGTTTCGGTTGCTGAAGCCCTATTTTGAGGAGGCTACGGGGCAGGCATTTGTCTCGGGCATCAAAGTGCTGGTTCAGGTCACTGTCAGTTTCCACGAACTTTATGGATATAGTTTGACAGTGCAGGACATAGATCCCACCTATACGTTGGGCGATATGGCGCGTCGCCGCAGGGAAATATTGAGGCAGCTTGAGGAGGAGGGAGTCCTCACTCTTAATAAAGAACTGGATATACCCCGCCTGCCACAACGTATTGCCGTCATATCTTCACCGACGGCGGCGGGCTATGGTGACTTCTGTCATCAGCTGGAAAACAATTCCCGGGGGTTCTACTTTTATACGGAGCTGTTTCCTGCCTTGATGCAGGGTGACCGTGTGGAGGAGTCTGTCCTTTCTGCTCTCGACCGGGTGAATGCACGCTTGTCCGAGTTTGATGTGGTTGCCATTATTCGCGGTGGAGGCGCCACGTCCGACTTGTCCGGTTTCGATACCTATCTGCTTGCTGCTGCTTGTGCACAGTTTCCGTTACCTATCATAACGGGTATCGGTCACGAGCGGGACGACACGGTGCTGGATTCTGTGGCACATACCCGTGTAAAGACCCCTACGGCCGCCGCCGAGTTCTTGATAGACCTCATGAACAATGCCGCCGATGAACTGGAAATGCTTGTTTCCCGCTTGCATGAGGGGGTCAGGAATCTGTTGCAGCAGGAACAGCGCAAGTTGTCTGTCTGCAAGAACCGGATTCCTTCTGTCTCATACCGCTGCATATCCGATGCAAAAATTGGCTTTACTGACTGCGCGGAAAGATGTAGTGCAAGCTGTCACTTCCTATTTGTCCCGCTATCGCCACCGTCTGGAATTGTTGCAGCAACGCTTGGTGGATGCTTCACCGGAAAAGCTGCTTGCCCGCGGTTACAGCATCACGTTGAAAGACGGGAAGGTTGTGAAAAATGTCGGCTTGCTGAATGAAGGAGATGAAATCACCACCCTGCTCCAAAAAGGAGAAGTAACCTCAATCGTAAATCGTAAACCGTCAAATCGTAAATAATATGGTGTCCAAGAAAAAAGAAACCTACTCCGAAGCCATGGCACGTTTGGAGAAAATTGTCGGCCAGATAGACAACAATGAACTGGAGATAGATGTGCTTGCTGAAAAAATTAAAGGAAGCAAATGGAATTATAGCATTTTGCAGCGATAAATTGACCAAAGCTGATAAGGAAATTGAAAAAGTTACTGTCGGAGAAGCGGGAATCTGAAGAATAAAAGCTATTTTTGTTGCAAAATGTACGTAATAGAAGTAACTAATACTTTGAGATATGAAAGAACTTGATTGGGCTAATCTGCCGTTCGGATACATGAAGACAGATTACAATGTGAGAATTTACTATCGTAACGAACAATGGGGCGAACTGGAAGTTTGCAGCGAGGAAACCATTCCTATGCATATTGGCTGCCACTTGTTTGCACTACGGTCAGGAAGCGTTTGAGGGTTTGAAGGCCTTTCCGTGGCAAAGACGGTAAAGTGCGTATCTTCCGTTTGGAAGAGAATGCAGCCCGCCTGCAATCCACTTGCCGTGGCATCTTGATGCCGGAACTTTCTACAGAGCGTTTCAAAGAAGCTATTCTGAAGGTGGTGAAGCTGAACGAGCGTTTCATTCCGCCTTATGAATCGGGTGCTTCTCTGTATATCCGTCCGTTGCTGGTGGGTACCGGTGCACAAGTAGGCGTACATCCTGCCAGCGAATATCTGTTTGTGGTGTTCGTGACCCCGGTAGGTCCTTACTTTAAGGGTGGATTCTCAACCAATCCGTATGTCATTATCCGCGAATTCGACCGTGCTGCTCCATTGGGTACCGGTACTTATAAAGTAGGTGGTAACTATGCAGCCAGTTTGCGTGCCAACAAGAAAGCGCACGATTTGGGTTATGCCTGTGAGTTCTATCTGGATGCCAAGGAAAAGAAATACATGGACGAATGTGGTGCTGCCAACTTCTTCGGCATCAAGGACAATACGTATATCACTCCGAAGTCCACTTCCATCCTGCCCTCCATCACCAACAAGAGCCTGATGCAGCTGGCAGAGGATATGGGCATGAAGGTGGAGCGCCGTCCGGTTCCCGAAGAAGAGTTGCTGACTTTCGAGGAAGCGGGTGCCTGCGGTACAGCTGCCGTTATCAGCCCCATCGAACGTATTGACGACGTAGAGAACGGCAAGGCATACGTTATTTCCAAAGATGGAAAACCGGGACCGGTATGTACGAAGCTTTACAACAAGCTGCGTGCCATCCAGTATGGTGACGAGCCAGATACTCATGGTTGGGTAACGATCGTTGAATAATACGGTAATGTCTATCGTATAAGACTTGCCGGGACTTTGTTTTTATACTTTTAGGCACGGATTGCGCGGAAAGCACGGATAGATTGAAGAGAGACCGTGAAAATCCGTGTAATCCGTGCCTAAAATAATATGTTTTATGTTTCAATGCTTCTTAAATGGGAAAGAACAAGTTAGAGAAGTTTGCCGATATGGCGAGTTATCCGCATGTTTTCGAGTATCCGTATTCCGCGGTAGATAATGTGCCGTTTGACATGAAAGGGAACTGGCATGGGCAGTTTTTCAAAAACGACCATCCTATTGTTCTGGAACTGGGCTGTGGTAGGGGAGAATATACTGTCGGATTGGGACGTATGTTTCCCGAAAAGAACTTCATCGGAGTGGATATAAAAGGGGCTCGTATGTGGACGGGAGCTACCGAGTCGCTGCAATCGGGCATGAAGAATGTGGCCTTTCTGCGTACGAATATCGAAATTCATAGACCGCTTTTTTTGCTCCGGATGAAGTGAGTGAAATCTGGCTTACTTTCTCGGACCCGCAGATGAAGAAGGCTACAAAAAGGCTTACTTCCACTTATTTCATGGAGCGCTACCGCAAGTTCCTGAAGAATGACGGTATCGTTCATCTGAAGACGGACAGTAACTTCATGTTTACCTATACCCGGTACATGATTGAAAGAAACCGGTTACCGGTGGATGTGATGACGGAAGACTTGTACCACTCTGGCATGGCTGATGAGATACTCAGTATCAAGACCTATTATGAACAACAATGGTTGGATCGTGGCTTGAATATCAAGTATGCCAAGTTCCATCTTCCGCAAGCGGGCGAGTTGCAGGAGCCGGATGTGGAGATAGAGCTGGATGAGTACCGCAGTTATAACCGTAGTAAGCGTAGTGGACTACAAACCAGTAAATGATGCGAATCAGTGGTTAAAAATACTACTGATTCGCATAAAAATAGTAAATAGTAAATCGTCAAATAGTACATACAATGACATTATATCCAAAATTAATCCTTGATGCATTGGCAACAGTGCGTTATCCCGGCACCGGAAAGAATCTTGTTGAGGCTGAGATGGTGGCCGATAACATGCGGATTGACGGGATGAAGGTCAGCTTCTCGTTAACATTTGAGAAACCGACTGATCCGTTCATGAAGTCAATGGTGAAGGCTGCCGAGACAGCTATACATACGTATGTCTCTCCCGAGGTGGAGGTTGTGATTACGACTGAAAGCCGTCAGGCGGCACGTCCGGAAGTGGGTAAGCTATTACCCCAGGTGAAGAATGTTATCGGAGTGTCTTCCGGAAAAGGTGGGGTAGGTAAGTCCACGGTTGCTGCCAACCTTGCCGTGTCTTTGGCAAAGTTGGGTTATAAAGTAGGTCTGCTGGATGCTGATATCTTCGGGCCTTCTGTTCCAAAGATGTTCCAAGTGGAAGATGCCCGTCCGGTGGCAGAGAACATTGGTGGACGTGACTTGATTGTTCCGATAGAGAAGTATGGCATCAAGTTGCTTTCCATCGGTTTCTTTGTAGACCCCGACCAGGCCACTTTGTGGCGGGGAGGTATGGCAAGCAATGCCTTGAAGCAGCTGATTGGTGATGCCGATTGGGGAGAACTGGATTATTTCCTTATCGACCTTCCTCCCGGAACGAGCGACATTCACTTGACAGTGGTGCAGACTTTGGCACTGACAGGAGCTATCGTTGTTAGCACGCCGCAGGCTGTGGCGCTGGCAGATGCCCGCAAAGGCATCAATATGTTTACCAATGATAAGGTGAATGTGCCCATTCTCGGTTTGGTGGAGAACATGGCTTGGTTCACGCCTGCCGAATTGCCGGAAAACAAGTATTATATCTTTGGGAAAGAAGGCGCAAAGAGACTGGCTGAGAAAATGAACGTACCCTTGCTGGGACAAATTCCTATCGTGCAGAGTATCTGCGAGAGCGGTGATAAGGGGACTCCGGTTGCTTTGGATGAGAATACGGTGACCGGGCGCGCTTTCCTGCAACTGGCTGCTGCCGTAGTCCGTCAGGTAGACCGCAGAAATATGGAAATGGCGCCGACACGGATTGTGGAAGTGCATAAAATAAACATGGATATTTTCCTTATGAAAAAGGAGCAATTGCCCGTCGCCAGGTAACTGCTCCTTTTTCATTTAAACTTGTTTAGAGAGAAAATTAGTTTATTTAGTTGGAGTAACAGTGGCATTCTGGACAGCAAGGCTTTTCTCCGGTTCTTGACAGGCGGAACATGATGGGGACTGTATATTTTACGTTTACAGCTTGTCCTCTTTGCATGCCGGGCTTCCACTTGGGCATGATGGTAGTCAGACGGATTGCTTCAGCGTCTAGCAGTGGGTCGGCACCACGGATTACTCTGGGGCAGATGATGTTCCCTTCTTTATCCACTATAAACTGTATGACCACTCTTCCCTGAATCTTAGCTTTTTGTGCGGCTACCGGATATTTGATATTTTTGCCGATGAATTCCATCATTGCAGACATGCCGCCGGGATATTCCGGCATTTGTTCTACGACTTCAAAAATCGGTTCCCTCCTCCGGTACCGTTGTTCCTTCCGGAGCATAACCCACTACCACCATTTCATCTATTTTGCTTTCAATGGGAGCATACTTAACCTGTGTATTGTTTTCCCGTCAGACGGAACATCACGGGAACTGTATATTTTACCCGCACGGCTTCTCCTTTTGTGTGCCGGGTTTCCATTTGGGCATGGCACTGATTACGCGCACGGCTTCTTTGTCCAGTTCGGGTCAATACCACGAAGCACTCTCGCATTGGCGATGCTGCCGTCTTTTTCCACCACGAATTGTACGGTTACCCGTCCTTGTGTGCCTTTCTTCATGGCTGCTTCCGGATACTTGATGTTCTTGCTCAAATATTCCATTAGTACCGGCATGCCTCCACCGGGGAATTCGGGCATATGTTCCACTACTTCGAAAATAGGATTGTCGAGAGTATCCTTGTCCACTACCTTTCCTTTGTAAGTCACAGCTTTCGTGTCTTGTTCCGGTTGGGGAGCTGCTTGAGGGTCTTGAACTTCCGGTGCTGGTTGTTCGGTTTTGGGATCTACGGCCTCTATGACTTCCGTTGCAATCTT
>ENA-OQHD01000692-OQHD01000692.1-human-gut-metagenome-genome-assembly--contig:-NODE-692-length-11480-cov-2.812649_pt1 | contig 11480 bp, 16 predicted proteins | sample MGYA00242560_ERZ504711 | MGnify/ENA primary metagenome ERZ504711 (study PRJEB26092, sample SAMD00036198) | human gut metagenome | host: Homo sapiens | study: EMG produced TPA metagenomics assembly of... | reverse complement strand
ATTGCATTCGGGAAAAAGCCTTTGAATATTTGTCCGAGTCCGTTAAGGTCATAGGTGAAGCATTCTTCTCTTACATGCCATTCTTCCAGCATCGCTTTTACGGTATCGACTGTTTTCTTGCTGTCAAGTTTGCAAACAAATATGTCTCTTATATGCCATCCTTCCCACAGCCACATGACAAGACTGTCGCCACCCTCAAATGCCGCATCACATGATACCCGGCGTATTCCATCACCTATCTGCATGGAATTGCGGTATAAGGCTTCCATGTGAGTCAGCTTTATTATATCATCTCCGGCAGCTTTGTATTTCCAGTTACCGTCAAGATCGCGTGCGCGTTGTTCGTCTGACTGGTTGACAAGGTTAGCCAAATAGGTCGGATCAGAAGACATCAGTTTTACATTATCGGAAAGTTTTGCTTCAATAAAAGTAACCGACTTGATAAACAGTTCTTGTGGTGTGCCATATTGCTCATACTCCGGCTTCCAGTAGGCGTGTATAATATCCTTGCATTGCTCATATACTTCCTCACGGGTATCTCCCCAATATATACCTGAAACATTGTCCCCGTCCATAAAACAATACCGGACTCTGCCATCACGTTCCGGGATTGGAAGACCATCTTCTCCGATCCACCAGTCAATGAATTTTGCAACCCAGCTGTCAGGATCAGGGTTACATGTTCCGATAAAGCGGTTACGGATATGAAAGGCGTTACGGTTACAAGTGATAAGGTATTTGAATTTGAGATATTCCATGTGGGTTATTTCATCCACACCTATATATGCGAACTGTTTACCTTGAAAACGCATTTTTGAAATCGTCAAGTGTGTCAGCATGATAGCTGAATTTTAAAAATCCACCTTTATAGAAATTCCAGCGCATGTCGTTTTTGGACTTGTTGTATTCCCCAAAATCATCATATAAGGTGGATGATGTTTCTACCATATCAGAGAGATCGTCTATCTCATGCCGGAGAAGCACAGAACGGAAGTTTTATTTTTTATATCTTTCAATGTTTCCATAAGAAGAGTAAAAGTTTTACTTCCTCCACGGCATCCCCCACAGATGGTAATATCAGCCGGGGTGGAGAGCATGTTTTCCTGCCCTCCACCTTGTGCGATTATCTTATTCGGATTAGGAATTTTCCTATCCGCGTCCCTTAACATTTGGATATATTCATAATCAAGCACCAAACTGGCATTAACCGTTTTTATTCCACTATATTTCTCCATAAAAAGAAAACCGATCCTCACATTACACATGTGGAGACCGGCCTATAAGCTCTGATTCTAATATTGCAGTACAAAAATACGCATAAAGAGTATTATTTTCTACATTTTAATAGAAAATAATATCAAAAATGTTTTGAGAAAAGAAATCCAGTACATATATTTGCAACGAAAACATGGAGTATGATAAAAATTAGTGCGGATAAAGATGCAGATCAAAGGGAAATATACAACAAGATAGTTTTATGTCCGATATGCGGTCAGAAACTAACTGATATAAGCTATGTCAATGGTGTTGTTATATTGAGAGTGAAGTGTCGTAGATGCAAGAACTACATAAATGTGGATATTGTGGGTACAAAGTAGTTTTCAGGATAATATCGCGGAGTGGAGCAGCTGGTAGCTCGTTGGGATCATAGCCCAAAGGTCATTCGTTCGAGTCGAATCTCCGCAACAATAGTTGGAGTTGCCGCATTGTTTCTCCCTTCGATGTGGCGTATGGGGATAAAGGGAGAATATGGAAAGATGGCAGACGTGGTGTATGCGCCGGACTGAAAATCCGGTTAAGGTGATTCGATTTCATCTCTTTCCACAAAACCTATACGGTGTGGTTCAATTCCCACAGGTACGCTGAAATGGGGTATCGCAGGTTAGGTGAGTATAGGTATATTGTCCGGTTAGCTCAATTGGTAGAGCAATACACTGTTAATGTAAAGGTCGGTAGTTCGATTCTATCACCGGGCGCAATGAAGCGGAGATAGTTCAGTTGGAAGAACGTCAGATTCCAAACCTGATTGTCGGGGGTTCGAGTCCTTCTCTTCGCGCATATTGAGATATGGTGTAATGGCAACACAGCAGATTTTGGTTCTGCTATTCAAGGTTCAAATCCTTGTATCTCAACAAATGGCGTATTCGACAAACGGTTAGGTCGCCACCTTTTCACGGTGGAAATCAGAGTTCGATTCTCTGATACGCTACACAAAATTGAATAACGTCCGAAGTACAAGGGAAGTGCGGTGGTTTCACAGAGATGTATTGTAGTCCGCACATTTGGAAGTATGGGTGAGTGAATGATACCACCTCTTTGCTAAAGAGGCAAGCTGAAAGGCTTCGGAGGTTTGAATCCTTCTGCTTCCGCAATTAAATATAAATATATAAGGCCAAAGAGTCAGATTGATGCAAAAAGCATTGTCTGACTCTTTTTTATTCAACATAAACACAAAATAACACGATGGAACAAGAAAAATCTTATCCACATTAAGCGAGAAACTTGGAGAAACCAGTTTTTTCACCGCAGACATTACAGACGTATGTAGAACTTAATCCCATAGCCGAAGGTTCGGAGCCTGACGAGGCTTATTGGAACAAGGCTGTGAATTTTCTGAAAGGGATGCAAGGACAGTACAACCATGATGTCGCAACCAGAGTTGAGGACTTTAAGAAAAACTATAAGCCCCAACCGACTCCCCCGACACCTCCAACTCCACCGGTACCACCGAAAAACGATGATGAACTGGAGAAGAAACTGAAAGAACTGGAAGCACGTTTAGACGCGGAAGACAGCAAAAAGGTTCAAGCTGATTTGTTGAAGAAGGTTACGGCTGCAATGAAGGCCAAACAAGCGAATGATGATTATGTGTTGAGCAAGACCTTACAAGGGGTAACTTTCGATACCAAGAAAACTGTGGATGAACTGGTTACTGAATTTCTGCCGAAATATGATGCAGAATATAAGGCGTGCAGGGGTTATGGCACCGCCCCAAGAACTTCTGACGGTTCAGGTGGAACACAACACAATGCAGCCAGCAGATACTTTGAACGTAAAGGCAAGAAGGAAGGCTGGAAGAAGAATTGAAATTATTAACTCTAAAACAATAAATGTATGGGAACAATGGGTAACACGTTTGATGTGAACACCGTGAAATACGGACATGCCCGTAAAGTGTGGCGTGAAATCCGTCACCGTTATCCGGGCGGTGGTATGGTGAGCAACATTTCCGATTGGGTTGCGGTTGGCAAGATTCCTGCCGGTACAGCTGTGAAGTTTGATCTTTCAGGTAAGACATTCACCGCTTATACGGATGCACAGATCAAGGCGGCTGAATCAGATATTACCACTCTTGGCATTAATGGTTATTTGCAAGAAGATATTCTTGTAGCCAGTGGCAACACAAAGGCCAGTGGGACAGTAGTCTATGCCGGAGAGATTTATCAGTACATGTTTGACGAAGAAGTGGTCGCTATCCTGCAAAAGATTACTACACTTCCTCAAATTGTATGGGTGCAGTAAAAGAATTTGAAAACAACATTTAAAATACGACAATTGTATGAATACACTTCCTATTGATTTGTACAAGGTTATCGAGTATGGGCTTGGTGGGGACACTTGGCAAGAATTTATTGACCGTTACAAGGAGAAGTATGACCTACTTCAAATTGATGGTTTTGAATTTGAAGCAACCAAGTTGGATTATACTTTCTCCCAGCTTATTACGAGCCTCGGCGTGAAAACGCTGCCAGCTTACGTTGATCCGGAAAGTCCGGGTTATGAAGCTGCATTGGGAGAACTCGAAGGAAGGACGGGTAATATCCCGACTCAAAAGAAGTTCTACCGTTTGAACCGTGTGACTGTGAGACAACAATTGCAGCTGTTGCAACGGGTAGGCATGTCCGCATTGACGGAAGAGATGCAGAATGTGTTCTTGGGCTTGCTTGATGAAAGTGCTGACGGTCTTATCGGATCGTACTACAATGCGCTTACTCACCAGCGAATGAGAATTGTTTCCACGGGTAAGTTCACTATTGATACTGATAACAACCCACGTGGTTTGAAGGGTATCACTATTGACTTTAATATCCCTGAAAACCATTATCAAGTATTGGCCGGCACAAGCCGCTGGTGGACTAAGGATGAACATATTCCGGCAAATCAAGGCTCTGCCTCTGATCCGATTATGGATATAAAGAACAGAGTGAAAGAGATTCGCCGCAAATATCATTATTTGGGCAAGATCAGGATGGAGCTGGCGCAGGACTTATGGGATGATTTAATGACTCATACCGCGGTTCTTAAACGTATCGGCCATTCCCTCTATCCGACTGTGACGGATGATAGTACGGTTATTGCCAATGCACAGAATGAAGATGAAGACCGCCTGAAAGCCATTTTCAAGAAACTGGTTAAGGTGGATGAAATCGTGCCACGTGACAGCTATGCTTTTGTTGACAAGCCCGGTAAGGATGCGGACGGACAACCTGATCTTATCACTGAACAAGTGGAGAACTTCAAGGCCACCAATATTGCCTTTATACCAGTAGGTCAGATCGGTACTATTCAAGGTGTGGAGCCTTTGACTTTGGGATATGAGGCAAACAAGGTTGCTTCTTATGACGGTGGACGCTTGAAACTGACACAGAGAGCCAATCCTGAAACACATTCAATCTATATTGAAAGTGAAGCCGCCCAAATGTGTGTGCCGAGAATGCCACAGTATATGTTCATCTCTACTGTAACTGTGTAATTCTTAAATTCATGCAAGAATGAATGAGGAACTTTCTCATACGGAAGATATGACCATTGAGGACTTTTTGAGTGGCGCAACTGCTTATGAAATAGCGGACAACGCCCTCAAAAGGGTTCTTGTCAAGCGGAAAATCGCTTTTGGAACAATGGTAAGTGAACTGACCGAAAGGCAGCTTGATCTTGCCACTGCCGATATTTACATGTGGTGTGCAAGCACTCCAAGCAGTAAGAATGATACCGAAGACAGTGACGGGGGATGGAAGCATAAGGAAGGTGGTTGGCAGACCAGTGCATACGACAAGCGGCAACTCCGTGAAATGGCGAAAGAACTGTATGAGAAATGGGATGAAGAAGTTGTAAAGGGCAGTAAAATCAGAATAGTCAATTTTTGAGTATGAAAGTGAATAATCCACGGCATCCGCACAAATGTACTGTTTACCGAATTATAGGTGAGGATTCTTTCAGTGATGGTGAGAAGGTGATCTTGTATGAAGGTATATGCCGAAAGGAAGGTAGTACAAATTTGCGGACATTCAAAACCGATAATGTGATAAAGAGCGATTATCTGTTGAGCCTTCCCGGAATTGTTGAAGGAATATTGGCCGGTGATTTGATAGATGTCACGGACAGACAAGGCACTTTCACTCAATGTATGGTTACTGATAGCTATGCCGGAAATTTGGGAACAACTGTGTATTTCAATCTTGCAAAAATTAACGCATGGATAACCGGAGTAATGAAGTATTGTTTGATGAAGGAATGAGGAAGGCAAAGGAGCTTGTTTCAGGATATATCTTTGATGTCTTGACTAAATGCTGTGAAGACCTTATCCAAGATGCACTTGATAACAAGTCAGGCTTTCGGAATCTTACGGGTAATACATAACCAGTTATGCGTGCGGATTATTCATGAACGGTAGATTTTCCTATTTCGTTTGTAGTGGAGATTCAATGAAACAACCGGTGAGAGTAAAGCTGACTAAAGGTGAAACATTTGTAGGTGTCAGTTATGATAATCAGAACAGACGTTTTACTGGAACAATAGAAACTGATAAAGGTTATGGCGAAGCATTCTCCTTTGATTTCTTGAAAAGATATAAGTCGGAATCACGTAAAGGATTTGAGATAGTAATGTGCACGGGTACTGAATATTCAACCTATTTGGAGAATGTGTTGAATGCAGATGTTCTGACCGGAACATTTCAAAGGGCACAAAATACATTATTCAAGAACTTTAAACCAATGAAATGATGGGACGGACAGTTTATAGACGTATGGATATATTAAAACAAATCGCTGATGCAGTAACCGGCATTGGTGAAAAGGTTTTCATAACAGATCGTCCGGCTGCTGAACAAAAGGCGATGAAGGACTTTGTTGTTATCCGGTTGCCACAAACTATCCAAGATAAAGGAAGTACCTACCAAGACACTTACTGTCAGATAAACGTTTTTGCGCATGATCGCTCAAACGGTATTGAGAATACAGTCCGTTTGGATGAAATGCAAATGGAAGTGGTTTCAAAATTTCCAATAGTGACGGAATTGTTTTCAGCTGTAAGTCCACGATTGCTTCCCGGAGGAAATGACGGACTCGGTTTTCATTCCTTAATAATACAAGCGAAGCTAATAATAAACAAATGACACAAACTTAAAAAGATACGATTATGGCAGAAATTTCTATTACTACCAAACTGGAAGAGTTAAAGGTGCTCTTTAATCAGATGAAGGAGGTTTATTATGTGTCCAAAGTCAATAGTGACCTCGCAACTTTAGCGGCTTTTGATATGGAGCTGCCGGTACTCTCTGACGGAGTTACATTTGATACCGGAGCTGCCGATGTTTCCAAGATCAAGTTGACAACCGGAGCAACTTGGACTTCTATTGCTAATGCTGGAGATTCCGATATTCAGTTTCAAGTACCTTCCGTGGCAGGAAAGATCAATGACTTGTTACTGAACAAGAAAGCGGAAACGGTGACTATGACTGCTACCATTGATGGTGAGACTTATGAAGGTGAAGGTTACAATATCGAACCGAAGAAAGTAATCGGAGGACTCTTCATGCGTAGTGAAGACCGTCAAACAGCCTTGTTCTTACCGAATGTTGAGGGGTATAGCAACTTCGTCAGCGAGCAGGATAAGCCGGGGTACTTTAATGTATCTGTTTCTCCGTTGAATGATGCTAAGGGTGCCTCTATTTACATTTTACGTAAAAAAGTGTCCGAATAAAAAACTTAGGATATAACACTTTGCAAAATTCATATCAGCGAAAAGGTGGTGAGCTACTTGATACCGGCCACCACCTTTTTTCGTATAAAACACGATAAAATATGACAAAGAAGAATGACATAACACTTCCTACACCGGAGGATGAAAGGCTATTGAATGATGTGTTGGAAGACAGTGTGGACTATGTGGAAGTCCGAGGAAAGAAATATGGTATTTCATGGCTGAAAAGAGGGACTATACGCAAATTCACCAGTACCATGCAGAAATCGGGAAATGATGATAAGATCAGTTGCCAATGTGCAGCCGCTATCATTTTGAACGGATATTGGAAGATCAAGTTCTTCTATCCTTTCTTGTGGCGATGGTTCTTTTATATCAAACAATATGGAGATCATGAGCTGATGAAGGTTATAGCCGTCGGCAAAAAAAAAGTTCCAGTGGAAGACTACTTGACTGCTACCATATATCTGACCGCGATGAAGGACACGATGATGACAATGACAAAAGAGGAAGCAGAGCATATCCTTCACGAACCAGCTACGGACAAACGTGGGAAATAGGCAAGTCCTATCCGTGGCTGACAGAGCCTTTGAGAGTATTTGGGATTCCAATAAGCAAGCCCTTGTTTGGTATTTATTGGGTACTTACAAATGCACAAATTGAACTATTGGCAATGGATGTGTCTATTGTGGTTACAGATTGTGACAAGGACAACAAGGAAAAGAAGCACGATACGAAGAACTTCAAATCCCCTTCCGTAAGCGAAATAGAGGATGCTGCCAAACGCTGGAAAGATAAGTATGGCAATGGAGAAACAGCAATTAACATTAATGATTATAAGTAACACAAACACAATAATATATGGCTGATCTCGGTAATTTATATTTTGATATACTGTTCCGTGATAAGACAGCGGAACAACGTAAAAAACTTGAAAGCGGAAATCACCAAAGACTTGCAGGCAAAACTTGATGTGGGTTTTGACAAGAAGAAGTTGGTTGGCGATATGAAGACTTTGCTTCAAAGTGAGAAGTTTAAGATCAATGTGGTAGTGGATAAGGCCAGTACCACACAAGCTGTCCGTGCCGCCTTGCAAGCCGCCGGGTTGAATACAAACTTTACAGCAAGTGATTTACGCGCCGCCAAAGCCGCAGCCATTCAAACCAAAGCGGAGGCTTCTGCCGCAGCTGCACGTGAGCTTGCGCGACAAAGAGCCGCACGTGCCGCCAAAGCGGAACTGGATTTGGCTAATGCCCGTGAGAGATCAGCCAATGCAGCAAGACGGCACATGACAGCTACTCTCAATATGAATGGAGCAATGAACAGTCAGTTGAGTATTGTCGGACAACTAAGAAATGAATTTTTAGGGTTATACTCCATTTATGCGGCACAAAATTTTTTACGTGCGGTGGTTGATATTGGTGGTGAATTGGAGAATCAGAAAATTGCAATGGCCTCTATCCTGCAAGATGAAGGCAAAGCTACGACCATATTCAATCAGATTAAGAAACTGGCTGTTGCTTCTCCGTTCGGGGTTATGGACTTGAATCAGTATGCCAAACAACTTTCCGCGTATTCTATACCATACAATGAATTGTATGATACCATGAAAAGGCTGGCTGATATATCAGCCGGTGTAGGTGTTGATATGGGACGTATCATATTGGCCTACGGTCAGATAAAGGCTGCTAAATTCTTGAAAGGAACGGAATTACGACAATTGACGGAAGCGAACATTCCTATGGTGGATAAACTGGCCGAGCGATTCAGCAAGTTGGAAGGGCGCATTGTCAGTGCCGGTGAAGTGCTTGATATGATCTCGAAAAAAGAAGGTTACGTTTGAGGATGTAAAAGATGTTCTTTGGGAACTTACGGATGATGGTGGCATGTTTAATAACATGCAGGAAGTTCTTTCAGAATCAGTTAAGTCCAAATGGAAGAACTTGGCTGATGCGATTGACATTATGCTTGGTGATATTGCGGAATCAATGGGTAGTACATTAAAATGGACTGCCGAAAGCCTTACCACCCTTGCACAAAATTGGAAAGAAGTTGTACCTTTTATAACAGCGGCCACAGCTGCGTTTGGAACATATCGGGTTGCGGTTTATGCAGGATCACGTGCCATGGGAGTGGCAAATGCTACATTAATAAAAGGAACACTCGCAGCTAAACAGAAAACAGCAGCGGATTTAGTGATGGCTTCCAATTACCGCACTTTAACTGCCGCTGAAAAAGGATTGATTGCTTCAAGAAATGCTATGACTACCGCAGAATGGAGGGCATTGGCTGTTAGTGGCGCATTGAACAAAGAACAAGCGTTGAGGTTGATAACACTTGGGAAAATTAAATCAGGTCAGGCAGGACATATTACCCAATTACTTAATATATCAAAAGCTGAACTTCAAGTGGCTATGTCAGCTGGAAAAGCTCGTGTGGCAATGACAATGCTTAGTTATGGAGCCAAACAAGTTTGGACTGCATTTTAAGGGTTTGTTCAATCCATACATGTATTTGTTCGCTGGACTTTTGCCATTACTGAATTATGGTATAAGTCCGGGCAAAAGGCTGACGAAATGAACGAGCGTATTTCCGAGCTGACAACAAGAGCACAAGACGGTTTCAAGAATTTAACGAAAGAAGCTCAAAAATTTGCTGATGTTGATCCTTTTAAGGCGAATGATGCCTCACTGATTTCTTCCATTGAAGAAATGAAAACAGCATTAAAGGATTATTCCCCGGTTTGGGCAGATACTTTTAATGAAACGTTTAAGACTGATGATGAAGGAAATACGGTTAAAAGCCTTGCAGAACAATATATATTGCTTCGGAATGCTTTGAATGATACAAAAGAGGCTTATAGGCTGTTGAATGCTATAAGAGGTACATCTGAATATGCGAATGATGCTACTGATGGTTATTTTGACGAAAGCTTTAGTGAAAATATTGAAGACTACATCAAGGCAGAGAAACAGATAGACAAGATTATAGACCGTATGGCTGGTAGCTATATAGAGTATTATACTGCCATGCAGAAAGTTATAGCCAAGTATGATGATTTTGCTAAAGTCGCTTCGGGCAAATCATTGAAAGAGCAGTTGGATATAATCAAAGAATATCCCAAGGCATTAGCCAGTTTGAATAATGAGTTACCTTTCACGGGAGGATATAGGGATGATATTTTTCAGCTGCGGAAGGCATGGAAAAACTCTAAACGTGTTTTTGAGGAAGAAGTATCACCGGATATGCAGAGTTTCATATCTGAATATAAGTCACGATTACAAGCTGCCGGATGGAATTTAGACAATTTGAGTGACGCTCAAAAAATAGCTATCGGCTTTGGATATAAGTTCTTTCTTGGATCAATTTAAAGAGATGCCGGTAGATATACGGAATTTTCTTAATGGTGAGATTCTTGAAAAACAATTCAATATTAAGATTAATGCTGAATATACGGAAACTATTCAGAGCTTGTCAGATTTGCAGAAAAAGTTCAATGAAGCCACAGATGGGCAATTTGAAGCTCAAATAAAGGTTTCTACGGATTCAGAGAAAATTATTGAAGGAATACAAAAAGCGTATAAGGAAGCTAAAGAGATAACAAATCAATTGAAGCCGGTATTGATTAAAGCCGGAATAGATTTGTCAGGTATTGGAGCTATTGACTTGTCAAAACTTCCCGACTGGCAGAAGCAAATTGTATCAGATTATAAAAAGGCTTTCGACACAATGCAAGCCGGTGAGAAAGGAGCTAAAGAAATCGGTTTTTCTCTCACTGATCCAAGTAAGGATAAGAGCAAAAAGGATGCCTTCGCTGAAAGATTGAAAGAACGGGTAAACTTACTAAAGGAGGCATATTCTGAATATAAGAAGTGGACTGACATTGTTGGAAAGGGAGAAGCTGCCAATAAGGTTAAAGGATCGGGTAATTTTTGACTCCTTATTCAAAGGTAAAGAACCTGTGGATATTGAAAATTATCGGGATGAATTGAATAAGATTCTTAACCAGCTTGACGATAAAACCAAAGAACGTAGGGAATTGAAAGTCTCTATACGGAAAGTGCTTCTGGATATTGATGCCAACGCTATGAAAGAAGCTTCGGATAAGGCCGCAAAGGAACTTGAAAGGTACGTGTCTGATGTTTCAAAGAAATGGGATATATACAAGCAGCTTGTCAATGCCGGTGCAAGTAAGAAGGATGCTTCAACTTATGCTTTTGGTTTTTTGACTGATTATGAGAATGAAGCGCAATATTTAATAGATACAGTACAAAAGAAACTCAAAGAAAAGGGTGTTGATCTTCCATTCACTTTGAGTGACGATGAAGCAGAAAGTATATTAGGAGGTAAAGACAGCCCATTATATAAGCAATTTTTTGAAGGTGTGGAAGGATGCTAAAGAGGCATTTGAGAAAGATAAGGTAAGTATTGCACTTGATGATACAAAGGTTATTGCCAATGCAAGATCAACGATAGAAAAGATACGAATATTAAGT
>ENA-OQHD01000690-OQHD01000690.1-human-gut-metagenome-genome-assembly--contig:-NODE-690-length-11487-cov-2.540229_pt1 | contig 11487 bp, 14 predicted proteins | sample MGYA00242560_ERZ504711 | MGnify/ENA primary metagenome ERZ504711 (study PRJEB26092, sample SAMD00036198) | human gut metagenome | host: Homo sapiens | study: EMG produced TPA metagenomics assembly of... | reverse complement strand
AAAATGATGAAGTTAAAAAGGCTCCGGCGAGGGTCGAAAAATTTGTGAAGGAATCATTGAAGAAAGAAGAGGATGATCCGGCAGATGAAAATGCGGTGAAAGTATTATGGGTGAATCCGCAGATGCCGCTTCAGTGATATCTGATTCCATTTTCATAAGAATTAGTGAGAATTAGCGGCATTTAGAGGCGTTCAACCATAAGTGGAGTGCTTTTCTGGGAGAAATATGGCATAATAAAGCCGACAGGAGGTGACGCATATGGTTGAACCATTAGAACTTGGAAGGTTTATATCGACATGCAGGAAGGAAAAAAATCTGACGCAGAAGCAGCTGGGAGAAGAACTGGGCGTGACAGACAGAGCTGTGTCAAAATGGGAGAATGGAAAATCATTCCCGGACATCAGTCTGATCGAGCCACTGTGTCAGATACTGGATATCAGTGTCAGTGAATTCATGCTTGGAAAAAGGATTGAACCGGAACACTATCAGGAAGAGACAGAAAAAGCCTGGATTGCATCTCTGGATGAGCCGTTATTGTATAAAATTCAGATGATCATATATATATTAGGAATTGCAGCGGTTGCGGTATTGCAGGTTCCTCTTTTTTCACACGGACCTATGTGTGTGAATATTATATGCTGGGCTGTATGGGGTGCACTGTTCTTTGCTGCATATTACCTGGATAAGAAAATCCCGGAAAGGAAGCTGAGATATTCGAATCCCTGGATCGAAGGGGTGTTTTCAGTGATTTATTTCCTGTGTTATATGTTATGGTTCTTTTTGCGCAAAGATGAATGGGGAACATTGCCGATGTCGGAACAGATGTCGCTTTGGGCGATAATTGTTGTTGGATTGATTGTGGGGGTTTGTGTGAGAGTTTTTTTGGCAAGAAAAAAGAGGAGAAGTGCTGTTTAATGCGTTTAAAACAATAGAAATTGTATCGCAACAGCGATATAATAAATAAAAAGATCATATGCCTGACATGGGAAATATAAGAATCAAGGATGAAAATATGAATAAAACAACAATCATAACCAACGTACAAACCCGTCTTTTTGAGCTGCAAGACTTAAAATACCGCGACTTCCATGCAAAACTAATGCCGACAGTCAACAAAGAAAAGATCATCGGTGTCCGGACGCCGGCACTTCGTGTATTTGCGAAGAAGTATGGAAAAACGGATGAAGCAAAAGAATATCTGCAGATACTGCCACATCAGTACTACGAAGAAAATAATTTGCACGGACTTTTGATCGAACAGATTAAAGACTATGACACATGTCTGGAAGAACTGGAACGTTTTCTTCCGTATATTGATAACTGGGCGACCTGCGATATGCTTGCGGTCAAGGTAGTGAAGAAACATCTAGATACATTTATAGATGAAGTATACCGATGGATGGAATCCGACCATGCATATACCATCCGGTTCGGTATCAGTATGCTGATGCGCTATTATCTGGAAGATGCATTTCAGATGGAGTACCCGGAGAAAGTGGCACAGATTCGTTCGGAAGAATATTATGTAAATATGATGCGTGCATGGTAATTTTGCGACGGCGCTTGCAAAGCAGTATGATAAGATTCTCCCGTTTATCGAAAAGCGAAAAATTAGATGTCTGGACGCATAATAAGACGATCCAAAAAGCTATCGAAAGTTACCGGATCACGCCAGAGCAGAAAGAATATCTAAGAGGGTTAAAGATTAAAAAATGAAATCTATATCCATTTATACGATCACAAGAAATCAGAATATCGAACAGCTGCAAAAAACTGGAACGTCAGTTATCCGGAAGAGACTATTTTCTGAAAATGCGGGAATGGGAACTGGAAAGTATGAAAGCACTGACAGCCGAATTGGAAACCTGTATGGAGGATGTATATGCACTTCGTTTCTTTTATTCGTTTCAGATTCCGAGACTGGGAAAAGAATTTGATCTTCTTCAGATCAAAGAAGACCAGATTGTAAATATTGAGTTAAAAAGTGGTGTGGTATCAGATGAGGCCATTTGCAGACAGCTTTTGCAGAACCGCTATTATCTGTCGGTGCTTGGAAGAACGATTCATTCGTATACTTATATCAGCAGCCAGAACCGTCTGGTAAGACTGACGAATCATGATCATATCGCAGAGGCAGACTGGGACGAATTATGCAGAGCTTTGAAAAGAGAAAGTCCGGATTATGACGGGAATATCGAAGAACTGTTCCGCGCAGAACTCTATCTGATCTCACCGCTCAGAGAGCCGGAACGCTTTTTACAGAAAGAATATTTTCTAACGGCACAGCAAAGAGATATCGAACGACAGATCCTGAAAGGAATCCGAGCAAAATCATTCCGACTATTACTGGTTCAGCGGACTTCCGGGGACGGGAAAGACATTGCTTCTGTATGATCTTGCGATGAAGCTGTCGGTACGTCAGAGAGTCTGCATGATTCATTGCGGAGAATCAGGAGAGGACTGGAGAATTTTACATAAACGTCTGCGCCGGGTTGATTTTCTGTCGGATCGTCAGTTATCACTTCAGGCAGCAAAGCAGACGATGACAGAAAATGTGTGTGCGGAAGAAGCGTTTGATACATTCTTAAAGCCATACAGTGCTATTCTGGTGGATGAGGCACATCTGCTTTCTGTGGAGCAATTAAAGATATTAGAAGAATGTAAAAAGCAGATTCCGATAATCTTCTCCAGTGATACGGAAGACATGATCTCGCCTGAAGAACTGGATCGTGAAATATCGCAAAGACTTGCGAGCCTGCCGGATGTGCAGAGCTTTCATATGACGAACCGTATCCGTACAAATGCAGAACTTTCTTCCTTTATTCAGAACATGCTGGATCTGTCGCGGAGGAAAAGGGCAGAAGGGCTATCCTAATATTGAAGTGGTGTATGCGAATGATGATACAGAAGCAGTATGTTTGATGCAAGGCTATGCGAGACGGGGATATCTCTATCAGAATCCGGCAATGCGGGATGTGAACTGCCTGGTAGCCGTACTGGATGAACAGTATTATTATGATGAGGACGGTTATCTCCGTGCGGGAAAGATTAGTGAAGCTTCTTATGAAATAACCCGTATAACAACGAGTGAAGGCAGAAAATCAAATGTGAGACTTCTTTTTCATCAGCTGAATCAGGCAAAAGAAAAACTGGCGATTGTGATCAAAGACAATCCGTCAGTGTATGATACGATTTTGGATATATTATAGATGCGTAAAAAAGCAGATAAAGAACTGTTTTTACGCATTTTTCCTGTATCAGTCATTTCCAGATATTTTCAGAAAGAAAATTTCGCCCGGTTCCGAAATGCGTGGTACAATATTCCTCAGATAAAATATTGAATCAGAGAGGTTTTTAACAATGGAAGAAAAGAATTACAGTAAAGTACCGGTATTCGAAAATGGACTTGCACAGCCTGTTTTCAAATTCACAGACGGAAAGACAGGAGAAAAATACGATCCTGCGACATCAAGTATCGTAAGATACTGTGTATATGTGGAATCTGACTATGACATGGATGGAGACGGAAAGAGAGATCTCGTTAAAGCATTCATCCAGGTTCCAAGAAGTGCCGTAGAAGGCAATTATAAGGCGGCAACGTTATATGAGGCACGTCCGTATTGTGCCGGTGTACAGGCAGACGGATACGATCATATGAAAGAAGTGGAAAGCAAAGAATACCGCAAAATTGATTTTGCAGATCTTGACAAAGAAGTGCCTGCACGTATCCCGGAAGGAATGATCAGTGCCATGGATCTTGCATTAAAGGCAGATCCGGCAGACTGGTATTATCCGGATAAAGGAAACAATAACAGCATGGTATATGAAAATCTGGATAACTTCAATTATTATCTAGTGCGCGGCTTTGCAGTGGTTGTAAGTGCCGGATTCGGAGCGCTTGGCTCAGATGGATTCAACTATGTCGGTTCAGAGTATGAAAGAGATGCATTCAAATCTGTTGTAGAATGGCTGCATGGCGACAGAGTGGCTTACGCAGACCGTGAAGGAAAGATCGAGACGAAGGCAGACTGGTCCAATGGAAATGTGGCCATGACCGGAAGATCTTACGCCGGAACCATGCCGTTTGCAGTTGCAACGACAGGTGTGGAAGGACTGAAAACAATCGTTCCGGTTGCAGGTATCGCAGACTGGTATACACAACAGAATATGCAGGGTGCACAGCGTTACTGGCCAAAAGAGATGCTGAACAGGTTTTCTGGCATATTTTTGTTCCAGCCGTTATAATGATGAGACATTATCTGAGAAACAGTTGGATGATATTGCAGCATTCCATCATGAATTAAGTCTCCAACAGTTAAAATGTGGATTCGATTATGATCCGGAATTTTGGGGAGCCGGAAATTATCGTCTGCATGCAGACCAGATCAAGTGCAGCGCACTGATCGTACATGGATTCAACGACGAAAATGTATCTACAAAACAGTTTGAAATGATGCATACCGCATTCGAACAGGCAGGGCAGACAGTGAAACTGATCCTTCATCAGGGGCCGCATATCACCCCGACTATGGCAAATAAGAATTACGGAATCCTGATCGATGGAAAATTCTATGATGATATCGTAAATGAATGGATATCCCATTATCTGTACGGAGTAGAAAACAGTGCCGAAGAGATGCCGGAAGTACTTGCTCAGACGAACTATGACCAGAAAAAATGGGAAACAGAAAGTGCATGGAAAACAGAGCATACCATAAAGCTTACTTCAAAAGAAGAGAGTAAGACAGTGATTGATACAGACTGGGAAAAAGCCGGTGTCAGTGCAGAAAACTTCGATGATGTGATGGCACTGAAGTCTACAAATATGGCTCAGCGCTATGTGACAGATCCATTTGAAAAAGCCGTGACTGTACAGGGAACGGTATGCCTGAACTTAAAGGCAGCATTAAAAGATGGAAATATCGAAACAGATTTCGATCCGGAAAACAGAAACGATGTGGATACATTGACCATGCAGCTTGGTAATTCCAAAGTATCCGGTAAAATGGATGATGTAGAGATTGCAGTGCTTCTCTGTGATGTATGTGACGAAGAATTCGACAGTATCCAGACTGTAGATCCGGAAAGAAATATCGTTCCGGTAACGACAGTAAAAGAAGGCGGAATCATGAATGGCGGAGATCTTCCGGCATTTGATGAGGCAGAATTCAATACTGTACATAAAAAATTACCGCGTGATCACACGTGCATTTGCAGATCTGTGTAATCCGGAAGCAGGTTATGCGCCGGAGACAGCACAGAACAGTATCGAACTTAAAAAAGGCGAATATCATGATTACAGCGTATATCTCAATGCGACAAGATATACTGTAGAGCCGGGACACAGACTTGCAGTAGTTGTTGCAACAGAAGATCCGGTAAACTGCCTGATCCATAAGACATATTCGGTAGAGATTGATGACAACTCTGTGATGGTGGAAGTTCCTGTGACAAAAGCGAGTGAGGACATGGGACTGAATAAAGCGGAATAGATGGAATATCTATCGGAATGAGAAAAGTACGAGCTGCTGGTTGAAATATTAGAAGTAATGATTGAAAAAATAAGAACTGCTGTTTTAGGAGTAAAGTCTTAAAATAGCAGTTCTTTTGTGTTGCCATGTGTTCGTAAGGAGCTGCTTGGCTGCCAAAACATCTGTAAGGAGCTTTGCCAATGGTAAGTTTTCTGTATCAGCAGACGTTTTTTCAAGAATTCATGGCCACAAATCCCGGAATTCATGGCCAGTTATAACAATATTTGTAACTATCGTGGTACAATGAATGCAATAATTATGTGAATAAATACGGAGAAAATATAAATGTTTCAGATAGCAATGATAGAAGATGAAGAACATACAAGACAGGAAGTGGAAAGACTTATTAGCCGGGAGTTCGAGAAACTTAAGGTGCAGGATATAACTACCGAAATATATAAAACAGCCGAAGAATTTCTGGAAGTTAAGAAGCACTACGATGTAGTTATCTCAGATATTGATCTTCCGGGGAAAAGCGGGATCGATCTGGGAAGAAATTTTAAAGGCAGAACAAAAAGATATCTGCCTGGTATTCCTGACATCGTACGCCGAATTTGCAGTGGATAGTTATGTCCTCGAGGCATATCAGTATATTTTGAAAAGAGATATGAAAGAACGTTTGCCGGCAGTATTACAGAAAAATTTATCAGGAAAAGCAAAAAGAGAGCCAGAATTTCTTATGGATCGGCGGTGTGACGGACCAGAGAAAATTATATCATAAAGACATTATCTGTATCCGTAAGGTCAAAGGGCAGAAGTATGTTGAATTTGTAATGGTAAATGGCGCATACAAAGAACGTCTGGCACTGCATCAGATTTTTGAAGATTTGAAAAGCCCGGCTTTTATATTTGCCGGAAGAAGTTATATTATCAATATCGATCATGTGGATCGGATCACGACGGATGCAGTCTATCTGGAAGACGGGATTAAGATTCAGGCAGGGGCAGAGACTATTCAGGATGTGAAGACACGGATCATGGAATATTGGAGAAATGTAGAATGAAAGAATGGACGAGAAAGCGAAAAGCAGATGTTTGTATGGGGATTCTGCTGCAAATATATTTCTTCTTTCCATGGATCCGTATAGACGGAGGGTATCACACGATTCACGTGTATCTGATCGAGATATTCCGGAAAGAAAGCTGCATCAAGGCATATAATTATATTTTCTTATCTGGGCATCCAATCTTATGGAAATATTCCGGTTTTGCGGCAGTGACATTTACCATGATCATAGCATTTATGATTGTGATGCAGATGATCGAACTATGGCAATTGTACAGACATATGAAAGGGATCAAAACGTTTGATATACACAGGTATGTCTGGGTTCTTGCCATCGTTCTTTTTTTCTTATATCTTGATGCTTCATACATCTATCTGGATGACAGTGCGCTGTTCAAGCTTAGAATCTATATGTATATGGTGATATTCATAGGTATTATTGGAATCTGGATGTTTCTGGATATCGAGGCGGCTGCATGGGATACGGAGACAGCAAAGCATAAGACAGAACTGAAAGAGCGGGAACGAACAGTTGCTGCAGGTAAAAGTGAAAGCGCTGGAAGAAAAATATCAGGAAATGTAAAGAGCCGGAAGGTTGTACATGATATGAAAAATCAACCTGCTTGCATTGAAAAAATACGATCAGGAGAGAGACTGGGAAGGACTGCACCAGTATCTGAATGAATTAAGTGATGATATGCTGGATGACAGCTATCAGATCTGGACGGGTAACCGCATGCTGGATATGATCCTCAATCAAAGACGAAAGATGCAAAAGAGAAAGAGACGGATATGCAGATTGAGACAGAAGTATTTGCAACCCTTCCGTTTTCAGACAGGGAGATTATTTCACATTTTTGGAAACGTTCTAGATAATGCGCTGGAAGCCTGTGAACGGATCCAGGATGAAAAAGCGCTGGATCAAAAAATTAAGATGAAAAAAGAAGAATCATTTATTATATATTGAGACCTCAAATGCAATTAAAGAAATGCCGGTGCAGAATCAGAAAGGATTTGTATCAGTAAAAGAAGATGAGATACTTCATGGATATGGAATGAAGAACATACAGGATATTGTCAGAAAATATGACGGCATATTCCGATATAAAAGTTTACGGGGAAGTATCTGGTCTGTATCATCTCGATATATGATATAAGAGGGCGGAAGAGGAATGAGAATGAAGAGAAAACGAGACGGATGAATATTATTCTGGGGATCATACTTCAGATATATTTTCTGTTTCCGTGGATGAATATAACGGGAGAACGGAAGAATTTTATTATGTATGTAATTGCTGTGTTGAGAAATCACAGTTGTGCAGATACATATAACACGACGTTTTTCAGACGGAGTAGCAGATGCATTACCACTGGATATTCATACACTGGCAAAAATCATTCACGGTATGTGTTATGCTGTATGTCGTTCTTGAAGTAATCGAAACAATACGGCTTATCTGTAATATCAAGGGATGGGAAATAAAATTTTTATCTATCATAGAACTTATCGGATTATTTGCAATGCTGTCGGTAGTGGCCGAGATTGGACTTAACAGTTCATGGAGCAGTGCGGGTACGATACAGGTGTTCCCGATGTATCTACTTGGGTATCTGGCAGTATTTCCGATATGGACGGGGATACGGTTACTGATGCATAAATCCATGGAAGAATGGGAAGAATCCGGTGAACAGATCCTGAAAACTCAGGAAAATGATAAGCATTATAAACAGGAACGGAAAAGAAGATTATATTTTCCAGGGAAATATTCGAAGCTTTATTACCATGTGCTGTGGGAGAATTTTAAATATCACTGGAGAGATTTTTCTTTTTTATTTGTATCGGTTCTGTTATCGGCAGCATTTCTGTTCATTGGATTTGGAATGAGAGAGGCATTTTCCGGAAGCTATGGATATGATAATGAATTACTAGGGCTTGGGCTGACTGAGATTATGAAGGACTGCCTGATCGTGATCGTACTGATATCATTGTTTTTGATTACGGTTGTCATGGTATTCTACCGGAAAAAACGGATGGCGGATGATGGGATTTTCCGGACACTTGGCATGCGGAGCAATGCCGTGTTCTGGTCCTGGATCGGAGAATTACTTGCCGGATTTGCGGTGGCACTGGTGACGGCATTTGTGATTGGAAGAGCCATTTTGTTTGGCATATATGCCGCTGTTATACAGCATTTTCCTAAAATCGATATGAAATCAGAGGTATCGTGGAAGGTGTATCTGATCACGGCAATCGTGATAGCTGTTATCTGTTTGTTTGCTTTTGGTATCTCTGGGGATATCCATGCAGGAGAACGTTCCGCCGATGCCAGAAATGCAGCGGTGAAAAGTGAGAAGATTCCGGGAATATACAGAAAAGCAGGGGCGTTGATCAGCGGGCTGCTGGGAGTAATCGTCCTGTATCTGTATACACAGAGAAGATTTTCAGAGAGTATCTTTCTTTTGTGTGGGTTCTTCCTGTGTTTGTATGTTTTTCTGTATAATATAGGTGCCATGATCCTGCGTGAAAAAAGAAACGTCTATGGATCAATACCTACGAACCCTTCCGGAAGAACATATGATACGACACAGATACCAGACAACTGTAAAGTATCTGACACTTATGATCGTGATACATGTATGTGTGATGTCCTTTTTCTCGGTAAAAGTTGTATCTAACAGAATCGCAGATAAGACGGATACGCTGTACCCATACGACTATGTATGGCTTGCGAATAGTAATGATACAGGGATTATCGAAAAGCTTAAGCAAGAATGCAAAGCAGAAGTGACCAGTATTCCGATGGTCCGGGCAACAACGATTGATAATACAGAACGTCTGGAAGGACCATTTGATCTTGTCTGGCAGCAAGGCCAGAATATCGGTATATCAGAGAGCAGTTATCGAAAGTTAAAGAAGGCAGTCGGAGAAAAACCGAAAAAGCATCTGAATCTTGACAAGAACGGAAAGAAAATTTATGTCGTGTATCAGCAAGATCAGGGAACAAAGGCGAAACCAATTGATCACTATCAGTTGATGATACATCCGAATCTGCATATCGGACAGCCATTGTTTGGCTTTGATACAATGGAGCACCAGACTTATTATCCGGTACGGACGATTACAGGCTCCGAGACTTCGAGTCTGATCGGTGCATTCAAACAGGGAAAATACGAGAATCTTATTGTATTCGCTGATGCATATTTTGACAAAATAAAAAACTATTGGAAAACGACAGACATGAATACGGGAGAAAAAATAAAAACGTCGGATGCGGTATTGGAAGAAAATATCCATGAATGGCCGACGAAACTTGTCCTTGCAAATGTACCGGAAAAATACCAGAAAAAAGCAGATCAGTTGACAATAGATTTTGCAAAGCAACATGCATATGATGAGTCATTTGATTCGCTTGTAAAAAGTACATATACGAAGACAGAAGCAGCGAAAAAGCGGCAGATGGAGCGAATCCTTGAATGTGTGATGAATGGATTTGTGCTTATTATTTTATCTGTGATCAGTATGCTCCTACTTCATATGAAGGTTCAGATGGAACTGCCGGATATGCGGAAACGGTATCAGTTCATGAACCGTCTGGGAATGAATCGCAGGGAACGGATCCGCATCGAAAAAAAGGAAATCAGCCGGTTTGTGACGATCCCATCTGTTATTGTCGTTATAGTTACGGTACTGTATTCTGAAATTGTATTTGGACTCAGGGATTATCATCTGAATGATGTGAAGAATTATGTGATAAATGCAGGTGTACTCTGGATTATATATTTCATATTACAGTGGCTGAATCTGAAGTGGCTGGAAGATACGATTGTGAAAAAGATTGAAAAGGGAGCAGATTTGTAATGAATGAAAAATTAGAAAAGAATGAAAATGAAAAAAACGGCAGACGTATTAAGAGCAGAGAATCTGGTCCGTGATTATGTGCAGTATGGAGAAGATGGTGAAAAGAAGAAAGAGATCCACGTCCTGAAGGGATTAAATTTTTCTATCCAGAGACAGGAGTTTGTCGGAATTATGGGAAGATCCGGATGTGGAAAGACGACACTTTTGAAACTATTGGGTATGATAGACCGTCAGACCGGAGGAAAGCTGTTCTTTGAAGAACATGATACGGAAGATTTGTGGAAGGATGAATTTGCGGACATACGACGGAGAAAGATCGGATTCGTGTTCCAGGACTTCTATTTGATGGACAGTCTGTCCGTCAGGGAAAATATCATGCTTCCGAAGATCCTGGATAAGAAGAGTGCGAAAGAGTGTATGGAAGAATCGCAGAAATATGCAGAACAGTTCGGAATTACACATCTGATGAACAAGAAGCCGTATGAATTATCCGGAGGCGAAAAGCAGCGAGTGGCGATATCCAGAGCATTGATCAATAATCCGGATCTGATACTTGCGGATGAGCCGACCGGAAACCTCGACTCTAAGTCCGGTGATGTGGTAATCCATACACTGAGTCATATCAATCGGGAACTTGGCAAGACAATTGTTATGGTAACACATGATCCGAAGATGGCAAGTTATTGCAGCAGGCTGATTCTTCTGAAGATGGATGATTCTGAGATATAGAAATGGTGGGGATCAGGAAGCGTTTTATCAGGAGATTCTTGGGAAGATGAAGGAGTTGTAGAAAGTTCACCAAAAAATCAGTATTTCTAGAAATTGCATTGAAAATAAAAATCAGGCATGTTATTCTAGCGGCACGCAGATAAATTCTAGCATCTGCAACGTATCTATATTTATCAATTCATTTACTTCAAGCCCAGATATTCGGGCATTAATCAAAAATGAAAACCACAGAAAACAGATAAATACATGCCTGATAAAGAAAGTTGTTCATATATACTGGTATATATATAAAATGTATGCTATGATATTCATAAAAAGTAAGCAGTTTTTTACTTTTAAAGGAGTTATATCTGTATAAGAAA
>ENA-OQHD01000689-OQHD01000689.1-human-gut-metagenome-genome-assembly--contig:-NODE-689-length-11497-cov-4.206157_pt1 | contig 11497 bp, 12 predicted proteins | sample MGYA00242560_ERZ504711 | MGnify/ENA primary metagenome ERZ504711 (study PRJEB26092, sample SAMD00036198) | human gut metagenome | host: Homo sapiens | study: EMG produced TPA metagenomics assembly of... | reverse complement strand
TGCACATACCATTTTCAGACGCTGCTTTTCTTGTTTCCTTTTTTCAGAAAATTGCAACCAAAGGGGCGCACCTGAAAATTTCTTTTCAAATGCGCCCCTTCGCTTTCTTTTTCATTTTTTTCTGTTTTTCTATCAGATCAATCCGTAATGCTCCATCGCCTTTGCCACGCCGTCCCGCTCGACGGTATCGGTTACGTACTCTGTGTACGGATCCAGAACCTCATCATGTTTTCCAAGCGCAATGGTGTGTGCGCCGCACCGGAACATGGTAAGGTCGTTGCTGCTGTCGCCAAATACGTATGCATCTTCTTTCTCCAGCTGAAACTGTTTCAGCGCATAGTCCACAGCTGTTCCTTTGCTGCAGCCGTGCGGAACGATTTCGTATACACCGCCGCGGCGATCCATGATATCAAACTCCTGCTCAAATTCACGGTACATACGTTCTATATCAGACTGTGCATCGGTTACGATACAAAATTTATCGTAAATGATTCCTTTTGTCTCCGCTGTCTCCGCGAGTCCGATTCCGACAGCAGCGAAATAGGCACGGGTCTGCTCGACCTCACGAAAACGGGATACCTCCGACGAAAAATAAACATTATCCGTTCCCTCCAGAATCATGCCGATCCTGCACTCCTTTAAAATAACCGGGATTTCCTCACAGCGCTTTTTCGGAATCGTCTGATGCATCAGGATTTCGCCGTCCCGGCGCAGATAGGTCCCGCAGCCGCACAGAAATCCGGAAAACGGAAGCTTTTTCAGCTCCTCGGGCAGCTCCGACCAGGTGCGGCCGGTATTAATAAACGTAAGATTTCCTTTTTCCGCTGTCTTTTTCAATGCATCGAGCGCGCTCTGCGGAATTTCTTTTGTAATCTCACTCAGTAACGTTCCATCAATATCAAAAAAGTAATGCTTTCACAAAAATTTCCTCCTCGTGTACTGTTTCCTGTTCTCTTTCTGACATACGAAAAAACTGCCGAAGCTCTTGATTGTCAAGGCTTTCGGCATTTTCATTCCAGTCGAAGCGACGGGATTCGAACCCACGACCTCTGCGTCCCGAACGCAGCGCTCTACCAAACTGAGCCACGCTTCGATTTTATTTGTTTTCTGAACTCTCGTCCGTCAACAATAGCTATTATATATGATGTCTATAGGAATGTCAACACCTTTTTTGAAATTTTTTGAATTTTTTTGATTATTGCTTCAAAGGTACATTTCACACGGGTTTTATGCGGTCCTTTTTTTGGTGTTCTTTTTAGAATGACAGTTTCTGAGAAAGTCAAAAAAATGATGATATGCCGGAAGTTCTGTTCCGGCATATCTCTTATCTTTGTTTCTCAGCTCAGCTGATATACATCTGCATACTGCACGCCGAAGCTCAGCGCCTCGGAATGGCTGCTGCAGAAGATGTCTACGTGGCCGTAAGCGGTTCCGCGGTCTTCTACCGTGTAAACCTGGCCGTTGATCATCAGTTTCGTTCCGAATGGTACACCGCCCATGGCGATCGTTCTTCCTGCGGTCGGTGTGGTTCCGCTCGCGGTGGATCCGCCGGACCACTGTCCGGTACAGATGGAACAGGAGCAATAGCCTGTCAGTTTAAATCTTCCAAGGTATGTTCCGCTGGAGGAGCTGCTGGAAGTATCTGACGCGGATGGACTCCCCGTTGTCGTGGAGGATGCGCTGCTGTCCGAAGAACTGCTTCCGGAGCTGCTGCTTGTATCGGTATCTGCTTTCGCTGCGGCATTTGCTGCTTCTGCGGCTGCGACTCTTGCGGCCTCGGCTGCCTGTTTTCTGGCGGCCTCTGCCTCAGCTTCTGCGGCAGCCTGCTGTGCGGCGGCTGCTGCGGCTGCTTCCTCTTCTGCTTTCTTCTGCGCTGCAATCTCCTCTTCTTTCGCCTGACGGATCAGGTCGTTGATTGCATCTGCTTTGCTGTTGATTTCATCTACCAGTGCACTCTCGCTGGATTTTGCATCGTCCAGCTCTGCGGAGTAGGTACGGAGTTCCTGATAAGCTGCTGCATACAGCTCCTGGATGGCTTCCTGCTGATCGCTGCTCTGCTGCTGCAGTTCTACGATCGCTGCCTGCTCTTCCTGCACCTGTGTTTCTTTTTCTTTTACCTGGTCTACCGTGTCTTCATACTCCTGCATAAGATCGCGGTCGAAATCGGAAATTTTCTGTATGTATTCTGCCCGGCTGATCAGCTCTGAAATGCTTTTGGAAGAAAAGAGCATTGCCATGTATCCGTTTCCGGAAGAATTTTCATACATATACTGGATACGGAGCTTCATCGCCTCGTACTGCTCTTCTTCTTTTGCTTTTGCATCTTCCAGATCTGCCTGAATCTGTACCAGTTCGTTCTGCTTCGCATCATACTGATCCTGAAGCTCCTGCAGACGGTTCTGCAGATCGTCCAGCTGCTGGTTCAGTTCGGAAAGATATTCTTCTGATTGTCCCTTTTTGGAATTGAGTTCGTCAATCCTGCTCTGTATGCTGTCAAGCTGAGACTGTGCGGCAGCCTGTTCTGCCTGAGCATTTGAAATTTTCTCCTTTGTACTGGCACCATAGCATGGCAGAACGGTTGCTGCCGTAAGCACTGTGGCCAAAACCAGGCTGAATAATTTCTTTTTTTTCATGTCGTACACCTCATACTTATTACGTTCTGTTGCTGATTGTCACTCCCAGTTACTGCGGAAAATGGGTCTTTTTTCCCGCCGTACTTTGCCATTATAACACAAGTATGTCTGAAATGAAAGTCTTTTTTAATTTCTGTTAATAACTTTGTAATATTTCGACATTTTTCCTGCAAACACTGACATGATTTTCTACTTTCTCCATCCAACAGGGTACTTATTTTTCAAGGTTCCATTGACCAGTTGCCCATCCAAGGCCGAATCCATCGACGCAGACCAGCTTCCAGCCCGACGGCGATGCGGTCTCTCCCGGCTCTACGGAAATTGTCTCACCGTGGAGATATTTTTCGGTACGCTCGTCATCTGCCTTTAAATTCAGTAATCTTTGAACTTGTCCGCGGAGAGTGTCACGGCAAACGGCTGTGACGGCTCGAAACGGTCCTTTTTTCAGTTCACCGAGATACAGACCGTTCCGCAGGAAATGAAGATTCCGCACGCCATCCGGCAGGGACGGGGAATGGTATACTTTTCCGGCGCGGACTTCCAGTTCCTCCACCGGGATCGGTGCTGTCATCCGGGACAGGAAATCGGAAAGGATCTGTTTTTCTGCTTTCGACGGACCCGGTGCTTCCGTTCCGCGGTCATTTTTTCCGGATTTTCTGGTTTTTTGATTTTTCCTTTTCGATCGGATTTTTCTTCTGTCTCATAAGGAATGGCTTCGCCATTTTTTTGCGGAACAGGGCAAGGTAATGGCCCTCGCCGTTCATTTTATGCGGCCAGATGCGCACGGTCTTTTCGATCTCCGGATCGCCGTTTCCCCAGACTGGATTGCCTTTTGAAAAACCTTCGTAGCCTTCCATCTCGATCAGTTCCATTTCCGGGAAGTTTTCCAGAAGAAAAGAAACGGTTCCCTCGTCCTCCTGCGGGGCGAAGGTACACGTCGAATACATCATGAGGCCGCCCGGACGCAGCATTTTGACAGCATTCGAGGTGATCTCTCGCTGCAGATCCGCAAAGAAATCCGGCCGCTCCGGGGTCCAGGTGCCGATGACTGCCTCATCTTTCCGGAACATGCCCTCGCCGGAGCACGGTGCATCCACGAGGATTTTATCGAAGAAGCCCGGGAAGACGTCTGCAAGGCCTGCCGGTGTCTCATTGGTGACAAGCACGTTTTCACTTCCGAACAGCTCCAGATTGCGCAGCAGTGCTTTGGCGCGGGCGTTGCTGATGTCATTGGCGACGAGAAGGCCGGTTCCTTTCAGGCGCGCATTCAGCTCCGTCGCTTTGCCGCCCGGTGCGGCGCAGAGATCGAGCACACGCTCACCCGGTTCGATCGGGAGGCGGGACGCCGGGGTCATGGCGCTTGGCTCCTGCAGATAGAAGACGCCTGCCGCATACAGCGGAGACTGGCCCATGCGCATGCCGTCCGGCACGAAATAGCCGTTTGGAATCCACGGAATTTTCTTCCACGTTCCCGGAACAAGCGGCGGGAAATCTTCGGTCCGGCATTTTTTTAGTATTCACACGCAGCCCGGCTGTGCGGGGTGCGTCGTAGGAAGTTAAAAATTGCATCAAATTCATCGCCCAGCATGTCCTGCATGCGGGTCAGAAATTCCTGTGGTAACTGCGCCATGTATTGTCTCTCCTTTTTATTTTGCTTTGTTGTGCATCGGTCCCTTTTCGTGAACTGGCGATGCTTTTTCTGTCTTTGTTTCTTTTGTTTTGCATCTATTTCATAATTTCTCACAGAAAAAGAGACAGCTTTTTCGATTTTTCAATCTTTTTGCTGTCTCTTTTTTGCATAGCGGAGAAGAAGGGATTTGAACCCTTGCGCCGTTTCCGACCTACTGGTGTTCGAAGCCAGACCCTTCAGCCTCTTGGGTACTTCTCCGTATTTTGTCAAATACATCATATATTATAGTGCTTTTTTCGGGATTCGTCAATGATTTTTTCGATGGGTTTCTGCTGGAAATGCGGGGGATTGTACTTTTTTTACGGAAATATTCGAAAGTGCAACTTACTCAAACAAATAATCTTCCTCAGGCAGCATCCCATCCCGATGCTGCCTCTTCTTTTATTCTTTCCCTTCTTCTGCCCTCTTCCTCTCTTCATTTTTTCTTCCTTTTTCACCACCCGCAGTCTCCGGAAAAACGCACTCAGCATCTCCGAGCACTCTTCTTTCAGCACGCCGCGCTCGACCTTCACCTGATGGTTAAACTCGTGCATTTCCAGCATATTTAAGATCGATCCCGCGCAGCCCGCCTTCGGGTTCATGCTGCCGATGATGACTTCGCTGACTCTCGCCTGTACGATCGCACCGGCGCACATCTGGCACGGTTCCAGGGTGACATACAACGTACACCCCTCCAGCCGCCAGTCGCCGAGCTTTTTGCTTGCTTTCCGGATCGCATTCAGTTCCGCGTGGGACAGCGTGTTTTTATCCGTATTTCTGCGGTTATAGCCCCGCGCAATCACCTTTCCCTCGTACACAATCACACAGCCGATCGGAACTTCCATCAGCTTTTCCGCTTTCTTCGCCTGCGTAATCGCCTGGCGCATGAAGCGTTCCCGTTCTTTCCGGCGCGCTTTTTCCTCCGGCGTTTCCAGCTTTGTTTCTTCTTCCATTGTGCACTTCCTTTCTTCTCTGCGTATATTTTCTGTCCTTCCCGCATATCGTGAACTGTAGCGCAGTATCTTTTTCTACTCTTTTTACTTCTATGCAGGAGGTTTTTCATGTCTGATTACCGGCGTTTCATTGCCTATCTATACGAATACCCGAACAACCGCAAGGGCGGATGCTGCGGCTTTGTCCGCGTGGAGTCGCAGAACGGCTTCTGCCGCATGGACTTCCAGATCAAATCGCCGTCTCTTCCGCCGGAGACCTCGGTCACAGTCTACGGTTTTATCCGCCGGTCAGGGCGGATGTACGGCATTCCGCTCGGAAATCTCCTTGCGGGGCGCTCTTCTACGAGTGGAAAACTCTTCACGCACTCCGATGCCATTGGGCAGACGGATGTCACGCTCGACGAGCTTGGCGGTCTGATCCTGCTCTGCCGCCAGACCGGCGTCATTGCCACCCAGTGGGACGATCTTCCGATTCAGCCGGAGTTTTTCGCTCCCACGCTCCCGCAGGAGCCCAAAACATCCGCAGACAATGGTGACAGACCGACCGAAGAGAAAACTGCCGAAACACCCGAACCTCTGGATCCCGCCGTACCTGCGCAGTCCCTGCCATCATCAGACGCTTCCAAAGCACAGTTCGATGAACTTTCCACAGAATTCAGCAGCAATTCCGAACTTTATCCACAAAATTCCAGCCCGGAATCCACCGTCTCCACAGAATCCACATCAACTGACACGGTAAACACCGTTCCTGCAGACAGGATCACGCAATCATCCGCCAACACACTCTATCCCGCATCCGCGGAATCTGTGAAAACCGCAGAAAGCTATCCCTCTGCCAACCCGGAACCGCCGCAGCCCATCCCGGATTCTACCGCCCAGCCGCTACATATGACTTCCGCCGATTTTCCCGCCGCAGCAGCCGTGCCGCCGTCCCGGGCTGCTCTCTATCTCCAGCTTCAGGACCAGTTCCCGGAGTTCCATCCGTTCCCAGATGATGATCTGACCGACTGCCTGCGCCTATCACTCGACGATCTTCCACAGCTCCGCGCCGCCGGTCTTTCGGTGGATGCGAACCGCTTCGTCCTCCATGGCTCCTCGTCCTATCGCCATCTGCTCCTCGCCCGGAACCGCGACCAGCAGGAACTCTGGTATTTCGGCGTCCCCGGCGTCTACACGCCGAATGAGCAGTTCATGGCAAGCCTCTTCGGCTTTTTCCACTTTAAGCAGGCGATGCGCCCATCCGAGCTCGCGCCCGATGCCCGCTTCGGCTACTGGTACCGCACGCTTTAAAGCGATTTTTTAATCCACGCCGCGGATCTCCACCGTCTCAATCTTTCCGCGCAGGATCTCGCAGAACCGCTCGAGCTGCTCCCTCGCATACCCCGAGAACCTCGGATCAATCACATAATCCGATTCCCGGTAATTCTGCAGGAAGTACCGTTTTGCCCCGGAAAGCCACTTTCCGATCGCTTCGATCTCTTCCCTTCCATGCAGCTCTTTGCAGAGCGTTGTCCGGAACTCATAGTCCACCACGCCGCTCTTTAAAACTCGACCGACTCATTGATCCGCATCACATCGATCTTTTTCACGCCCGCCGTCTCGCCGTACCGGGACGGCGCGTTTTTGATGTCCATGGCGACGTAATCGATTTCTTCTCTTCCACCAGCCTTTTTCAAAATCTCCGGCCGGTATCCATTCGTATCGAGCTTCACAAGATATCCCAGTTCCTTAATTTTCGTCACGAACCGCTCCAGATCCGGATCCAGCGTCGGCTCACCGCCCGTCACGCAGACGCCGTCCAGCACGCCGCACCGCTTTTCGAGCACTGCAAAAATCTCCTCCTCCGGAATCACCGGCTCCCATTCGGGATGCTGCACGAGATTTCCGTTCTGGCAGAACGGGCAGCGGAAATTACATCCGCCCGAAAACAATGTGCACGCCACCTTGCCCGGGTAATCCAGCAGCGTCAGCTTTTGAAATCCATGTATGACCATATGCTATCCTCTCCGACCGCAGGACTTCGAACTTTCGTCCGCCCTGCAACAGAAAAAGCGGAACCATAATGTCCGCTTTTTCCCATTCATCTTCTATTGGTAATTATTTGCCGTAACGCTCTGCCTGGGAACGGATCAGGTCCAGATCATCAAAATTAGTTGATTTTCATGGCTGCTTTGACATCCGCCAGTGTCTGAGCGGCAACTTTTTCTGCCTCTTCGCTGCCTTTTTTGCAGCATCTCATAGATCGCCGGAATGTCTTTTTCCAGTTCTTTTCTGCGATTGCGGATCGGCTCTAAGGTCTCCTGCAGTACATTGTTCAGGAACTTCTTCACTTTGACATCGCCAAGGCCGCCTCTCTGGTAATGTGCTTTCAACTCGTCGAGATTTGCGTAATCCGGCAGATAGCGCTCGAAGTGCTCCGGCTGGCAGAATGCATCGAGATAAGTAAATACGGTATTTCCCTCGATCTTGCCCGGGTCGGTGATCTTGATGTGATCCGGGTCGGTGTACATGCTCATGACTTTTTTTCTTGATCTCATCCGGCTCCTCGGACAGGTAAATGCAGTTTCCAAGTGATTTACTCATCTTCGCTTTTCCGTCGATACCCGGCAGACGTCTGCAGGAATCATTCTCCGGCAGCATAATCTTCGGCTGCACAAGTGCCTCGCCATAAACCGTATTGAATTTGTGGACGATCTCCTGTGTCTGCTCGATCATCGGCATCTGATCCTCTCCAACCGGAACGGTCGTTGCCTTGAATGCAGTGATATCGGCTGCCTGGCTGATCGGGTAGGTGAAGAATCCAACCGGGATGCTCGCCTCAAAGTTTCTCATCTGGATCTCCGATTTTACGGTTGGATTTCTCTGCAGTCTGGAAACCGTAACGAGATTCATATAATAGAAAGAAAGCTCGCACAGTTCCGGAATCTGAGACTGGATAAAGATGGTGCTCTTTTCCGGATCAAGTCCGCAGGAAAGGTAATCCAGTGCTACCTCCAGAATGTTCTGGCGCACCTTCTCCGGGTTGTCCGCATTGTCGGTCAGCGCCTGTGCGTCTGCAATCATGATGTAAATTTTATCGAATTCACCGGAGTTCTGCAGCTCCACGCGGCGGCGCAGTGAACCAACGTAATGTCCTACATGCAGCTTGCCGGTCGGTCGGTCGCCGGTCAGTATAATTTTTCCCATTTTTTCTCCTGCCTTCCTGATACGTAATCTTCGCAGTCCGCTTCCGTCTGAAAACTCTCAGCCCTGCGGACCTTCTACATACCCTCTATAATACCGTCTTTTTACAAACACTGTCAATGGTCTTTTCCTGTAAAATCCCTCAAAATATCTATTATGAGACAAATTCGTTCAACAGCCACGTACAGCCTTCCCTTTTTCGTCTGATTCTGCACGCCAACATAGCGGAATTTTCCCATATGGCGCACGGTCACGAGATCGTCCTCTTTTAATGACGCGCTCGGCGACGTCACCAGTTTTCCATTGATAAACACCTGGCCGCCCTCGATCAGCGGCACCATTTTGCTCCGCGAACTGCTGAACGCCAGCGACAGCACCGCATCGAGCCGCACGGAAGCGACGGAGCCTTCTTTCCGCTCGGTTTTCGGCTCCGTCAGCTCCTCCGGCAGTCCCGCCTCGACTTCACAGTACACGCTCGTATGGCGCACTTTTTTCAGCTCCGCACAGATGTAGTCCGCCATATCCGCCATACAGATCAGATACGCCTGGTTTCCATCGATCAGAATGTCTCCCAGCTTATACCGCTCCACGCCGAGATTCATCAGTGATCCTAAGAAATCACGGTGTGACAGCGCATCCGCAAATTTTTCATTCAGCGGGCTGATGCGCACGACTGCGATCGGAAGCATCGACGCATCACCGTCCTCTGCATAGGATGGCAGAAACAGCGCCGCTTTCCGCTCTGCCGCCTCGTATCCGCCGGACAGCACGTAACGCACGCCCGGGATTTTATTTACCGTACGGTAGAACAGATCCTGCTCCGCCAGCGTCAGAAACTCCGTGTGTGACGGAACATCCCTGTGATAACACTGCTCTGCCAGATCCTGAATCCGTCCGACCAGCACTTCTTCCTCATTCATGGTAATCCCCCTTTGATACACCGCGGGCTGCCCCTGTTTTCTTTCGGGCAGCCCACGTATCACACTTTATTTATCCAGCAGCATCGACAGCCCGATCCGCTTCTTCGCCAGATCAAGGCTGATGACCTTCACTTCCACGATATCGCCGACGCTCACAGCCTCCAGCGGATGCTTGATGAAGCGTTTCGTCATCTGGGAAATGTGGACGAGTCCGTCCTGATGCACGCCGATATCGACGAATGCACCGAAGTCAATGACGTTGCGCACGGTTCCCTTTAAGATCATGCCGACCTTCAGGTCCTTCATATCGAGCACGTCAGTGCGCAGGATCGGGCGCGGCATCTCGTCACGCGGGTCACGGCCAGGCTTCTGCAGCTCTTTGATGATATCGCGCAGCGTAATCTCGCCGACACCGATCTCCTCTGCCATCTTCTTGTAATCTTTGATGAAGAACGCCGTCGGTCCCTCGCTGATCTGCTCTGTCTTCATATTTAACTTTGCAAACAGCTTCTCGACTGCCTCGTAGCTCTCCGGATGAACGCTTGTGCCGTCCAGCGGATTTTTGCCACCGGTGATGCGCATAAAGCCCGCGCACTGCTCAAACGCCTTCGGTCCGAGTTTTGCCACTTTCAGGAGCTCTTTTCTGCTCTCGAAACGGCCGTTCTCCTCGCGGTATGATACGATGTTTTTTGCAATCACCTTGCTGACACCGGAAATGTATTCCAGCAGCGATGCGGATGCCGTGTTCAGATCGACACCGACTTTATTCACGCAGTCCTCAACGACACCGCCGAGCGCCTCGCCGAGCTTCTTCTGGTTCATGTCGTGCTGATACTGGCCGACGCCGATCGATTTCGGATCAATTTTGACGAGCTCTGCCAGCGGATCCTGCACACGGCGTGCGATGGAAGCGGCGCTTCGCTGTCCGACATCAAAGTTCGGGAATTCCTCGGTTGCCAGCTTGCTTGCGGAGTAAACGGACGCTCCCGCCTCGTTTGTGATCACATACGCAACCTTCTCCGGGATCTCTTTTAAGATCTCGACGATGATCTGCTCGGACTCACGGCTTGCAGTTCCGTTTCCGACAGAAATCAGGGTGACGCCGTATTTGTGGATCAGATCTTTTACAGTGGCTTTCGCTGTTGCAATCTTCTTCTCGTTCGTCGGCGCGGTCGGGTAAACCACGGTGGTGTCGAGCACTTTTCCGGTCGCATCGACAACGGCCAGCTTGCATCCCGTACGGAACGCCGGGTCCCATCCAAGGACAACCTTGCCTGCGATCGGCGGCTGCATCAGAAGCTGCTCAAGGTTCTTTCCAAAGACCTTGATCGCACCATCCTCTGCCTTTTCGGTGAGCTGATTTCTGACCTCACGCTCGATGGCCGGAGCGATCAGACGGTTGTAGGCATCCTCGATGGTCGCCTGCAGAACCGGCTTTGTCTGCGGATTCTCTTTGGTGATGATTTTTTTCTCGAGATAACGCAGGATTTCTTCCGTCGGCGCCTCAATTTTGACGTTCAGGAATTTTTCTTTCTCACCGCGGTTCAGTGCCAGCACACGGTGTCCGGCAATTTTCGATACCGGCTCGGAAAACTCATAGTAATTCTCGTAAACGGACTCTGCTTTCTCATCCTTTGCTGTCGAGACGATCAGGCCCTTCGCCTCGGTTCTGCGGCGGATCTCCATACGGTAATCGGCCTCATCGGAAATGCTCTCGGCGATGATGTCGCAGGCACCAGCAATGGCGTCTTTTGCCGTTTGACCTCCTTTTCTTCTGAAACAAAAGCCTCTGCCTCTTTTTCGAGCGGCTCTTTTGTCATCTGCAGAAGAATGATATTCGCCAGCGGCTCCAGTCCTTTTTCTTTTGCGATCGTCGCACGCGTCCGGCGTTTCGGACGGTACGGGCGGTATAAATCCTCTACGACCACGAGAGTTGCGGCCTCTTCGATGGATTTTTTCAGTTCTGCGGTCAGCTTGCCCTGCTCCTCGATGCTCGCAAGGACAACGGCCTTGCGGTCATTTAAATCTGCGCAGGTACATCAGACGATCGTACAGATTTCGCAGTATCTCATCGTTTAAGGAACCTGTTGCTTCTTTTCGATATCGTGAAATAAAAGGGATCGTGTTTACCCTCGTCAA
>ENA-OQHD01000688-OQHD01000688.1-human-gut-metagenome-genome-assembly--contig:-NODE-688-length-11504-cov-2.813132_pt1 | contig 11504 bp, 13 predicted proteins | sample MGYA00242560_ERZ504711 | MGnify/ENA primary metagenome ERZ504711 (study PRJEB26092, sample SAMD00036198) | human gut metagenome | host: Homo sapiens | study: EMG produced TPA metagenomics assembly of... | reverse complement strand
GGCTGGTGCCGGAGTTGTAATCCATCTTCATACGCTCATAATCCAGGCGTAACCCGGCAGTGAACGACACTCCTTTCAGCCCGAATAAATCTCTGAAGGTGGATTGATGAAAGAGTGCCCCATTCAGCAGCGGAGTGTCGAAACTGCCCCCCGATGGGTCATGGTCCGGCTGCTGATGCCCAGTGAGGGCAGGATATTCATGCTCATGGACGGTCCCATCTCTACTTGTATTTGCGATGGGATGACACTGCCCAACATCTGGTTCAGCATCCCCATTCCGGCTTCCCTGAAAGTGACGGGAGCTTCCGTATTCAGCCATTGGTAGAAGCCGAAGGCGCCGGTGGTCCATTGCCAGCGGCTGCCGCTTTTACTCTTCAAGATGATTTCCTCGCTCAGTGCGTGGGAGCGTTGTTTCTGTTGCAGGGTATAGATGTCGTTGGCGGTGAAGTCTTGGTCTATGTCCATGCAGTCCTTTAGAAACTGGTAGCCGGTGACCATGCTCAACGTGAAGTGCTGTGTCTGGTATTCCAGGTTCAGACCCGTGTTCAGCAGGTTGCGGTAGTAGTTGCTGCGGGCGTTATTGGAGATTTTTCCGATGTAGGGCTTCAGCGGCTCGCTCTGTGCTTCGGGGGCCAGGCTGCCTTGGTAGAAATACGGGTAGCCACCCTGGTCGCTGTATTCGTAGTTGATGTTTAGGTCCACCTTCCAGTTGTCCGAGGGGAGGTAGATGGCGCGGATGCGTCCGCCTGCCGATTGTCCCTTGTCCGCTTTCTCGTCCCTCACCGTGTTGCGGAAGAATCCTCCTTGATAATCGTAAAACCTCCGGTGGAAAGGCGAACCGTTCCGAAAGGCGGTGATAGTGGGTCAGCGAGGTATTATAGGCATTGTACGTACCTGCCCCCATGCGGAAGTCCGTCCCCTGGTAGGAGAAGGGCGATTTGGTGTGCACCTTAATCAATCCGCCCATGGCATTGCGCCCGTAGAGCGTGCCCTGCGGACCGCGTAGCACGTCGATGCGCTCTACGTCGGCATAGCTGAAGTCGAAGGCTGACTTGTCTATATAAGGTATATTGTCTACATAAAGTCCTACGGAGGGAGTGTTGATGCGCGAGCCGATGCCGCGGATATAGACTGCCGAAGTCAGTCGCGAGCCGTAGTCTGGGGATAAACATATTGGGCACTACGGATGTCAGATTCTTGATGGAGTTCACCTGTGCGTTCTGCATGTCCTGCTGCGAAAGCAGGGTGACGGCGGCGGGCTGCTCGCGCAGTTTCCGGATTTTCATTTTGGGGGCGGCAATGACGGTTATTTCCTCTACATCCACCACTTTCAAGGTGTCTGCCTCTTCGGCAAGTACGTTGCCGGTTGCCAGGAGGCAGAAGATACCGGTCAAAATTCTATATCTATTCATAAACTGGCTTTTTTAGCGCCTGCAAAGTAAAGGGATTCTTGCGGAAGGGACAATCCTCATTTATTAGGATTTCGTTCCTGGAGTGCTAATCTTAAATCGTTCCATCATGCGGAAAATATCGTTCCTCCGTGGGGTAAAAATCGTTCCACCATGGTGGAACGATTTTTCATCCCCACGGAGGAACGATTAGATGTTAGCACATTAGCACACTAATTGGGGCGAAGTTTTTCTGAAAAGACTTCGCTTCTGATGTATCCGGTTGTAGGATTATATTCTGTCCGCTTCCACATATCCGTGCATCACGGCATAGATAGTCAGCCCGGACACGGACTTGATACCCAGCTTCTCGGTGATATTCTTGCGGTGTGAGATGACGGTGGTCAGGCTGATGTTCAGTTTGTCGGCAATCTCCTTGTTGATGAGACCTTTGGTAATCAGCACCAGCACTTCTATTTCGCGGGCGGAAAGGTCGTGCCCGGCGGCTGTATTTATTGCCATATCCGAGTGTCTGGCGGGTGCCGGCTTTCCGTGGTTTTGTCTGTATTGGTTTCCGTATTGGCGCAGCTGCAGAATGTTTTTTGCCAGATTTTGTTCGTCCTGATAGATGTTTAGCGTCGGCATGCCCGACAGTTGGGGGACGGTTTCACCATTGACCAGCACAATGGTTTTGGGCTTGCGCTCCAGAAAGAAAGCGGTATGCTCGAAGTAAATCTGTGAAGAGATGAAATAATGTACATACATGTCAGGCGTATCATCCATCAGTTCGCCAAAGGAACGGAAAGAGCGGATGATGGCTGTCGGGATGATTTCCTCCAGCAAGTTCTGCAGTCCCAGACAGGAGAGGGTGTTGGAGTCGACGATTGCTATTTCAGGAGTCATTCTCGCTTTTTTTGTTTCTGCAAAAATACGGATTAATTTTTTAGGGTTTGTCTGTGCGGGGCTGCAAAATGAAAAATTCTCCTATGCAGAACTATTCTCCCTCTCCTTTTGGGGAGCGGGGAGTGTCTCCTTTCGCATATTGGCTGGGGCTGACATTGAAATATTTCTTAAAGACTTCCCGGAAGTATTTCCCATCGCAGAAACCGGTTCTTTCTGCTACTTCAGTCACGGAATATTTCCCTTCTTTCAATAGCTCGGCAGCATGTTTCAAACGGATATTCCGTACGAAATCTGCCGGTGCCTGGCCGGTCAGCGCTTTCAGTTTACTGTAGAAACTGGTACGGCTCATATTCAGGAGCGAGCACAATACGTCCACTGTGAAATCGGGATTATCCATGTTCTCCTCGATATGTCTCTTTACATTCGACATGAATTTCCAGTCGAGACTGTTGGAGCAAGTGGTAGTTGTGGAGGGCTCTTCTTCTGTATTGATTTCCAAATTCGCATATCTCTTGCGCAGCAATGCGCGGTTGGCAAGCAGATTGGCAATGCTGGCTTTCAGTATGTTTATGCTGAAAGGTTTTACAATATATTCGTCCGCACCGATATGGAGTCCTTCGAGAATGTTCTTTTCATCTCCCAGTGCCGTCAGCAGTACTACCGGGATGTGGGATGTTTCAATATCGTTCTTGATGGCGATGCATAATTCGTCGCCTCGCATTTCCGGCATCATGATGTCGGAAAGAATCAGTCCCGGCCAGAATTGTTTTACAATGGTCAGCGCTTCCTTGCCGTTGTTGCATACTTGTACATTGTAAATCGGAGAGAACGACTGGAAGAGATAGTTGCGCAGCTCGTCATTGTCTTCTACAATCAAGATGCGATGCAGTTTGTCATTGTCTTCAGTCCGGAGTTCTCCGGCAAGTTTCAAAGGAACGGTGGGGACATCCGGTTCATAGAAGGTCTTCTTATCCTTAACGGACAGAGTGAAGTTCTTGAACTGTTCTTTCTCTTTGGGAAGGATGATTCTGACAGTACTGCCTTGGCATTCGGTGCTCTCAATGTATATTTTTCCATTGTGCAGGCTTACCAGCTTCCGCACCAGCATCAGACCGATACCGCTTCCCGTTATTTTGGAGTTGATGGCATTTGTTCCACGGAAGTGCATCTTGAACAGTTTTCCTTTGTTCTTTGGCGGGAATTCCTATTCCATTATCTTTGACTTCTAGTCTCCAGGAGCTTTTCATGTCATAAACAGAAATGAGTATATCGCCAATTTTTGGGAGTATACTTCAGAGCATTGGATATGACATTTTCCAGGATAGAGTCCATCTTCTCTTTGTCGAACCATACATTCATGTAGCTGAAAATTGCTTTCGTATCTGAAAGTGATATGTTTTATGGTGGCATAGGTCTGGAAATTGTTGTATATCTCCTTGATGTAAGTATTCAGTTCATATTCTGCTATGTACAGATGAGGGGAATATACTTCTGCCCGTTCAAAGTTTATCAGATTGGTAGTCATGCGCAGGAGGGAGTTGACATTTCTCAGTGCCATGTGCATATTGTTGGTCTCGGCTTCGTTCAGTGTCTTGTTTTCAAGCATTTCTTCCAGAGGTGCCTTTATCAGTGTCAATGGCGTGCGGATATCATGCGCGGTATTTGACAAAAGAAAACCGGGTTTTCTCATCGGATATCTTTTTCTGTTTTCTCAGTGCCATGACACGGAAACCGACAACGGACATCAGTACTGTCAGCAGGACATAGCAGGCTATGGCCCAAAAACTGAACCAGACGGGGCGCGCAATGCTGATGTCGATGCTTCGCTCTTCAAAATAAAGATAAGGCTCTTCCTTGGATACCGCCCGTATGTAAAGTTTGTAATCGCCCGAGGCAAGGTTGGTGAAGCGGAGATGCCCTTCTTCACCCAGGCGGTTCCAGTCATCGTAAAGCCTTCCAGCTTCCAGTAGAAAGTGACATTGTCCGGCGCGTCATAATTGATGGATGAAATGCTGAGGGTAAAAAGTGTTCTGGTTGTATTTCAGCTTTAACCGGTCTGTCTGGTTGATATTTTCCTTCAATGGGGGAATTCGTACTGCCGGGAACGACAGTCTGATAGAGTATCTGAAAATCGCTGAGTATCATAGGAGAGTAGACATAGTCCGGCAACTTTGTCCCTTCGGGGAATTCGATGGCTCCGTCTGTGCTGCCAAAGACAAAACCCTTGTTCTTGCGTAACGTTCCGGAAGAGGCACTGAAGCAGGAGGACATCAGCCCTTGCTCTTTGGTCCAGTTGTGGAATGTCTTCTCCGTAGGGTGGAAACAGCTGATTCCGTTTTCGGTACTCATCAGGATATGCCCGTCCGACTCGGGGAGTATGGTGTAGATGTTGTTTGAAATCAAGGCACAATTGTCCTTGTGATAATGCTTGAACGTATTGTCCTTTGCGTTGTAGACAACCACTCCGGAGCCGTTTGTTCCTATATATAGAGAGAGGTCTTTCCGCTTGGTAAAGTGTGTTGATGTAGGTCGTCTCTTCCTGCAAGGCGACATATTGGAATCTACCCGACTTCTTTGTCCAGCAGATACAGTCCGGCACTTGTCCCAATCCACATTGTGTCCGTCGTCCTTTTCTGTAATGGCGGTGACGGAATTTTATTTCCGGGATACAGACGGACAGAATTCAGAGACAAATCGAAGCATTTCAGATTATAGAATCCTCCGGACCAGATATATCCTTTGGAGTCTTTAACAATGTCTCGGATATACTTGTCAGGACGTATGTTATCCGGACTGAGCAGGTAAGGGGAGAAATATTCTACCGAGAGTGTCCTTTTATTTATTTTGTATACTCCCGAAGTATATCCTCCTGCCCAAATAATGCCGGGTGATACCTCGCATAGCGTAATGAATATGTGGTTCTTGTCTTTCAGTTGATGGTCGAAGGAACTTAGGAATGAGTGCCACTGCCCGGTTTTCGATTGATAAAGGCTGATTCCGTTGCTTGTTCCGAACCATAGGTCTCCGTCACTGTCTTCAATGACAGAGTGTACCTGATCGTTGACCAGCGATTGTCTGTTTCCGATGGAATGCTTTATCCAGTTATAGTTTTTGTACCGGTTGTCTATAATGGTAATCCCTTCCGGGTAGTTGGCTATCCATATCCGCTTTTCTTCATCAATATAAATGTCATTGATGTTATTGCTGTTCATCTCATTGTAACTTTTGTAGCTGGAGGTGATGTACGGTTCCGAGATGCACGAGTTCACATTGATTTTGTGTATGCCCATACCTTCTGTCGCTATCAATAGCTCTGTCCGGTTCAGAGGTCTGATTCGGGCAATGTTTACATCGCTCAAATCCGTATTGGAGTGTATAATCCGTTGTTGCCGTATGTCGTAGGCAAAAACTCCTTTTTCAAAAGTACCGATGAAAAGTCTTTGTGATTCTTGATGGAAATGGAGTGCACTGATTTGTGCCTGGATTTTGTCAAGAGGTTCAAGAGGGACAATCTGCAATGCTTCGTTTTCGAGTTTGACGTATCGCACTCCCTTGTTGGTGGCCATGAAGAAGTGGTCGTTGTCCACTTGTTCGATACTTGTAATGCTACTTTTCAGTTCATTGGGCATTTGATGGGTCTCTCCGGTTTGTGTGTCGTAAAGAGCGATACTGTATCTGCTGCACAGCCAAATCCTATGATTGTGGTCCATATAGCCGTAGCTGATATTGACCGGTGTCTTGGGCAGTTTATATACTTTATTGAACACATCGTGTTCTTGGTTGTATTGAAAAATGCGGCCGGCTTTACCTATGACCCATAACTTCCCCTTCTCTTCAAAATACAACCAGCCGAGATGGATGGGGGAACTCGATTCTTTGTTTTCTCCTATTAATTTATAATGTTTGATGTCTTTTCCATTGTACCGGTCTATGCCTTCGTTGGTGAGGAACCACATGTAACCTATCGAATCCTTTTGAATGTCGAAGATTCTGCGGTTACTCAATCCGTTTTCTACTCCTATGTATTTATAAGTTTGCGCCGTGGCAATGAGGGGTAAAAGGAATAGAAAGCATACAATGTTTATGATGAATCTCATATAAATATTTATCTATAAATACAATATAACAACATGCGTGTGATAATAGTTTACAAATTAAACGAGAAAAAGTGAGATTTCAAAATTTAAATGTCAATATTGCAGCTTAACCAAGGAATGCCTTTGCAGCTTCTGCACACCGTTCGCCGTCAATCCCGGCAGAAACGATGCCTCCGGCATATCCGGCGCCTTCTCCGCAAGGGAACAATCCTTTTATACGTACATGTTGCAGTGTTTCCTTGTCTCTTGTTATGCGTACCGGTGCCGATGTGCGGGTTTCCACTCCAATCATTGTCGCCTCGTTCGTCAATAACCCCCGGCTGTATTTCCCGAATAGCTGGAAACCTTTGCTCAGGCGTTCTGCAATGAAAGAGGGCATCCAGAAGTGGAGAGGTGAGGATACCAAGCCTGGTGCGTATGAGGTTTCCGGCAGGTCGTAGCTTAGTTTCTTCTTGGTGAAGTCCACCATTCTCTGTGCCGGTGCTGTCTGCTTCATATTGCCTTGTTGCCAGCAGAGGTACTCTAGATACTCTTGAAAATGCATCATACTCAATGGAGAATTGGCAGTTGACAATTGACAATTGGCTGCGCTGTCGTGCTGCATAGCAATTGTAAATTGTAAATTGTCAATAGTAAATTGCTCCAAGTCTTCCGGGCGTAGCTCTACCACCATTCCCGAATTGCTCCAACGGGAACCGCGGTTGCTGGGACTCATCCCGTTGACTACAATCTGCTCGGGACCGCTGGCGGCGGGCACAACGAAGCCGCCGGGACACATGCAAAAGGCTATATACTCCTCGTCCGTCCACCTGGTTTACAAAGCTATATTCGGCGGCAGGCAGATATTTTCCCCGTCCGTTCCGGTTGTGATATTGTATTTGGTCTATCAAGGTGGCGGGGTGTTCCAGTCGTACGCCTACGGCAATGCCTTTAGCTTCAATCTCTACATTGTTGGCGGCAAGCCAGCGGTATACGTCCCGGGCAGAGTGACCGGTGGCAAGTATCACCGGGCCAAGGAAAGTCTTGCCGGTATTTGTTTCAATGCCTTTGATTTCATCCTTCTCTATGAGTAGGGCGTCCATGCGTGTTTCAAAGTGGACTTCGCCACCGCACTGGATGATAGTGTTCCGCATGTTTTCAATAACACGCGGCAGTTTGTCCGTACCTATGTGCGGATGTGCATCTACCAGTATGGAAGTGGAGGCTCCATGTTGACAGAAGACATTCAGAATCTTGTCTACATTGCCGCGCTTTTTTGCTGCGTGTGTACAGCTTGCCATCCGAGTAGGCTCCGGCACCTCCCTCTCCGAAGCTGTAATTGGACTCCGGGTTGACGAGTTGCTGGCGGCTGATTTGCGCCAAGTCTTTCTTGCGTTCCCGTACGTCCTTTCCACGCTCCACAATGACGGGGCGCAGACCGAGCTCTATCAGTCGCAGGGCGGCGAAGAGTCCTCCGGGACCGGCGCCTACCACTACTACTTGGGGCTTTCCTTCTACATTATTATATAAGGTATGTTGATATTCGTCCTCTTTCGGCATTTCGTTCAGATATGCCCGTACGTTGAGGTTGATATAGATTGTCCGTTGGCGGGCATCGATACTGCGCTTCAAGATACGCGCTGCGGTTATCTCCCGTGCATTCAGTCCTTTTTCGTGTATTAAGTACTCTTTCAGGCGTTGCTCGTTTGCCGCTACTTCGGGCAATACGCGTAGTTGGTATTCTTGTATCATAACGATTATCCGAATAAGGCACGGAATGCCTCTTCTACCTTCCGTACCGGTATTAATTCTATTTTTATCTTTTGGGTATTGAGTCCCTGCATATTATACTTGGGAAGTATAAAACGCTTGAAGCCAAGTTTCTCTGCTTCTCCGATGCGCTGCTCAATGCGGTTTACCGGGCGTATCTCTCCCGACAGACCTATTTCTCCTGCCATGCACACCTCTGGCTCTATGGCCGTGTCCATGTTGCTGGAGAGGATGGCGCTGATGACGGCAAGGTCTATTGCCGGGTCGTTCACTTTCAATCCGCCGGCAATATTGAGAAATACATCTTTCTGTGCCAGTTTGAAGCCTACACGTTTTTCCAATACGGCCAGCAGCATATTCATGCGGCGGATGTCGAACCCTGTGGCAGAGCGTTGTGGGTTACCATATACGGCACTGCTGACCAATGCCTGCGTCTCGATTGGGGAACGGTCTGATGCCTTCTATCGCGGAGGCGATGGCTATGCCGCTCATACCTTCATGGTCTTGGCTCAGCAGCAGTTCGGATGGGTTGCTCACCTGCCGTAATCCATCTTGCCGCATTTCGTAAATACCCAGTTCGGCAGTGCTTCCGAAGCGGTTCTTGATGCTGCGCAGGATGCGGTACATGTAGTGCTGGTCGCCCTCGAACTGGAGTACGGTATCCACGATATGTTCCAGTACCTTGGGGCCGGCTATGCTTCCTTCCTTATTGATATGCCCGATAAGGATGACCGCCGTATGCGTTTCCTTGGCAAAGCGCAGGATGGAGGCGGAACATTCCCGTACCTGGGCAATACTCCCCGGCGACGATTCAAGGGTTTCGGTAGAAATCGTCTGTATGGAGTCGATGATGACGATGTCCGGGCGGATGTTCTTGATATGGACGTAAATCTGTTCCAGGGAAGTTTCGCACACGATGAGGCAATCACTGGAAGCACTTGTCAAACGGTCGGCACGCAGTTTCAACTGACGGGTACTTTCTTCGCCGGAGACGTAGAGGATACGTTTCTCCGGTATACGGAGTACGGTTTGTAGCACCAGGGTGGATTTCCCGATACCCGGTTCGCCGCCAATTAATACAAGAGAACCTTGTACCAGACCGCCACCCAGTACCCGGTTCAGTTCGGCATCATGGAGATCGATGCGCGGTTCGTCATCGGCTACAATTTCATGGAGGGTTACGGGTTTGGCTTTGGCGGTCTCTATACCCGATACGGGACGTTTGTTCACCACTTCTTTCCGTACCACCTCTTCCACATACGTGTTCCACATTCCGCACGACGGACACTTGCCTACCCATTTGGGAGAGTCTTGTCCGCAGTTGCTGCATACATAAACCGTCTTCTCTTTAGCCATAGTTGTGCATTCTCTTCTAAAATGATTGCCCAAAGGTACAATTTTTCGATGCAGGGCTTGCAGACTCCCATAGAGATTTTTTTATTTTTGTGAGTAGAAAACAATAACATGTTATAAAAGCCATGATAGAAGATATTCTTGCATACAACAAGCGTTTTGTAGCCGAGAAGGGGTATGAGAAATACATCACGAATAAATACCCGGATAAGAAGATTGCCATCCTCTCTTGTATGGATACCCGTTTGACCGCTTTACTGCCGGCAGCCTTGGGCATCAAGAACGGCGATGTGAAGATGATAAAGAATGCGGGTGGAATCATTTCACATCCGTTCGGTAGTGTCATTCGTAGCCTGATGGTGGCCATTTACGAGTTGGGCGTGACGGAAGTGATGGTTATTGCCCACTCCGATTGCGGTGCGTGCCACATGAGCAGCGCCCAGATGATAGAGCATATGAAGGCCCGGGGCATCAAGCAGGAGACGATTGATATGATTCGTTTCTGCGGAGTGGATTTCGAGTCTTGGCTGTATGGATTCGAAGATACGGAGAAATCGGTAAAGGGTACGGTGGAAGCTATTATCAATCATCCGCTGATACCGAATGATATCAATGTCAGCGGTTTCATAATAGATTCTGTGACGGGAGAATTGACCCCGGTGCAGTGATAGTTGTGCTTCACACGGTAATTTCCCCTGCCAGCGGTCGTCCCATCAGTTCGCGTATTTCGGCAGGTGGATAATCGTGCCCCAGAAGGAACATCAGCTTGGTTACGGCAGATTCCGTTGTGCTGTCATATCCGCAGACAACTCCTGCCTGCATCAGTTGGTAACCGGTTTCATAGCGCTCCATTTCAACAGTGCCGGCACTGCATTGGGTGACGTTGACAATGATGATGCCTTGTTCGCAGGCATCATGCAGGTGGCGTAGAAACCATTCCTTTCGGGGAGCGTTGCCGGAACCGTAGGTTTCGAGGACTACGGCCTTCAGTCCTTTAGTGGCAAGTATGGCTGCCACGACATTTTCCTGAATACCTGGAAAAGCTTCAGTATGGCGATGTTGGTATCAAGCAGATAATGAGGCTCCAGTTCGTGGGGAGTGCCGTGCGTATGAATTTGCACATTATTATATTTAATATGTATACCGGCGGAAGCGAGTACCGGATAATTGAAGGAACGGAAAGCATTGAAGTTCTCCGCGTTCATTTTGGTGGTACGGTTGCCGCGCATCAGGTGGTTTTCGAAGAAGATGCAGACTTCGGGTACGATGGGCTGTCCGTTGGAGTGGCGGTCGGTGGCTATTTCGATGCTGGTCAGCAGGTTTTCCTTGCCGTCTGTGCGGAGCACGCCAATGGGCAGTTGCGAGCCGGTTAGGATGACGGGCTTGTTCAGCCCTTCAAGCATGAAGCTGAGTGCAGAAGCTGTGTAGGCCATGGTGTCTGTGCCATGCAGGATGACGAAGCCTGTATATTGGTTGTAGTTGTTGCTGATGATGCGTACCAGTTTGCGCCAGGCATCGGGGTCCATGTCCGAGGAATCCATGGGCGGGTCGAATTGATAAGTGTCGATACGGAACGCAAATCTCTGAAGTTCGGGAACATGTTTCTGCAACTGCTCGAAGTTGAAGCTTTCCAGGGCGCCGGTTTCTGCATTCTCTATCATTCCGATAGTTCCACCGGTGTATATTAGCAAAACGGAAGTATTTTCTGGGTTCATGCGCACTTTTCTTTCATGTTTTCCATGCAAATATAATGATATATATTGAGAGTGATAGCAAAATGTTAGAAAAGAATAAACGGATATACAGAAAAAAGGTATGGAAAGTGTGAAAGTGTAAGCCGTAAGTTGTGCATATTTCTTGCCTTTTAGAGGCTTTCTGTATTTTTTCATCGCAAAAAATGTCGCAAAAATGTGATAGATTGAAATGTTTTTATTGTTACTTTTGCAACACTTATCATAAATTGATAGAAACAAGAGACTATGAACAAGTACTATCAACATACAGTCACATCCAT
>ENA-OQHD01000687-OQHD01000687.1-human-gut-metagenome-genome-assembly--contig:-NODE-687-length-11526-cov-3.589613_pt1 | contig 11526 bp, 15 predicted proteins | sample MGYA00242560_ERZ504711 | MGnify/ENA primary metagenome ERZ504711 (study PRJEB26092, sample SAMD00036198) | human gut metagenome | host: Homo sapiens | study: EMG produced TPA metagenomics assembly of... | reverse complement strand
TCCGAAGACACTTTGCAGCGTTTGTTAGAGAAAGTAAATCGAGTGCCTTTGCACGAAGATTTCCACTTTCGAGTTACAAACGGTCAACGGGCTGAGGTAAAGCGGGCCTGCACTGCGAAGGAATATCTCTGCTTTCCGCGTCCGATTCGCCACAAAGAAGCTTTCTGATTTACAAGCATCTCACCTCAACAACTACAAATTTACGCCTCATCAATCGCCTTTCCGATATCATGCCGCATATATTTATTCTCAAACTTCACCCACTCTGTTGCTGCATAGGCATTTGCACGGGCTTCTTTTAAGTCTTTTCCTTTTGCAGTTACTCCGAGGACACGGCCACCATTTGTCACGATCTTTCCATCCTCGTTGAACTTTGTTCCAGCATGGAAGCAGTAATATCCGTCATGCTTTTTGAACTCATCCAGTCCTTCAATCGGGAATCCCTTTTCATATTTAACCGGATAGCCGTCCGATGCCAGTACCACACATACTGCTGCATTATCTTCAAACTGAAGATCGATCTGATCCAACGTTCCATCGATACAGGCCTCAGCTACCTCAATGAGATCATTTTTCATACGTGGTAATACAACCTGTGCCTCCGGATCACCAAAACGGGCATTATATTCCAGTACTTTCGGACCATCTTCCGTAAGCATCAGTCCAAAGAAGATGATTCCCTTGAACGGGCGTCCCTCTGCTGCCATCGCATCTACGGTTGCCTGGTAAATATATTTGTTGCAGAAGTCCTCCACTTCTTTCGTATAGAACGGACTTGGCGAAAACGTTCCCATACCGCCTGTATTCAGTCCGGTATCTCCATCACCGGCTCTCTTATGATCCTGGGCACTGGTCATAGTCTTAATGGTCTTTCCGTCAACAAAGGAAAGAACTGAAACTTCACGTCCCGTCATAAATTCTTCAATGACCATCTCATTTCCTGCAGAACCAAATTTCTTATCCAGCATGATCTCTTTTACACCGGCTTTTGCCTCTTCTAAATCCTGACAGATCAGTACACCTTTTCCAAGTGCAAGTCCGTCCGCCTTAAGAACGATCGGGAATTTCGCATTTTCCAGATAAGCGATTGCAGCATCCGGGTCTGTGAAATTCTCATAAGCTGCTGTCGGGATATGATATTTCTTCATCAGATCTTTTGAAAATGCCTTAGATCCCTCCAGGATCGCTGCATTTTTCTTTGGTCCGAATGTGCGAATCCCTGCCTCTTCCAGTGTGTCAACCAGTCCTCCAACTAATGGATCATCCATTCCGACAATACAAAGATCAATCTCTTTTTCTTTTGCAAATGCTGCCAGCTTTTCAAATTCCATCGCACCGATCGCTACGCATTCTGCATACTCTGCAATTCCTGCGTTTCCCGGTGCACAGTAAATTTTCTCTGCCTTTGGACTTTTCGCAACGCTTGCTGCAATCGCATGTTCTCTTCCGCCGCTTCCTACGATTAATATTTTCATGGTCTTCTCCTCCTGAACTCGCCACGCAACTGCTGCGTGATCATCCTGTTATTTAAAGTTGTAAAATATCTGTTGCAATCTGTTAAAATGAAAAACACGCCTGCTCTTAGCAGACGCATTTTCCTGTGCATTGCTTCTGCACGTGATATTCTTTAATCTTCGATCACGGTTCTGCGACCTTCTACTTTCACCCTGCCATTTGCGATCAGGTCGATCGCTTTTCGGAAGGATCTTCCATTCAGCCTGCTCCATCACTCTGTGCTGAAGGATCTCCGGTGTATCTCCGTTCTCTACTTCTACTGCTTTCTGTAAAATGATCGGACCTGTATCTGTCCCTTCATCTACAAAATGCACGGTAGCACCAACTACTTTTACGCCACGTTCCAGTGCTGCCTCATGCACTTTCAGTCCGTAAAATCCTGTTCCGCAAAAAGCCGGGATCAGGGAAGGATGAATATTGATCATCCGGTTTCTGTATTTTGCGATCATTTCCGGAGGGATCACCACCAGGTAGCCTGCCAGTACGACCAGATCCGGCTGATAGGAATCTACGCCCCCGATCAATGCCTCATTAAATTCTGCTCTGGACTCATAATCCTTCGGCGAAATACATTCTGCCTTGATCCCATGTTCCGCAGCCCGCGTCAGTGCATATGCATTTTTATTATTGCTGATAACTCCGACGATCTCTGTATTCGTAATCCTGCCTGCATCCACCGCATCCAGGATCGCCTGCAGATTTGTTCCGCCGCCGGAAACCATCACTACAACTCTTAGCATAAGGTCACTCCCTTTTCGCCCTCTTCGATCTTGCCTACTACATATGGTGCATCTCCGGCTGCACGGATCGCATCCATGGTTTTCTCTACATCTTCCGGATCAACAGCAAGAATCATTCCGAGTCCCATGTTGAACGTATTATACATCATCTGCTCTTCAATCTCTCCGTCTTTCGCAAGCTTTGCAAAAATTCGGTGGTACCGGATAGCTGTCCTTTTCCACTACTGCGTGCGTACCGTCCTTGAGCATACGCGGAATATTCTCGTAGAATCCGCCGCCTGTGATATGGCTGCATGCCTTTACAGTAACTCCCGCATTTTTAATACTCTTCAGTGCCTTTACATAGATTCTTGTCGGAGCAAGAAGAGCCTCGCCTAAAGTAGTTCCAAGTTCTTCATAATATGTATCCAGTGACTCTTTCGTAATATCAAACACTTTTCTTACAAGAGAGAATCCATTACTATGCACACCGGAGGATGCCATACCGATCAGGACATCTCCCGCTTTCAGATTTTCTCCCGTGATCATCTCTTTTTTTGTCGCATACACCTACCGCAAATCCGGCAAGATCATACTCATCTTCCGGCATCAGTCCCGGATGCTCTGCCGTCTCTCCACCGATCAGTGCTGCATCCGACTGCTTACATCCCTCTGCCACACCTTTCACGATGGATGCGATCTTCTCAGGATAATTCTTTCCGCATGCAATATAATCCAGGAAGAACAGTGGCTCACCGCCTGCACATGCAATATCGTTCACGCACATGGCAACCGCATCAATACCGATCGTATCATGCTTGTCCATCACCATTGCAAGCTTTACCTTGGTTCCACAACCGTCTGTTCCTGAGAGCAGAACCGGCTCTTCCATCTCCTTGATCTTTGCAAGTGAAAATGCACCTGAAAATCCGCCGAGTCCTCCGAGAACTTCCGGTCTCATCGTCTCTTTTACATATTTTTTCATCAGTTCCACTGATCTGTATCCTGCCTCGATATCAACACCTGATGTCTTATAATCCATAATTTTATCTCCTTATTTCTCTTTCAGATATTCTTCATAACCTACTTTTGCAAGCCGGTCTGCCTTCGCCTGAACCGTCTCTTTCATCTCAGCAGAGTACGCTTTTAATTTCTCAAGAAGTTCCGGATCTGACATTGCAAGCATCTTTGCTGCAAGAATTGCCGCATTCATTCCTCCGTCGATGGCAACTGTTGCAACCGGGATTCCAGGTGGCATCTGAACGATAGAATAAAGTGCATCCATCCCCTCAAGATTTTTTCCTGACATCGGGATTCCGATGACCGGCATCGGGAACAACGCCGCACACATTCCCGGCAGATGAGCTGCCATTCCTGCACCTGCGATGATCACTTTGATTCCTTTTCCTTCGGCTGCCTTTGCCCAGTCAAAAAATACATCCGGCATACGGTGTGCTGAAATAATCGTCATCTCATAATCAATTCCGAACTTTTCCAACGTTGCCGCTGCCTTGCTCATTACTTTCAGATCTGAGTCGCTGCCCATGACAATTCCTACTTTTGGCATTTCATTTCCTCCTTCAGTGGTCTGTATCCTTTTCTAATGGTTCATTCAGCACTTCCGTGCCAGGTAATACAAATCTTCCGTCTCTTAATAGTATAATGTCTGTGCCGTCTTTTGTCACTACACTTATTTCTTCTAACTCTTCATAAGGTATGGTTATATCTGTATGACAGTTGAAGTATGCTTTGGATACATCTTCCTTTCGCAGAAGCGAGCAGGAATTGTCTTTCGCAACGATTTCCTTTCCATTTGGATTGTATACACGGATTTCCTCACTCCAGGAATAGCACGTATCTCCCACTGCAAAATGAGGTCCTGTCTTCTCTGCGATCAGGATCGGCATCTTATCTTCGATGCCATATTTTCTTGCCACCACATAGGCAGTCGTATTCGTTCCGATGGCGAACTCTCCCAGAGGAAGAGTCTCATGATTTTTCAGTACATTATCATAAATATATTTCCGGTTCTCGGCCTCGTCTGAGAAGTTGTCACACGTATAATCTGTGATTTTTCCATCCTTGAACGTAAGTTTCAGATTGCGGTACTGTAAACCATCTAAATAAACTTTGCTGACATTCAGGACTCCGTTTGTCCCGTTCAGTACCGGTGATGTGAATACCTCCCCTACCGGAATGTTGACATCTGCCACGCAATTTTCAAAGATCGTCCTTTTGCCGGGTTCTTCAGCCGGTACAGTTCTACATGCATATCGGTCTGATTCTTTCCTTTTCCTTTGACCCTGATCATAGACTCCCTGATCCAGGGCATCGATCATGGTCTGCTGCACCTGCTCATACCAGTTTCGCATCCAGTGTATTAATGCGGATCACTTCGTCGAAAATCTCTGCATAGTCTGAACCGATCTCAGGAACGGGATATGCGATGATCGTAAAACTGCGTTCATCTCCTTTGATATATTCATTCGTCAGTTGCCCGGAACGGCTGTCATAAAGAAGTGCAAGACTTCTCTGTGCCTCCGAATAAGCCGGGGCAGAGGCTTTCGCTTCCGGTGAAAACGGCGTCTCTCCAAAAATTCTCCATGACTGCCGGACCTGCAAATCCTGCTGCCAGTTCCCGGTTCTGTTCGTAGACGGTCTTCATCACTTCCAGTTTCCGCTCAATATACCGCTTATCCATAAATAATGCCTGATCCTGCCGGTGGTCATACTCGTACTGCTGGTTCGCGATACAGCCATAATACCCGATCTTATGATGCTCTCTCTTTGTGATCACACTGGCAGCGGCACGGTAAATCACCGGCTTCAGTCCCATCTTCTTAAAATTTTCGATTGCCAGACGAACCACTTTTTCAAATCCAAGGCTGTAGCGGATATTTACGACCTTCTTTTTTGACAGATCCTTTCCGGTATTAATAAATCCGATCCGGTAACCTTCTGTATAGACATCTGCCATCTTCTGTAAAGTCTCCTGCGGAAGATTTCTCAGATGATGTGCTGTTCCCAGTTCAATTTTTGGAAATGTACTCGCCAAAACGGTATAAATATTCATCCGAATCAAGGTCCGCCGTCTCGATCAGATCTGCCGCAAAAGAAAAGGACGGATCGATCTGCTCCAGAATCCGGTCTGCAAGAAATACATCGCAGTAATCACTGGCATACCAGTATAAGATCTCCCGGATCTGTTCTGCGGATGGAATCTGCTTCTCTGCCCCGGCTGCTCCGCTTTCTTTTTCATCTGCTGTCCTCTGTTCCGATGCTTCCTCCAGTGCAGCATTCTCAAAACAGTTATACACCTCGATAAATAACTCATACAGAATGGTCAGATAGTCTGTCTTCTCTTCAAACGCATAATGGATGCCGCCCCGCAATTCTGCATAAAGTAAACTGAGCAGTTGTCCCATTTCTGTTCCAAAACTGCTCACTGCATATTCCGGATTTGCATAACTTCGTTCATAATTTTTATCCAGAATGTCACTGTAAAGTATTTCATTTAAGCTACGCATCTGCTCCAGCGTGTAGTTTCCCCATTCTCCTGAAGCTACTTTCCGTCTTGTATTCTCCAGCTCCAGTAAAAATAATGCCACGTCCTGAAAATATCCCACGTATGCCTTCTCGACCGTCTCTTCCGTCACCATAGACCGGATCCGGTTGACCGCCAGTTCATGCCTTTCCCGGCACTGTTCATTTCTTTCTTTCTGAATTTCTGATAAACTCATCTATCCAAGACCTCCTACCAAGATTGCCATAAATAAGATCAGCGTGATAACACCAACACCAAGTCCGATCTTACAATTTAAATACCGTCTGTCTCTTTCTAAAAATCCCTGTACTGCACAGTACATTCCATATATATCAATCACAAAGGATACTACTGAAAGTCCTCCCACAATCCCTGCCGCTTTCCCCCTGGAAAGGAATGCATATAAAATACATCCTGCCAGAATCACCAGTGAACCTCCGGTACACCAGCAGGAAATACTTCCTCTCCGCGATGGCTTCAGGTAGGACTGTCCATACTTTCTCATCCCGCGTTTCTTTCGTTCTTTTTCTCTGCGACGTTCTTCTTCACTTTTTCCTATTCCGAACATGTCTTCTCCTTATCAGATCTCCTGTCATATAGATGAGGAATCCCAGTACTCCGCCAACAGTATTGAGCAGGATATCATCTACATCAAAACTTCCAACTTTTGTAAGCAACTGCATCACTTCTACCCCCAGGCTCAGACCCATACTGTAAAATAACGTTCTAAAGAAACTTTTTCTTTTCCCCGCCATTGTAAGAAAGTAGCCATAAGGCATAAAAATAAGTATATTTCCAAACAGATTAGAAAATACCGCAAATGTTCCCAACTGATTGCGGTAAAGAATAAACCGTTTAATTTCCCTGAACAAAACCAAATTATAATGATAATCTTCCATCACGCCTTCTCTGCCATACCAGTCCGATAAAAAAAGGAAGTATACCAGAAAAAATATATATAAAATAAACAGAACCTTTCCCAGCGTCCTGACTCTCTTTGCTTCTTTATTCGTCGAAAATCCTGCACCTTCATAAAAAGCCCCCTCCTTTTCCCGGGAGGGGACTGCCCTTTTAAAATGTAATCTCGTTCTTAATTTTTTAACAGACTTGCACCATTCACAATGGAAATGACTCCCGCAGCCACACCTGTCACAAGGATGATAATTCCAATTACAATACTGCCTGCGCCACTGTTCTTCATTGTACGATATGCCTTTTCCATAAAATGTGCCTCCTTATTTTACTCCATACTTTTCATAATATGCGTCGATCGCCGCTTTTAATGTATCATCAATGATAACTTTGCCGTTGCACTCTTTATTATACAGACACTCTACGACCTCTTCCATTGTAACGATCGCCGCTGTATCAAATCCGTAAAGTTCTTTTATTTCATCCAACGCACACTTTTCGCCGCCTTTACCGACTTCCATACGGTTCAGTGAAACCATCAGTCCTACGATCGTTACATCAGCCGCACCTTTTACCTTTGGAACAGTTTCTTCCATGGACTTACCGGATGTTGTAACATCTTCGATCATGATGACTCTGTCGCCGTCTTTTAATTTGCTGCCAAGGAAACTTCCCTTATCCGCTCCATGATCTTTTTCCTCTTTCCGGTCTGAACAGTAACGGACTTCTTTTCCGTAAAGTTCACTGTATGCGATCGCAGTAACGATTCCCAGCGGAATACCCTTATATGCCGGTCCGAATAATACATCAAAATCATCCCCGTATGTATCATGGATCGCCTTTGCATAATATTCACCCAGTCTCTTTAACTGAGAACCTGTCACATATGCTCCTGCATTCATGAAGAATGGAGATTTTCTTCCGCTTTTCAGTGTGAAATCTCCGAATTTCAGAACATCACTCTCTACCATAAATTCGATAAATTCTTTCTTGTATGCTTCCATCGTTCCTGTCCTCCTATTTTACAATTCCAACCATATCTTTTACAGTCTCAAAGCCATTCCTTTTTCATATATGCCTCGATTCCGTCGATCACCTTCAAAGTCACTGCCGGATCATGGAAGTTTGCCGTTCCGACCGACACCGCACTTGCTCCTGCAAGCAGAAATTCTATCGCATCCTCCGCACAGGAAATGCCACCCATTCCGATGATCGGAATATTGACCGCCTGTGCCACCTGATAAACCATACGGACTGCGATCGGCTTTACGATCGGACCTGAAACTCCCCCGGTTTTATTTGCTACGGCAAATGTCTTCCGGTTGATATCGATCTTCATACCGGTCAGTGTATTGATCAGGGAAACTGCATCCGCTCCTCCTGCCTCTGCAGCCTTTGCGATCTCAGTAATATCCGTTACATTCGGCGTCAGCTTCATGATGATCGGCTGCTTCGCAATCTTTTTGATCTGTCCGGTCAGTTCTTCTACATGCTTTGCATCCTGCCCAAAAGCGAGAAAACCTGCATTCACATTTGGGCAGGAAATGTTGATCTCCATCATATCGATCGGCTCATCCGCCAGTCGTTCTACCACTTCCAGGTACTCTTCCGGTGCATGACCACAGACATTCACAATGATCTTTGTATCAAACTTCTTCAGATACGGGATATCCCTTTTGCAGAACAGGTCAATCCCCGGATTCTGCAATCCGATGGCATTCATCATTCCACCGTAAACTTCTGCCACACGCGGTGTCGGATTTCCCGGCCATGGCACATTTGCCACACCTTTGGTCGTTACAGCTCCCAGGCGGTTCAGATCAACAAATTCAGAAAATTCTTCTCCTGAGCCAAATGTTCCTGATGCAACTGTCACCGGATTCTTCCACTCTACTCCGGCTATCTTTACACTCATATCCATCAGATCTCCACCTCCGTCGCCAGGAATACCGGACCGTCTTTACAGATCCGCTTATTATTCACATTACTGTGGGCATCCTTTTCTTTTGACTTGCATACGCACGCAAGACAGGCACCGATTCCACACGCCATTCTTTCTTCCAGGGAAATGTAACATTCGATTCCCTGCTCTTCTGCGTACTGCTTAATGGCACGCAGCATCGGCGTTGGTCCGCACGCATAAATCATGTCTGCTTTCAGTCCATTCTCGCGGATCGCATCCATAACATTTCCCTTTGTTCCGACACTTCCGTCTTCCGTGGAAATATACAGTTCTCCGTTTGCCTCAAACTCCTCTTTCAAAAAAGTCTGTGCATCCCGGTATCCTGCAAGGATCTGCTTCTTTTCACACTTCATCTGCTTCGCCAGCTCCAGAATCGGTGGTACACCGATTCCTCCTCCCATCAGGAAGACTTTCTTTCCTTCTGCTTTTTCGTACGGGAATCCATTCCCAAGCGGTCCGATCACCGGGATCGTATCCCCTGATTTCAGCTTTGAAAACTGCTCCGTTCCTGTATTTTCTCCTGTCACACGATAAACCACCCGAAGCATTCCCCGCGTACGGTCGATCTCACAAATGCTGATCGGGCGTGGCAGTAACTTGCTTCCATCTGTCGTATACATGGAAATGAACTGCCCCGGCTTTGCCGTGTCTGCTGCCTGCGTCTGAATCCACATGCTGTAGATTCCGTCTGCCAGCTGCTCCTGAGATGCTACCACCGCATTCTCTTTCTGCTTTGCCATACTGTACTCCTTTTACCTGAACTTCACTTATTTTGCTGCAAGTGCCCCGCTGATATCTGCGATCATCGCTTCTACCGCTGCTCTGGATGCATCGCCAAAATTCTCTGCTCCGAATTTTGCATAAGCTTCCTGCTTGTAAGCTGCAATAATTCCACGGGAAGAGTTTACGATCGCACCAAGTCCGTCTTCGTTAAAGAAATGAACAAGGTCTTTTCCCTGTCCGCCCTGTGCACCATATCCCGGTACTAAATATAAGACTTCGGCATGATCTTTCTGAGTACTTTTCCCATCTCAGGATAGGTTGCTCCTACAACAGCTCCGATATAGCTGTACTCATCACCCATACACTCAGCTCCCCACTCGGCAACTTTCTCTCCAACCAGCTCATATAGCGGTCTTCCGTCGATCAGTCTGTCCTGAAATTCTCCGCTGGACGGATTGGAAGTTTTAACAAGAATGAAAGTCCTTTCTTTTCTTCCTTACATACATCAATAAACGGATTCACACCATCGGACCCCAGATATGGATTGACTGTTGCGAAATCTTCTCCAACGGAACATACTCTTTACTTCCTACTTTTATCTTTCCAAGATGTCCGGTCGCATATGCTGCGGAAGTTGACCCGATATCTCCTCTTTTTACATCTCCGATAATAACCAGATCTTTTGACTTGCAGTAATCCACTGTCTTCTTAAATGCCTCCAGTCCCGGAATACCAAACTGCTCATACATTGCGATCTGTGGTTTCACTGCTGGGATCAGATCGCTGATCGCATCAACGATTCCTTTATTATACTGCCAGATAGCTTCTGCTGCTCCCTCTAATGTTTCCCCCAGTTCAGAAAAAGCTTTCTTCTGAATATGCTGCGGGATATAGTTGAGCATCGGATCCAGTCCTACTACGATAGGAGCGTTTGTTTTTTAATGTTTTCAATAAGTTTGTTGATCATGAGTCTTTCCTCCTGAATATTGATATGGTATTTTTATGCATTCTGGTATACAACTTTTCCATCACAGATTGTATAGAGAATTTTTCCCTTTACTTTCCATCCGTCAAATGGTGTGTTGCGTCCTTTGGAAGCAAATTCATTTTTATCTATTTATATTCGTGATCAATGTCTGCAATGACAATGTCTGCCGGATGTCCCTTCTGAAGTGTACCTCTGTCACTTCCCAGAATCTGTGCCGGGTTCCAGCTCATTTTCTCAATAAGCTGTGAGATTGTAAGAATTCCGGTTTCTACAAGTGCAGTATAAGACAATGCAAAGCTTGTCTCAATTCCCACAATGCCAAAAGCCGCATTCCGGATGGAGCTGTCTTCTCCGGCACTGCATGAGGTGCATGATCTGTACTGATCACTTTAAAGGAACCATCCTTCAGTCCTCGGATCAGTGCATCTACATCTTTCTTCGTACGAAGAGGAGGGTTCATCTTATAGTTTGGATCATCACATTTAATATCATCGGAAGTGAGGATAAAATGATGCGGGCAAACCTCTGCTGTGATATTGTCCAATCCCTCTTCCTTCACAATCTCCATCATCTTCGCAACACCTTCTGTGGAACAATGGCACAGATGCAGATTTTTGCCCCTGTCTCTCTGGCAAGAAGAATATCTCTCGCTGCGATCACATCCTCAACTGCATTGCAGATACCTGGCAGACCAAGTCTCCGCGCATTCTCATCCTCATTCATACATCCATCACCGCGCAGATCAATATCCTCACAGTGAGCAAAGATCGGAACATTGAATTTCTCTGCTACTTCCATAGCTTCTTTGCAAAGTCTGGTATTCATAACAGATTTGCCGTCTTCCGATAATGCCGGGATTCCCGCTTTTACCATTCCTTCGATATCAGAAAGTTCCTGTCCCTTCTCCCCCTGCGTAATGGCACCTGCCTGGAGCACATGAATGCCGGCAAGCTGTTTTGCCTTATTATGCACATAATTTACACGATCCGGACTGTCAATTACCGGTGTTGTATTCGGCATTGCAACAACCGTTGTCACACCACCTCTTGCAGCAGCCCGGGAACCTGTCTCTATATCCTCTTTCTGTGTCTGTCCCGGATCTCTGAAATGAACGTGAAGATCGATCAGTCCCGGCATTACCAGACATCCCTTCGCATCTATT
>ENA-OQHD01000686-OQHD01000686.1-human-gut-metagenome-genome-assembly--contig:-NODE-686-length-11529-cov-6.495790_pt1 | contig 11529 bp, 7 predicted proteins | sample MGYA00242560_ERZ504711 | MGnify/ENA primary metagenome ERZ504711 (study PRJEB26092, sample SAMD00036198) | human gut metagenome | host: Homo sapiens | study: EMG produced TPA metagenomics assembly of... | reverse complement strand
CCTGCATAGCGAAAGCCCGCGAAGCCCTCGCTTCCGGCGTGGGCGGGAGGGTGCTCCATGCTGCTTGAGAAATTCAAAACGGCGAAACAGCCCGAGATACAAGCGCTCCGCCAGCTCGAATACATCAATATGCTGCCGTTGCCGCTTCGGATCGAGCGTCCGTCCTTTCTAAACGCCCTGTGCGCTCCGAACGGAAACCGGCCCCACGTCATCGCGGAGTTCAAGCGGGCGTCCCCTTCGCGGGGGGCACATCCTGATGGATTTCCCGCCGGAAGAAGCGGCCAAGCAGTACGCCGAAGCCGGTGCTTCCTGCCTCTCCGTGCTGACCGAGGAAACCTATTTCAAGGGCACGCTCGGGTATCTCAAGCGCATGTCCGCGCCCGGACTGCCTTTATTGCGGAAGGACTTCATCTTTGATCGGTAAGTAGGTACAAATTGCAGAGATCATTGAATCCTTTGGGCGAAGAGCCAAAAGCTTCTTGCAAGTTTTGGAAAAGGATACTTCTGAGAACTACCAGGAAGGTCTGTTAGAGCTCTATAAGAAGATCCGTCCGGGCGAGCCGCTGGCAGTAGACAGTGCAGAAAGCCTGATCACAAGCATGTTCTTTGATCCAAGACGTTATGATCTTGCCAAAGTTGGACGTTATAAGTTTAATAAGAAGCTTCTTCTTAAGAACCGTGTATCAGGACAGATCCTCGCTGAGGATGCTGTAAGTGCAATCACAGGTGAAGTTGTTGCTGAAAAGGGAACAAAGATTACTCGTGAGATCGCTGATATGATCCAGAATGCGGCAGTACCGTACATCTGGGTAGAGGGTGAAGAGACTTCCAGAAATATCAAGGTCCTTTCCAATATGATGGTTGACCTCCAGGCTGTTGTTGATATTGATCCGGCCGAGGTTGGCGTGACAGAGCAGGTATATTATCCGGTTCTTGCAGGAATCATTGAAGAATCTGCAGGTGATGTAGATGAGATGAAGAGACTGATTAAGAGAGATCTTCATGATCTGATTCCGAAGCACATCACAAAAGAAGATATTTTTGCATCTATCAACTACAACATGCATCTTGAGTATGGCATGGGAAATGATGATGATATCGACCATCTGGGTAACAGACGTATCCGTGCGGTTGGAGAACTTCTTCAGAACCAGTACAGAATCGGTCTGTCCAGACTGGAAAGAGTTGTTCGTGAGAGAATGACAACACAGGATCAGGATGGTATTTCACCACAGTCCCTGATCAACATTAAGCCTGTAACAGCAGCAGTGAAGGAATTCTTCGGATCTTCCCAGCTGTCACAGTTCATGGATCAGAACAACCCGCTTGGAGAGCTGACACATAAGAGACGTCTCTCCGCACTTGGTCCTGGAGGTCTGTCAAGAGACCGTGCAGGATTCGAGGTCCGCGACGTTCACTACTCTCACTATGGAAGAATGTGTCCTATCGAGACTCCTGAAGGTCCTAACATCGGTCTGATCAACTCCCTCGCATGTTATGCGAGAATCAACGAGTATGGATTTATCGAAGCACCATACCGTAAAGTTGACAAGACAGATCCGATGAACCCGGTTGTTACAGATGAAGTTGTATATATGACTGCTGATGAAGAGGATAATTACCATGTAGCACAGGCGAATACACCTCTTGATGAAGAAGGTCATTTCATTAATAAGAACGTATCCGGTCGTTACCGTGAGGAAACACAGGACTACGAAAGAAATAAATTCGATTACATGGACGTATCACCTAAGATGGTGTTCTCCGTGGCTACAGCGTTGATTCCGTTCCTTCAGAACGATGATGCCAACCGTGCGCTGATGGGATCTAACATGCAGCGTCAGGCAGTACCGCTTCTTACAACAGAAGCTCCGGTAGTCGGAACAGGTATGGAAGTTAAGACAGCTGTTGACTCCGGTGTGGCTGAAGTTGCAGAGCAGGCTGGTGTGGTTGAAAGCTCTACATCTACAAGCATCACGATCAGACATGATGACGGAACAAAGAAAACATATAAACTGACAAAATTCCAGAGAAGTAACCAGAGCAACTGCTACAACCAGAGACCAATTGTTGACAAAGGTGAACGCGTTGAGGCAGGACAGGTTATCGCTGATGGACCGTCTACATCCGGTGGAGAGATGGCTCTTGGTAAGAACCCACTGATCGGATTCATGACATGGGAAGGTTACAACTACGAGGATGCTGTTCTCTTAAGTGAGAGACTGGTTCAGGATGATGTCTACACATCTGTTCATATTGAAGAATATGAAGCAGAAGCAAGAGATACAAAGCTCGGACCAGAAGAGATCACAAGAGACATCCCAGGTGTTGGTGATGATGCACTGAAAGATCTGGATGAGAGAGGAATCATCCGTATCGGTGCTGAGGTTCGTGCCGGAGATATCCTTGTCGGAAAAGTAACTCCAAAGGGAGAGACAGAGCTGACTGCTGAAGAGAGACTGCTTCGTGCAATCTTCGGTGAGAAAGCACGTGAGGTAAGAGATACATCTCTGAAAGTACCTCATGGAGAATATGGTATCGTAGTAGATGCCAAAGTGTTTACAAGAGAAAACGGAGATGAGCTGTCACCTGGAGTAAATCAGGCAGTTCGTATTTACATCGCTCAGAAGAGAAAGATCTCCGTTGGTGATAAGATGGCCGGACGACATGGAAACAAGGGTGTTGTTTCCCGTGTACTTCCAGTAGAAGATATGCCATTCCTTCCGAATGGACGTCCTCTGGATATCGTGCTGAACCCACTGGGTGTGCCTTCTCGTATGAACATCGGACAGGTGCTTGAGATTCATCTGAGTCTTGCAGCAAAAGCACTTGGATTCAACGTATCAACTCCTGTATTCGCAGGTGCGAACGAGAACGATATTATGGATACACTGGATCTGGCAAATGATTATGTAAACCTTGAGTGGGATGAGTTCGAGAAGAAGCATGGCGAAGAGCTTCGTCCGGAAGTTCTCCAGTTCCTGTCTGAGAACAGAGATCACAGAGAACTCTGGAAGGGTGTTCCGCTGTCAAGAGACGGTAAAGTTCGTCTTCGTGACGGACGTACAGGAGAATACTTCGACAGCCCGGTAACAATCGGACACATGCATTATCTGAAACTGCATCATCTGGTAGACGACAAGATCCATGCTCGTTCTACTGGTCCTTACTCTCTCGTAACACAGCAGCCGCTGGGTGGAAAAGCTCAGTTCGGTGGACAGCGTTTCGGAGAGATGGAGGTATGGGCCCTGGAGGCTTATGGTGCATCTTATACACTGCAGGAGATCCTGACAGTGAAGTCTGATGACGTTGTAGGACGTGTGAAGACATATGAGGCAATTATTAAGGGAGAGAATATTCCTGAACCAGGAGTTCCTGAGTCATTTAAGGTTCTTCTTAAAGAGCTCCAGTCACTTGCTCTGGATGTCCGCGTACTGCGTGATGACAATACAGAGGTTAAGATCATGGAGAGCGTTGATTACGGTGAGACAGACCTGCGTCATATCATCGAAGGAGACAGAAAGTATCGTGATGAGAATGAATCTTTCGGAGAGCATGGATTTACAGAGAAGGAGTTTGTCGGAGAAGAACTGGAAGATGTTGAACCGGACGAAGAGCCGGACGACAGCGATCTTGAGAACTTAAGTTTTGATGATGATGATTACCTGGGTGAGGAATAATAAGGAGGAGCCGTTTTTATGCCAAATAACAATGAACAACAATATGAACCGTTAACATTTGATGCGATTAAGATCGGCCTGGCTTCACCTGCAAAAAATCCTGGAGTGGTCCAGAGGTGAGGTAACAAAGCCGGAGACCATCAACTACAGGACTTTGAAGCCGGAGAAGGACGGACTTTTCTGTGAGAGAATCTTCGGACCAAGCAAAGACTGGGAGTGTCACTGCGGTAAATACAAAAAGATCCGTTATAAGGGGGTTGTATGTGATCGCTGTGGTGTTGAGGTTACAAAGGCCAGTGTTCGTCGTGAGCGTATGGGACACATCGCTCTGGCAGCACCGGTATCCCATATCTGGTACTTCAAAGGAATTCCGAGCCGTATGGGTCTGATCCTTGACATTTCTCCAAGAACACTGGAGAGAGTACTTTACTTTGCTTCTTACATCGTGCTTGATAAGGGAGAGACAGATCTCTCTTACAAGCAGATTCTTTCAGAGGCAGAGTATCAGGAAGCAAAGGAAAAATGGGGAAGACATGCATTCCGTGTAGGTATGGGTGCTGAATCCATCAAAGAGCTTCTTGAGTCTATTGACCTTGAGAAAGAATATGCAGAACTTCAGGCAGGCCTGGAGAATGCAACAGGACAGAAGCGTGCGAGAATTGTAAAACGTCTGGAAGTTGTAGAAGCATTCCGCGAGTCCGGAAACAGACCGGAGTGGATGATCCTTACAGCTATCCCGGTTATCCCGCCGGATCTGCGTCCTATGGTACAGCTGGATGGAGGACGTTTTGCAACATCTGACCTGAATGATCTGTACAGAAGAATCATTAACAGAAATAACCGTCTGAGAAGACTCCTTGAACTGGGAGCACCAGATATTATCGTAAGAAACGAGAAGCGTATGCTTCAGGAAGCTGTTGATGCGCTGATCGATAACGGACGTCGTGGACGTCCGGTAACAGGACCTGGAAACAGAGCACTCAAGTCTCTGTCTGACATGCTGAAAGGTAAGTCCGGACGTTTCCGTCAGAACCTGCTTGGAAAACGTGTTGACTATTCAGGACGTTCTGTTATCGTCGTTGGACCAGAACTGAAGATCTATCAGTGTGGTCTGCCGAAAGAGATGGCAATCGAGCTGTTCAAGCCATTCGTTATGAAAGAGCTTGTAGCGAACGGAACAGCACACAATATCAAAAATGCAAAGAAAATGGTCGAGAGACTTCAGCCAGAGGTATGGGATGTGCTTGAAGAAGTAATCAAAGAGCATCCGGTTATGCTGAACCGTGCCCCTACTCTGCATAGACTTGGTATCCAGGCATTCGAGCCAATCCTTGTAGAAGGTAAGGCAATCAAGCTTCATCCACTGGTATGTACAGCTTACAATGCCGATTTCGATGGAGACCAGATGGCTGTCCATGTACCGCTGTCACAGGAAGCACAGGCAGAGTGCCGTTTCCTTCTTCTTTCACCAAACAACTTGCTGAAACCATCTGATGGTGGTCCGGTAGCCGTTCCTTCACAGGATATGGTACTTGGTATTTACTATCTGACTCAGCTTCGTCCTGGTGCAAAGGGAGAGGGCATGTTCTTTAAGAGCGTGAACGAGGCTATTCTTGCATACGAGAATGGATATATCACACTTCACTCACAGATTAAAGTACGTGTGACAAAGACTCTTGCAAATGGAGAAGAGAAGACAGGAACTATCGATGCAACACTTGGTCGTCTTTTGTTTAACGAGATCATTCCACAGGATCTTGGTTTTGTAGACCGTGAGGTTGAGGGAAATGAACTTAAGATGGAAATTGACTTCCATGTTGGTAAGAAACAGCTGAAGCAGATCCTTGAGAAAGTTATCAACACTCATGGAGCTACACAGACAGCAGAAGTTCTTGATGATGTTAAGGCAATCGGATACAAGTTCTCTACAAGAGCAGCTATGACAGTATCCATTTCCGATATGACTGTACCACCGCAGAAACCGCAGATGATGCAGGAAGCACAGGATACAGTAGACAAGATCACAAAGAACTATAAACGTGGTCTTATCACAGAGGAAGAGCGTTACAAAGAAGTTGTTGAGACATGGAAAGCAACTGATGATAAACTGACAGAGGCACTGCTGACAGGTCTTGATAAATACAATAACATCTTCATGATGGCAGATTCCGGAGCCCGTGGATCTGACAAGCAGATCAAACAGCTTGCAGGTATGCGTGGACTTATGGCTGATACAACAGGTCGTACGATCGAGTTGCCTATCAAGTCAAACTTCCGTGAAGGTCTTGACGTACTGGAATACTTCATGTCTGCCCATGGAGCTCGAAAAGGAATGGCCGATACAGCTCTTCGTACAGCCGATTCCGGTTACCTGACAAGACGTCTTGTAGACGTATCTCAGGAGCTTATCATTCACGATGCAGATTGTGCAAAACCGGGTCAGCCGATTCCGGGAATGTATGTATCTGCATTCATGGATGGAAATGAAGAGATTGAGAGCCTTCAGGATCGTATCACAGGAAGATTTGCTGCTGAGGATCTTAAAGATAAAGACGGAAACGTCCTTGTAAAAGCAAACCATATGATTACACCTCGTCGTGCAGAGCGCGTGATGAAGAAAGGTGTTGACGAGAACGGAAATCCTCTTGAGCAGGTTAAGATCCGTACAATTCTTACATGTAAATGTAAGAACGGTGTATGCTCCAAATGTTATGGTGCGAACATGGCAACAGGTGAGGCAGTTCAGGTTGGTGAGGCAGTCGGAATCATGGCCGCTCAGTCAATCGGAGAACCAGGTACACAGCTTACTATGCGTACATTCCATAATGGTGGAGTTGCCGGTGACGATATCACACAGGGTCTTCCTCGTGTCGAGGAGCTTTTCGAGGCAAGAAGACCTAAGGGACTTGCCATCATCACAGAGATCGCAGGACGTGCAACACTCAGTGATACAAAGAAGAAACGTGAAGTTATCGTTACAAACGAAGAGACAGGAGAATCCAAATCCTATCTTATTCCTTACGGATCACGTATCAAAGTACAGGACGGCGTTATGCTTGAAGCCGGAGATGAGCTTACAGAAGGTAGCGTAAATCCACATGATATCCTGAAAATCAAAGGACTTCGTGCAACACAGGATTATATGCTCCAGGAAGTACAGCGTGTATACCGTCTCCAGGGTGTTGAGATCAACGATAAGCATATCGAGGTTATCGTTCGTCAGATGCTGAAGAAGATCAGAATCGAAGAGAAGGGTGATACAGAGTTCCTGCCTGGAACAATGGTAGACGTTCTTGAGTTCGAAGAAGTAAACGAGCAGCTTGTTGCAGAAGGAAAAGAGCCGGCTACCGGAGAGCAGATCATGCTTGGTATCACAAAGGCTTCTCTGGCAACAGAATCCTTCCTGTCAGCCGCTTCCTTCCAGGAGACAACAAAGGTTCTGACAGAAGCAGCTATCAAGGGTAAAGTTGACCATCTGGTTGGTCTGAAAGAGAACGTTATCATCGGTAAACATATTCCTGCCGGAACAGGTATGAAGAAGTACCGTGATGTAAAACTCAACACAGATATTAAGATGGAAGATGAACTGGATCTTGAAGATGACATTGAATTCGACGAGAATGGTGATCTGACAGATGAACTTACAGAAGAAGCTATTGTAGACGAAAATGCAGATGCAGTTGAGGAAACAGTAACAGAAACTGAAGAGTCTACAGAAGAATAAGAAAAAAAGCATATTTAATATGCTGACATAAAAAAATATCCCCATGGATGAGAAATCGTCTATGGGGATATTTTTATACAAATAAAGATTTGGTGTAGAGATTATTTTTCGAGTGCGGACGAAATCCGATAGCACTTATAAAGTTTATTCTAATAGACAGACTTTTTCGTCGCTATCTGATTTCTACTCTCTCGAAAGAAGAACTCTACTTAAGAAGCAGATGCACCGGATGTTCTGTAGAATGATATCCATCTCTCAAACGTGTTTGTGTTTAATAAAATTTAACGTAGAAGTCTATCTTTTTCAATAAACAGAAAATATGAGCTTGAAGAAGTTTCATGTTAGAAGAGTGATACAGGAATGAAGACGAATGTGGAGCATGCTTGCTCATACTTGAAAAACAACAGATTGCGTTAAAGAAAGGATTGACAGCTGTCTGAGCGGCAGCGAGTTTGTCAATCCTTTCTTTGCTTTTAGCAGTCTGTTGTTTTTCCTAGTATGAACAGCGTGCATAACCCTGAGTCAGCGTTCCTGTATCGTTCTTCTAACAATCGACTCTCCAAAATCATATTTTCAGTTTTCGTCCGATACTCAAATAAGAATCTCTACGCTAAATTTTATTTACGATACAAGTAAAGGATTTCCCCCGAAAAGTCCCAGGAAAATTCCTGCGTATCCTCCTGCACAGAGGATATCTGCCAGACTCTGTATCAGATCTATCCTGATTGCAGAACATACTCCTAATCCAAACAGTGTTCCTATGATTGTCCATCCTACAATTAAAATTGGCAGATATACTGCAAGTGCATGACCTGCATCTATATAATGATTTACAAAACTCCAAAGTTTTCCATACATAAAAAATTTACCCTCTTTCTACTAAAAACTGTCCAAGTGTTTTTTCCTTTTTGACAATTCTTAGTATAGAGGGTATTTGTAAAGTCTCATTTTCTTCCAATGCTAAATCTATGTAAAAGTAAATCAAATCTATTGATTGTTAAATCGATTTACTTTATTCGGTTTCCAGAACCAGTTCGGCCACTTCCTGTGGTGTTGTTGCCAGAGCATCTGCACCTGCCTCTGAGAGTTCTTTTAAGTCTCCGTATCCATACAGAACACCGATCACTTTCATCCCTTCCGCATGGCCTCCTAGTATGTCATAAGAACGATCTCCGACCATTACGATTTTATCCAGTTCTTTCTCTTCGCACTGTTCCAAGACATAACGGATAACATCTTGTTTTTCTGTACGTGTCTCATCCATACATGCCCCGCCGATCACATCAAAATATTGAGCCAGTCCAAAGTGATCTGCGATGATTTTAGCAAATTTTTCCGGCTTGGATGTTGCCATCGCAATCTTGATTCCCGCTTGTTTCAATGTCTTGAGCATCTCTTCTACGCCATCATACACACTGTTTTCAAAAATACCTGTCACTGTGAAATATTCTCGATAAAGAGTAACCATCTCTGCTGCTTTTTCTTCATCAATTCCACAGTGTTCCATAAACTGACCCTTCAGCGGTGGTCCAATAAATTTACGTAATTCATCTACGTCAGGTGTCGGTTCTCCCACCTTCTCCAGCGCATATTTTACAGAATTCATAATTCCCGGACCTGAATCTGTGAGTGTTCCATCCAGGTCAAATAGTACAGTTGTTATTTTCATTTCCAATTCCTCACTCTGTTAAAATTTTCTAATTTGATCATCCTCTTCACTTTCTGTTTTAATCACTTTACGGATCACCACATAATAGCCGAAATCATCGTTCACTTTAATATAGACTCTCTCGCCTTCTTTATGTCCGAGCAGAGCTTTTCCAATCGGAGATTCTATGCTGACCAGTCCGTTCAAAGAGCTTCCTCTTACAGAAGTTACAATGCGATATGTCTCGATCTCATCATCGTCTTCACAATAAAGCTCTACGGTATTATTCAGGCCAATCTCATCTGCTTCTGAATGATCTTCCACAATCTCAGCTGTCTTGAGCATTCTCTCCAGATAACGAATGCGGCTTTCGTTCTGATTTTTTGCTTTTTTTGCTGCATGGTATTCAAAGTTCTCGCTTAAATCTCCATGAGATCTTGCTTCTTTCACCGCTTCGATCAGTTCTTTACGTTCTACCAATTTTCGATGCTCAATCTCTGCCTGAATCTTTTCTACATCATTTTTTGTCAATCTTTCACGCATGACTTTTCCTTTCCTCTCTGAACTATAGGCATCGCTGTACACATCTACTGCGAACAACAACCTATAGGGAAAAGGAAAGCTATCAATTACGATAAACTAAAACAAGCACTGTTGTTATCGCAGTCAATAGCTTTCCCTTTTCACTTCTATCTTAATCCACGCAATTTTCTTCTGGATTCTTTTCTCTTGAAAGAATCATTCAAGTTGCCTGAATCCAAATTCAACACTTATGAATTATTTCACTAACAGAGATTTTCCTGTCATCTCAGCCGGCTGCTGCATTCCCATCAGCTCGATCAGTGTCGGAGCAATGTCTGCCAGGCATCCGCCTTCTCTTAATTTGTAAGCCGGATCAGCATTTACAAGGATAAACGGTACCGGATTTGTTGTATGAGCTGTGAATGGCTCACCTGTCTCCTCGTCGATCAGCTGCTCTGCATTTCCGTGGTCAGCACAGATGAACATCTGTCCGTCTACTTCTTTCAGAGCCTCTACAGCCTTTCCTACACACTCGTCAACTGCTTCTACAGCCTTGATTGCAGCTTCCTGAACACCTGTATGTCCTACCATGTCAGGGTTTGCAAAGTTGATCACGATCACATCATAGTTCTCAGACTTGATTGCTCCAACAAGCTTGTCACATACTTCGTAAGCGCTCATCTCCGGTTTCAGGTCATAAGTAGCAACCTTAGGGGATTTCACAAGGATTCTGTCCTCTCCCTCATTCGGCTCTTCTACTCCACCATTGAAGAAGAATGTTACGTGAGCATATTTCTCTGTCTCTGCAATACGAGCCTGTTTCAGTCCGTTATCTGCAAGGAACTGTCCAAATGTATTCGTAATAGATTCTTTTACGAATGCAACCATCTTATTCTCGATTGTCGCATCATACTCTGTGAAGCATACAAATGTAGTCTTCACTCTGTCTCCTCTTTCAAATCCGTCAAAACTGTCATCACAGAATGTTCTTGTGAGCTCTCTTGCTCTGTCAGGACGGAAGTTGAAAAATACAACAGAATCATTTTCTTTGATTGTTGCTGTTGCAGCACCGTCTTTTGTTACAACAAATGGTACTACGAACTCGTCTGTTACATCTTCATCGTAGGAAGCCTGGATTCCTGCTGTTGCGGATTCTGCTGTATTGCCTTCTCCTGCAACTAATGCTTTGTAAGCTTTCTCCACACGATCCCAACGGTTATCACGATCCATTGCATAGTAACGTCCGGATACAGATGCAACTTCACCTACACCAATCTCTTTCATCTTTGCTTCAAGCTGCTCTACATACTCTTTACCTGATGCCGGTGGTGTATCACGGCCGTCAAGGAAACAATGAACATATACTTTCTCGATTCCCTGTCTCTTGGCGAGCTCAAGAATTCCATAAATATGAGTAATATGACTATGAACTCCTCCGTCAGATACAAGTCCCATCAGGTGAAGTGCAGAATCATTCTTCTTTACATTCTCACAAGCTGCAAGAAGAGCTTTGTTCTCAAAGAATTCTCCGTCTTCGATAGACTTTGTGATCTTTGTAAGTTCCTGATAAATGATACGTCCGGCACCCATATTCATATGTCCTACTTCTGAGTTACCCATCTGTCCATCCGGAAGACCTACAGAAAGTCCGCTTGCATTTCCTTTTACAAACGGATACTCTGCCATCAGTTTATCCATAACAGGAGTATTCGCAAGTGCTACTGCATTACCCTCTGTCTTATCTCTTAATCCATATCCATCTAAAATCATCAATACGGTTGGTTTTTTGCTCATCTCAATATCTCCTTTGCATTAAGATTGTCTATTTTTTAACTCTACGCTTTATTGTACTAGTTTTAGCACAATTTTGCAAGTCAGAGCTCTGGTCAAATATATCCGAAAATATGCAGATTTTCGCCTGAATTCATGTAAAAATCACTACATTAAAAATTCTT
>ENA-OQHD01000685-OQHD01000685.1-human-gut-metagenome-genome-assembly--contig:-NODE-685-length-11566-cov-2.756098_pt1 | contig 11566 bp, 11 predicted proteins | sample MGYA00242560_ERZ504711 | MGnify/ENA primary metagenome ERZ504711 (study PRJEB26092, sample SAMD00036198) | human gut metagenome | host: Homo sapiens | study: EMG produced TPA metagenomics assembly of... | reverse complement strand
GGCAAGCAAGTACGTGCATTCGCCTTGGAACAGCCCGTGGCCGCAAACCGACGAATGGGTCATGATAGGCCTGCGCGCATCGTACGACTACATCTCGCCGGACGAGTACCGTTCTGCAGGAAAGGCCTTCCAGATACTCTATTGGGACGAGCACAGCCACTTCTGCCCCGTGTGTGGCACCGCCATGGAGCACCAGACCCCCATCATGAAGAAGTGTCCCAACTGCGGCAATGAGATGTACCCTCCCGTTTTCCACCGCCATCATCGTACTGATACGCAAAGGAGACGAAATCCTGCTGGTGCATGCCCGGAACTTTCCGAGGAACCTTCTACGGACTGGTGGCAGGCTTCCTCGAAGCCGGCGAGACACTGGAAGAATGTGTGGAACGGGAAGTTTTTGAGGAAACGGGGGCTGAAGGTAAAGAACATCACCTACTTCAGCAACCAGCCCTGGCCCTACCCCAGCGGATTGATGGTGGGTTTCATTGCCGACTACGAAAGCGGGGAGATAAAACTGCAGGAAGATGAGCTGACCGCTGCCGCCTTCTATTCCAAAGACAACCTGCCCGAAATTCCACGAAAACTGAGTATCGCAAGAAGGCTGATAGACTGGTGGATGGAGAACAATTAAAAATTAAAGAATTAAAAAGAGGGGGGGAAGAAATTTTAAAAAGCAGATTGCGGAAAACACACACTCACAAACGAACAACTACGAATGAAACGACTCTCATTCACATCAACCAATCGGTGTGTAACCGCAATCTGCCTATACTTAACTTCCCTGCAAACGTTTTGTTCATCAACCATCGGGTTTAAGTCTTTATTTAAGTTTTCTTTCAACACAGAAGCAAAAGGAAGAGGCGCAGCCCTCACGGGTTACGCCTCTCCGAACACTATATACACATTTTTTTCCTCTTTCCTATCAAATGCCGAGTGACTTGCGCACTGCCTCCACTTTCTTCTCAGCTTCGGCATCGGCGCTGGTATAGCATTTCGGACAACCCATCTCGCCCTTCACCTCGATATAGAACTTAATCTTCGGTTCCGTACCGGAAGGACGGACAGAAATCTTCGTGCCGTCTACAGTGAAATATTGAAGTACATTGGAAGTCTCGGGCATATCCAGCTTGCTTACGTTGCCCTGGGCATCAGTAAGTTCCAGCGTCTTGTAATCCTTAATCAGACTGACAGCCGAACCGCCGATTTCCTTCGGAGGATTGGCACGGAAGTTATCCATCATCGCCTTGATTTCCTCGGCACCGCTCTTACCCGGTTTCACCACATTCACGGTGGTTTCCTTTGAGAATCCATATTCTACATAGATTTCCATCAATACGTCATAGAGCGTCTTACCCTGGTCTTTGGCCCAAGCACAGATTTCGGCCAGCAAGGAGCAGGCAGAAACCGCATCTTTATCACGGACAAAGTCTTCGGCCAGGAAGCCATAGCTTTCTTCACCACCACCGATATACTGCTGCTTGCCTTCGCTCAGACGGATTTCGCGAGCAATCCACTTGAAGCCGGTGTAGCAGTCGCGCATTTCAATCTTGTTCTTGTCTGCCACAGCCTTGATGAGTTCAGTGGTCACGATGGTCTTCACGATGAAGTCGTTTGGCTGCATCTTGCCCATTGCAATACGGTTCTTGATGATGTAGTACAAGAAAATGAGACAAGTCTGGTTACCATTAATAAGCACCCACTCGCCCTTATCGTCCTTGCAGGCCATACCGACACGGTCGGCATCCGGGTCACTTGCCATCACGATGTCAGCGTCAATCTTCTTGGCCAGCGCAATGGCCATGGAAAGGGCTTCGGCATTTTCGGGATTCGGAGAAACCACCGTCGGGAAATTGCCGTCCTTCACCATCTGTTCGGGCACGCAGTTGATATTCTCAAATCCCCACTCCTTCAATGAGTCCGGAATGAGCACGCGGCCTGCGCCATGAAGCGGAGTATACACAATGCTGAGGTCTTTCTGGCGACGGATGACTTCGGGGTCGATGGAGATGGAGTGAACCATGTCCAGATAAACCTTATCCACTTCCTTGCCGATAATCTGAATCAAGTCCTTGTTGCCGTTGAACTTGATGTCGGCCACCGTCACCTTATTTACCTCGTCTATGATGGCTGTATCGTGCGGAGCGAGCACCTGCGCACCGTCATCCCAATAAGCCTTGTAGCCGTTGTATTCTCTGGGGTTGTGGCTGGCTGTAATGTTGATACCGCTCTGGCAGCCGAAGTGGCGAATGGCAAATGAAACTTCGGGCGTAGGACGAAGGTCATCAAAAAGATATACCTTGATGCCGTTTGCAGAGAAGATGTCGGCAGAAATCTTTGCGAACTTGTCGCTATTGTTGCGGCAGTCGTGCCCCACAACAACGGAAATATCCTTCTTTCCGGCAAAACATTTGTTCAGATAGTTGGACAAGCCCTGTGTTGCGGCACCTACGGTGTAGATGTTCATGCGGTTTGTACCGGCACCCATGATGCCGCGCAGACCGCCCGTTCCAAATTCCAGGTCTTTGTTAAAAACTGTCTATCAATTCGGTTTTATCTGGATTTTCCAACATGCGTTTCACTTCTGCCTGAGTTTCGGCATCATATGCCGGGGTAAGCCAATTTTTCGGCTTTCTCAGTCACCTGCTTAATCAGTTCCTGATTTTCCATAAGACTGTTATTGTTTTAAGGGTTAATATAAACATTTTTTGTAAGACACAAATGTAGAAGAATAAGTTCAAATATCCTAATTTATTCAGGCATTTTATATCTGTCTCCCGTCTGCTTAACATACTCTTCAAGGAACTCCTTCGGGTATCCCGGGCGGATTACGCCTGCCGGCTGGCCGATGGAATTACGTTCGAATTGACCGTTTTTCATACGTTTGACAACGCCGTCATTATACTTTACGACAAGAAACTCGCCAAGACGTTTCCAAGTATCGAAAGTGCTTTGGGCAGTCATGTTCGTATAGTTGGTAAGAAATGCCTTTGCTTTGGCAGGATCTTTTTCCAGCAGTTTGGCAGCAGCAGCCTCAACGCCTTCCTGCGCTTCGTTGAAGGTTGTCTCCAACTCTGTCTGAGTGGCACGCACGTCGCCCATCATCAAGTCATAACGGGGATAAACCATATTGGCCACCCAGTTGAAAATCCAGAAAGCGGAGTTCCAGGAGAAAGTGATGTAATCGGCGCCGTCCACACGGGTGTAGCATACGGGAACCTTGTCCGTACAGCAGTATACGGGCGTAAATACCGTCATGTTGGCATCATCTGTGCCGAACCACAATACTCCACCGATAGGATCGGGCAACTCGGAGCGCATCTGTGCCACGAATACGAAACCGCTCTGCTGGGTGGAGATGGGACGTTCATTGAAGTATTCCTGGTCACCCACCTTGAAAGAGAGTGGAGAAAGGCGGTACGGGGTATGATACGGGCCTGCGCCGAAATCTTTGCTGATGTCGAGAGGAGTACCTTCATAATGGTCGCGCATGGCGTTCTTCACATCCTGCACGGAAACCTTGCGGTTGGGCTCACAAACAGAGGCATCGGAGTGTCCGTCTCACCCAATATATAAGGCAGGGAACTCGTTGCCGCGGTCGGTAAACATATTGAAATAGCTCCATACGCGTGCCTCGCAATAGCGACGGGCACCGAAATCGAGCGGAGCATAGGCATCGGCAAAGCTGAAATCCTTGTTCACACCGTCAAAATAGCCCTTCTCGCGTGCAAAGGAGATGACATCGGGGGAGTACATACAGTTCTCCTTGTCGTTCATGTTGAACTGATGAATGCGGCTCTGGTTGGCATGAGCGGAGATACAATCATCGGGCACGCGGACAGCTACCCATACGGCACCGCGCACACCGGGTCCCTTGCCAATCATCTCCATAATCCATATTTCGTTGGGGTCGGCGATGGTGAAGGACTCGCCACTGCTGTAATAGCCATATTCCTGCACCAGTTCCGTCATCACTTTGATGGCCTCGCGGGCGGTGCGTGAGCGTTGCAGACCGAGGTAAATCAGGCTGCCGTAGTCGATGATGCCGGTGGTATCCACCAGCTCGGGACGTCCGCCGAATGTCGTCTCACCGATAGTGAGCTGGAACTCATTCATGTTGCCAATGACATTGTACGTCTGACGCGCCTGCTCTATCTGCCCAAGGTATTTGCCGGTGTCCCACTCGTGTATGTCAATCAGCGTACCTTTCTTGTGCATACCAGCAGGATAATGATACAACTCGCCGAACAAACCATAAGAATCGGCAGAATAGGAAACAATGGTAGAACCGTCCGCGGAGGCGTTCTTGCCTACGATAAGATTGGTGCAGGCCAGCGCATTCGCCACGGCTGCCACAACAAACAAGACGGAAAGAGTCAGTCCTTTTACATTTTTCATACTTCTAAATTATAATGTTACTAAATATTTCAGTCTTTACCATACAAAATCAAACTGTTCGGTAGTACGGTTGCCACAGCCATCCGTCACCGTCATCTCCACCACATGCTTGCCGCCTTTCTCCACATATTTCGGGTCGAGCTCGCACACCAGGTTACCACTGATGGAATTGGGCTTTCCAAACAAGGCATACTTCCCGTCAATCGTAACCCCCGATAGGTGTTGATGCCGGTTTCCTTGTCCTTGGCCTTGAAGATGAGTTTTTTCCCGTACGTCCCCACTGAGCTTGGTTCACGGGAGTTATCACCGGCGGAACCGTATCCACTGCCACGGTATAAGTCCCCAAATCCCGTATACGCACTTTCATGACACCATCCTCATACTTACCGCCGATGCGGTAATTTTCCACCGCGCGCCGTTACGCCCGCCACATAATATTTGGTCATATCCTCTACTGGACGCCGGCGCAAGCCGATACGCAAATCGCAGGCATTGTGCATAGGAATACGGGTATCGTTTAGTTGATAGGTGAAAGCGATGTCGCCACTATCAGCCCGCACGGAGTAGTTCAGCAAGACGTTATCGTAGAGCATTCCTTTCAGGGATAAACCAACTCCAGCCCCGGCTCCTGCAGATAGTTCACCTTGTCCCATTTGAGGGTATATTTCTCACGATGTTCCACCGGAGCAATTATCGTCTTCTGTCCCTGGACTGTAAAGCGGACTTAGAGGTATTTCCCAGCGCATCGCTCAGTGTATAGACAAATCGGTAAGGGCGTTCTTCGTTGATTTCCACCAGTCCGCGATTGCCGTTGGATGCCTGCAGCATGCGAAGACGGTTGCCCGGCTCTATAAAAGACTTCATGTACTGACCGTGTGTCCACGAATTGATATAGCGGTTCTCCTCATAGGCAAAGCGGTCTATCGTACTGCGGAAGACTTCCTCACCGTCCACTTCGAGAATCACCGTCTTCACGCCATATTTATTCTGCACTCCGTCCATATAGTCGTAGGCACGGATGCCTGCACCAATCAGTCCCCAGGCGGTAATGGGTTTCGTTGGATGTGCCGGAAAAGCCCGTCGCGTCTGCTTGCCCTCCACCACTCCTTTTCCGGCTGTGGAAACAGCATGATACCTTCGGCACGCGGGCAGTCTTGTCTTTCACCTTGTTCATGAAGAAGGCAGCGGGTCGATATATTCGTCCGTAGCCGTCTCTATCATATCCAGATGCAGGTGCGGACCGAAAGAGTATCCGGTGTTTCCGCTCAAAGCTATTATCTGACCGGCCTTCACGGGATATTCATCGGGTTCGGGAGTAATTTCCACCTCCCAACTTTCTTTCTCGTACTGCAAGTCTTCAACCCGGCGGGCCACATCGCCCACAAAGGCACTCAAATGGCGGTTTATCGTCGAATAACCATTGTCATAAGCCACATCGAGCACATAGCCCGAACCGTGGGTAACGCGGATACGCGAAATATATCCGTCGGCCAGAGCGCGTACCGGCTTGCCTATGGTTCCACCGGTCTTGAAATCCAGTCCGCCATGAAAATGGTTGGCACGTATCTCGCCGAAGTTACCGGAGAAAGTGATGGGAAAATCAAAGGCGGGATGAAGAGGGCTTGTCTGTAGCCGGTTTCTTGGGCATAGCCGCTTTGCACACTACCAATAAAGAACAAAAGAGAGAAAAATATAGAATATTTCATATTTTGTACAGTCAATATTATTTTAAATGCATGCAAATATAAAAAGGAATAGTTCTCTCTACCTACAGAAAGCTACAATTATCATTGATTAAAACATGCATAAAAATTCTGTTGAAGAACATAGATGCACCGATAACATCCAAGCCGGGAAATCGCTATATTGCGCCATGTTTAACCCCCCAATTAAAACTTTAAGGTTATGATTATCGGAGTACCTAAAGAAATCAAGAACAACGAGAACCGCGTGGGAATGACCCCTGCCGGAGTAGCCGAATTGGTGAAAAAAACGTCATACGGTGTATGTGCAAGCCACAGCAGGCGTAAACAGCGGTTTCTCCGACGATGACTACATCGCCGTAGGTGCAAAGACTTTACCGACCATTGAAGACACGTATGCCGCAGCCGACATGATTGTCAAGGTAAAGGAACCTATTGCACCGGAGTACAAACTGATTAAAAAGGGACAAGTGGATTCACCTATTTCCACTTTGCAGCCGATAAATTGCTGACCGAAGCCATGATTGAAAGCGGTGCCGTCTGCATCGCCTACGAAACCGTGGAAAAAGAAGACCACTCACTTCCGCTACTTACTCCTATGAGTGAGGTGGCAGGACGCATGGCTACCCAAGTAGGAGCCCGCTTCCTTGAAAAGCCACAAGGCGGCAAGGGAAAACTGATGGGCGGAGTAACGGGCGTACGTCCCGCACGCGTACTTATCCTTGGAGGTGGTATCGTGGGCACCAATGCCGCACAGATAGCTGCCGGAATGGGTGCCGAGGTACTGATTGCCGACATCAACCTTCCCCGCCTGCGCTACCTGAGTGAAGTGATGCCGAAAAACGTAAAGACACTCTATTCTTCCACCCATAACATCAAGATGGAATTGCCGAACATCGACTTGGTAATCGGTTCCGTCCTCATCCCCGGTGACAAGGCCCCACACCTCATCACCAGCGAAATGCTGAAGATGATGAAACCCGGTACGGTACTCGTAGACGTAGCCATCGACCAGGGCGGTTGTTTCGAAACCTCCCACCCCACCACGCACAGCGACCCTACCTACATTGTGGACGGAATTGTACACTACGCCGTTGCCAATATCCCCGGCGCCGTACCCTTCACCTCCACCATGGCACTGACAAATGCCACCCTGCCCTACACTGTTTCCCTGGCATGCAAAGGCTGGAGACAAGCCTGCAAGGACGACCCGGCTCTGGCGCAAGGATTGAACGTAGTGGAAGGCAAAGTAACATACAAAGCTGTAGCCGACGTCTTCGGGCTGAAATATGAGGCGATTGAGTTATAAGTTATAAGTTATAAGTGATGAGTGATTTGTTGGTAATTTTTCCTTTTCAGCATGGTAGCGCAGCACAATTACCAACAAATCACTCATCACTCATAATCCCCCCCCAACAAAGAATCCTTCTTCCTCGCATACTCCCACCACATAGCGAGCAGTGTGATGCAGAGGTTGAAAATAAACGGAAATTCCTTGGAATTAGTGTGGAACAAGGTCTGAAAGAAGTCTGTAATGAACGGGGACAATAGAATCGCCAGATAATTCATTACCATTACAAAGGCCAGTGCCAAAGTTGATTTTTTCCGGTATAGCCGTATCTACTGTCTCGTCATAAATCAGCGGTTGAATGACACCATATCCCAAACCAACCAACATACATCCCGGTATTATCAGCCATTCTTTAGGCGAAATCCATATCAAAAGCAAACCCGCTGCAATGGACAAAAGGCTGTAAAACTTTGTGTGTTTCCCCATCCACTTCACGATATGCCCCAGGAAGAAACCCGGAGCCATAATGGCAAGGAAGAATAAGGAGATCATCAATCCGGAATTTCCGCTGGAGAAGTGATGGGCCTCCATCAAAAAAGGCAAGTCAAAAGTAACCGCCAGCACTACATACGTAGTGACGCCATAAAACAGCATCAACTGTAGCAGATGGCGGACATGGATGCCGTATTTACCGGGAATCGCACGCTTGGATTCCTCCGGAACAACGGTAGCCGTATCTTCTGTTTTCTGCGGCTGACCGGTATCTCCCTTCAAATACCCGACAAGCAGCAGAGAAACCAACGGAAGCAGATATACCACGAAAGGCAAGTGCCAGTTTACCTCTGCCAGATACCCAGTCACCGCCGTTGCCACAACCAGCGTCACATTGGTGATGGCAGAACTGTAACCAAACTGCTTTACCCTATACTCCCCCGTGAAATAACGTGAAACCAAACCGGTAGACAACGGGATTATCAGTCCCGAGCCAATGCCGAGCAAAGCACTGACCACCATCAACTGCCACATTTTGTCCGAAAAAAGGATAAAGTACCCCACTGGCGGCAAACATCCAAAGTCCCACTTTCAGCAGACGCACAAAGTCACGTTTCTCGGCCAGCTTGCCCGCCAATAGCACAAAAGGAATTATCAGCAGCGAAGGCAGGGAGGTAAGCATCTGTATATCCAGTTCTGTAGCATATGGAAAAATTGGTAGTAAGCTGTCCCAAAATAGGTGATACGGCCAATCCCGGCAAGGAAGTCAATGCAGAGACTGACCAAATGCCGACAAGCGTGATAAGGGGGATTGTACCCCTTCCGGTATTGATTTTCATATAGTAGTATATTAATTAAATGAATAATGTGGGAACAACAAACCTACCTTCAGAATGTTCGATTTTTTAAGATTTTACTACGCTGCCCTTTAATAAACGCCAAATAATGCAAAACCCCGGAACTTTCATCCGCAAACCCCGTTGTTGTGGGAAATTCGACGGGGAAAAGCCCCGCCGCCTAAACCTTTAAAAAACTTATTAATATGGAAGATTTGAATTTCAGAAAAGGAGATGCAAAAACTGAAGTATTCGGTTCAAACCGTATGTTACAACCCTCACCCGTAGAAAAGATTCCCGACGGACCTACTACCCCGGAAATCGCCTATCAGATGGTGAAAGACGAGACCTTCGCCCAAACGCAGCCTCGCTTGAATCTGGCTACATTCGTCACTACCTATATGGACGAATATGCAACCAAGCTGATGAACGAAGCCATCAACATCAACTACATTGACGAGACCGAATATCCGCGCATCGCCGTAATGAACGGTAAATGTATCAACATCGTGGCCAACCTCTGGAACTCTCCTGAAAAAGAAACCTGGAAAACCGGCGCACTTGCCATCGGTTCCTCGGAGGCATGTATGCTGGGTGGTGTGGCAGCCTGGTTGCGCTGGCGCAAGAAACGTCAGGCGCAAGGCAAACCGTTCGACAAACCAAACTTCGTTATTTCAACTGGTTTCCAGGTGGTATGGGAAAAATTCGCCCAATTGTGGCAGATTGAAATGCGTGAAGTGCCTTTGACACTGGACAAGACCACGCTCGACCCCGAAGAAGCCTTGAAGATGTGTGATGAGAACACCATCTGTATCGTGCCTATCCAAGGCGTTACATGGACAGGACTGAACGATGACGTCGAAGCCCTCGACAAAGCCCTCGATGCCTACAATGCGAAGACCGGCTACGACATTCCTATCCACGTAGATGCCGCCAGCGGCGGTTTCATCCTCCCGTTCCTCTATCCCGAAAAGAAATGGGACTTCCGTCTGAAGTGGGTACTCTCCATCAGCGTCAGCGGACACAAATTCGGTCTGGTTTATCCGGGTCTGGGCTGGGTTTGCTGGAAAGGCAAGGAATATCTGCCCGAAGAAATGTCATTCAGCGTAAACTACCTCGGTGCCAACATTACTCAGGTAGGCCTGAACTTCTCCCGTCCTGCCGCACAGATTCTGGGTCAATATTACCAGTTCATCCGTTTGGGATTCCAGGGTTACAAGGAAGTACAGTACAACTCTCTGACCATCGCCAAGTATATCCATGACGAAATCGGCAAGATGGCTCCGTTCGTAAACTATTCCGACGAGGTTGTGAACCCGCTGTTTATCTGGTATTTGAAACCGGAATATGCAAGAGCTGCCAAATGGACTCTGTATGACCTGCAGGACAAGCTGTCACAACACGGTTGGATGGTACCCGCCTATACACTGCCTTCAAAGCTGGAAGACTACGTCGTAATGCGCGTCGTTGTTCGCCAAGGATTCAGCCGCGACATGGCAGACATGCTGCTGGGTGACATCAAGAATGCCATCACGGAGCTGGAGAAACTGGATTACCCGACTCCTACCCGTATGGCACAGGAAAAGAACCTGCCGGTGGAAACCAAAATATTCAACCACGGATGCCGTACTCATAAAAAATAAATTAATTTACGATTAAACGATTTACGATGTACGATTAGAGTTTCTCTTGATACGGACTACGTTTAAAGGAGTAATTTCAATCGTAAATCGTACATCGTCTAATCGTACATCACAACGTGTTTATGGAAAAGAAAATATCAATTTCACAAATAAAGGAGGTTGCCCAAGAAGCCTACAATGAGGTGAAGGGCAGCACAGGAGGCAAGAATGCGGATTATATTCCCTACCTTGCCAACATAGACTCCAAACTATTCGGACTCAGCATCTGCCTGATGAACGGGCAGACCATCAATATAGGTGACACAGACTATCGTTTCGGTATAGAGTCCGTCTCGAAGGTACACACAGCCATCCTTATCCTGCGCCAATACGGTGCGCAGAAAGTGCTGGACATGATAGGTGCCGATGCCACGGGACTACCGTTCAACTCCATCATCGCCATCTTGCTGGAAAACGACCACCCTTCCACTCCATTGGTAAATGCCGGTGCCATTTCCGCCTGTTCCATGGTGCAGCCAGTGGGAAACTCCGACCAAAAAATGGGATGCCATTGTACAGAATGTCACTGAGCTGTGCGGCTCTGCCCCACAACTCATCGACGAACTGTACAAATCGGAAACGGCTACCAACTTCAACAACCGCTCCATTGCCTGGCTGCTGAAAAACTACAACCGCATCTACGATGATCCGGATATGGCACTCGACCTCTATACCCGCCAGTGTTCTCTCGGCATCACGGCCCAGCAACTGGGCATTGCCGCAGGAACCATCGCCAATAACGGTGTGAACCCCGTCACCAAACAAACGGTGTTCGAAGCCAGCCTGGCACCGAAAATTACGTCGATGATTTCGACCGTAGGCTTCTACGAGCATTCCGGCGACTGGATGTACACCGCCGGCATACCGGCCAAAAGCGGTGTAGGCGGTGGTGTAATGGCCGTATTGCCCGGTGTCATGGGAGTATCGGCCTTCGCTCCTCCCCTAGACGAAGCGGGAAACTCCGTAAAGGCCCAATCGGCAATCAAGTTCATCATGAACAAGCTCGGCCTGGGTGTGTTCAACGGTGATAACGTAACGATTACAGAATAAGTTTCTCGTTTTTAGTTATGAGTTATAGGTTATGAGTTATTTGTTGGTAGGCACCGTAATCAGCAAATGACTTATAACTCATAACTTATGACTTTATAATGGACTTCATCATGAAAA
>ENA-OQHD01000684-OQHD01000684.1-human-gut-metagenome-genome-assembly--contig:-NODE-684-length-11581-cov-3.923869_pt1 | contig 11581 bp, 13 predicted proteins | sample MGYA00242560_ERZ504711 | MGnify/ENA primary metagenome ERZ504711 (study PRJEB26092, sample SAMD00036198) | human gut metagenome | host: Homo sapiens | study: EMG produced TPA metagenomics assembly of... | reverse complement strand
AACCATGCGGAAAAAGACGAATTCTGCGGGATGAAGGACAAAGCTGTAAGTTTTTGGAAAGAATTCTTGTGAAAAAGAACAAAAATGGTATAATTGTATTGAAATATATCCAGAACACCCCTTCTGGAAGCGTACGGGCTCAGTGAGAAAAAAGATTTCACGAAAATGCTCGAAAAAACACTTGTTAAATTCTTGTCATAGTGCTATGATAAGGAAAGTGAAAAATTTATCAATCACAAAAACCAACTAGGGGTATTTTAGAAAGGAGTATTTATGAGCAGCAAGATTACCATCATTGGAGCTGGAAGCGTTGGATCTACGATCGCCTATACACTGTCGAACGAAGACATCGCGTCTGAGATTGTTCTCATCGATATTAACAAGGAAAAAAAGTAGAGGGAGAGGTTATGGATATCGCGCAGGGTACCTGCTTCCGCGATCCGGTCTCCATCATCGCAGGTGAGTATGAGGATGCCAAGGACTCTGATATCGTAATTATTACTTCCGGTATTGCAAGAAAGCCTGGCCAGACCCGTATTGAGCTGACCCAGACCAACGTAAACATCTTAAAATCCATCACACCGGAAATCGTAAAAGCGGCTCCGAATGCCATCTACATCATTGTAAGCAACCCGGTTGATATCATGACCTACGTGTTTACAAAGATCTCCGGACTTCCGGAAAACCAGATCCTTGGTTCTGGTACCATGCTGGATTCCGCGAGACTTCGCTGCGGACTGTCTGAACACCTCAACATTGCCCAGAAAAATCATCCACGCTTACGTATTCGGTGAGCACGGCGATACTTCCTTCATTCCGTGGAGCGGCGCTTACGTTTCCGGTGTCAGTCTGGACGAGTACTACGAGACCGTAGAAAAAATGGGCAGGAACGTAACCAAGATCGACAAAGATGCTATGCTGGAGTACGTAAGAACTTCCGGCGGACAGGTTATTGCAAACAAAGGAGCTACTTTCTATGCAGTATCTGTTGCAGTATGCAAACTGGTAGCAACCATTCTTTCTTCTTCCGATTCTGTAGCAACCGTATCTTCCATGATGCACGGTGAGTACGGCATCGAGGATGTATGCTTAAGCACACTGACCCTCGTTGGACCGAAAGGCGTACAGGGCAAGATTCCGATGCGTATGACAAAAGAGGAAGTAGAAAAACTCAAAGCAAGTGCCGACGCATTAAAAGGCAGTTATCGCACAGATCGAGCACTAAGAGCGGGCAATAAGCTCAAAACATAAAATTTATGGCAGTGGCAGAAAGTGCGAAAGAGCGGTATCTCCCACTGCCTTAACGTGCGCCTGAAGAAATTTTCCGCCGGGTGTACATAAAAAGAGTACCGGAAACTTTTCCGGTGCCGGACAGAAGATACCGCAGGAAAAATGGAAACCAACAGGAGCAAGTAAGAAAGGAGCAATTCCATGACCTACAGTTATTTTCCGGGCTGTACGCTGAAGAACAAAGCAAAAGATCTGGATCATTATGCCAGAGAGTGCGCAAAAGTTCTGGGATTTGAACTGGAAGAAATTGAAAACTGGCAGTGCTGCGGAGCTGTGTATCCACAGGCATCCGATGAAATCGCCACAAAACTTTCTTCGGTTCGCGCCTTAGCAGACGCCAAAGAAAAAGGACAGGATCTGATCACAGTCTGTTCCGCCTGTCATCACGTGATCAAACGCGTAAACGATGACATGGCGAATGTAGAAGACATTCAGACAAAAGTAAACAACTACATGGCTCTTTCCGAGCCATATCTTGGCGAAACGAAAGTACTTCATTATCTGGAAGTGCTGCGTGACGTCGTTGGATTTGACAAGATCAAAGAGAAAGTGGTAAACCCATTAAAAGGAAGAAAAATCGGCGCATATTACGGCTGTATGCTGCTTCGTCCGAGCACCACAATGCAGTTTGACGATCCGGAAAATCCGACAATCATTGAAGACTTTATCAAGGCCCTTGGCGCAACACCGGTCGTATATCCGATGAGAAATGAGTGCTGCGGCGGCTACATATCCCTCAAAGAAAAGAAAATGGCATCCAACATGGTAGACCAGATCATGGCATCCGCATCCTACAAAGGAGCAGAAGAACTGATCACTGCATGTCCGCTTTGCATGTACAACCTGCGCAATAACGGAACAAAAGAAGGTCTTCCGGTTACCTACTTTACCGAGCTTCTTGCAGAAGCACTCGGCATCAAAGAGGAGGTGCAGGCATGAAAATTGCAACATCCGATGAAATCCGTGCCATCGCCGGTGTGGATACCAGAAAATGTATGAAATGCGGTAAATGTTCCGCATCCTGTCCTGCTTATAACGAAATGGACATCCGTCCGCATCAGTTTGTATCTTACGTACAGAACGGCGATGTGGAAGCACTGATGAACTCCAAGTCCATCTGGAAATGCCTCTCCTGCTTCGCATGTGTAGAGCGCTGTCCAAGAGACGTAAAACCTGCCAAACTGATCGAGGCAGTTCGTCTTTCCGTGATCCGTCAGAGAGGAGAGAATTATCTTTCTCCGGATGAAATTCCGGCTCTTCTGGATGATGAGACTCCGCAGCAGCTTCTGATGAGTGCATTCCGTAAATATAGAAAGTAAAAAACAACCCATCCACAGAAAGGTGAGAGAAAAGTGCAAAGAATAGGAGTATTTGTCTGCCACTGCGGTACAAAGTATTGCGGCTACGGTTGATGTCAAAAAAAGTTGTTGACGTCATCAGCAAAGAGCCGGGTGTTGTTCATGCAGAGGATTATCAGTATATGTGTTCCGAAACGGGTCAGCAGAAAGTGATCGATGCCATTCAGAACGAGCATCTGACCGGCGTTGTCATCTGTTCCTGCTCTCCGCGTATGCATGAAGGAACGTTCCGCAAAGCAGCAGAAAAAGCGGGCCTGAACCCGTATCAGCTGGAGATTGCAAACATTCGTGAGCAGTGTTCCTGGATTCATAAAGACATGGAAGAGGCTACCGAGAAGGCCGTAATTCTGGCCCGTGCAGCCGTTGCTAAAGTTATGCTGGATACCCCGCTTACCCCGGGCGAGAGCCGCGTTGTAAAACGTGCGCTGGTGATCGGAGGCGGTATCGCAGGTATTCAGACTGCACTGGATATCGCAGATGCAGGCTATGAAGTAGATATCGTAGAGAAGACCCCGAGTATCGGCGGAAGAATGTCACAGCTTGACAAGACATTCCCGACCCTCGACTGTTCTTCCTGTATCCTGACTCCTCGTATGGGAGAGGTAAACGCGCATGAGAAGATCAACATCTATACCTACAGTGAGGTAGAGAGCGTTGGCGGATTCGTCGGTGATTTCAAAGTAGACATCCGTAAGAAAGCAAGATACGTAGATATGGACAAATGTACCGGATGCGGACTCTGTCAGGAGAAATGTCCTTCCAAGAAGAACCTGAGCGAGTTCAACAGAGGCCTGTCCAACCGTACTGCAATCTACACACCGTTCGCACAGGCAGTTCCGAACGTACCGGTTATTGATACTGCAAACTGTATCCACTTCAAAACCGGAAAATGCGGTATCTGCTCCAAAGTCTGTGCAGCAGGTGCAGTAAACTACGACCAGAAAGATGAAGTAATCACCAGAGAGTACGGCGCAATCGTTGTGGCAACTGGTTTCGATACCATCAGTCTGGACAAGTTTGACGAATATTATTACAACCAGAGCAAAGACGTAATTACCTCCCTTGAGATGGAGCGTCTGATGAATGCTGCCGGCCCGACAGGCGGTAAAGTAGTACGTCTTTCCAACGGCGAGCATCCGAAGGATATCGTATTTATCCAGTGTGTCGGTTCTCGTGACGTGACCTGCAGAGGAAAGAGCTACTGCTCCAAGATCTGCTGTATGTACACCGCAAAACAGGCTATGCTGGTGCGTGACCATTATCCGGATGTCAATGTACATGTCTTCTACATTGATGTTCGTACCCCGGGTAAAAACTTCGATGAGTTCTATCGCCGTGCGGTAGAAGAGTTTGATGTAGACTACATCAAAGGCCAGGTAGGAAAAGTATCCGAGGCTCCGAACGGACGTCTTCTGGTACAGGGTTCCGACCTGCTTGACAACCGTCAGATCAAAATGGAAGCAGACCTTGTTGTCCTTGCAACTGCCATCGAGCCGAGCAAAGATGCAAGAAAACTGGCTACCATGCTGACCGCAAGTATGGATACCAACGATTTCTTTACTGAGGCACACGCAAAGCTGCGTCCGGTAGAGTCCCCGACCGCAGGTGTCTTCCTCTCCGGCGTATGCCAGGGACCGAAAGATATCCCGGAGACCGTTGCACAGGCAGGAGCTGCTGCTGTCAAAGTAGTCGGACTGCTGGCAAAAGACAAACTGACCACCAACCCGTGTACAGCAGAATCCAATCCGCTGTTCTGTAATGGATGTGCATCCTGTGAAAAAGTCTGCCCATACGGCGCAATTTCCTACGAAGACCGTCAGGTCAACGACCATGGAATCCGTGAAACCAGACATGTGGCAGTCGTTAACGGCGCACTTTGCCATGGATGCGGTGCATGTACCGTTGCATGTCCGTCCGGCGCTATGGACCTGAAAGGATTCTCCAATAGACAAATTCTCGCGGAGGTAGATGCAATATGCCGATAGATAACAACGAAAACAAAGAATTTAAGCCAGTCATCGTGGCATTCTGCTGCAACTGGTGCTCCTACGCAGGAGCAGACCTGGCAGGTTCCAGCCGTCTTTCCTATCCGGCAGACGTAAAGATCATCCGTGTTCCATGTTCCTGCCGTGTCAATCCGCTCTTCATCTTAAGAGCATTCCAGAAGGGCGCTGACGGAGTCATCCTCTGCGGATGCCATCCGGGAGACTGCCATTACAGCACAGGAAACTATTATGCAAGAAGACGTATGACCCTGCTGTTCTCCATGCTGGATTACATGGGCGTTGAGAACGGACGTACCCGTGTGGAATGGGTATCCGCCGCAGAAGGTGTGAAATTCTCCCAGACCATGAACGAGTTCATCGAGCAGGTTACAAGCCTTGGTAAGAATGTCAGATTGGAGGATTTACGATGCAAGAAAAATTAGTATCCCGCGCAAAAGAGCTTCTGTCTGACGGTACCGTAGTCCGTGTTCTTGGCTGGAGAAAAGGTGACACTGATTTCAGTGCAGAGCCTGCATTCTTCGAGACTGCCGAGAGCCTTTCCGAGTTTACCTACGACGGATTCTGCGGCGCAAACCTTAGCAAATACATGATTAAAGCATCGAAAGAAGAAGGAAAAACACTCGTTTTCTTAAAACCGTGTGATACTTACAGCTTTAATCAGTTAATCAAAGAGCATCGTGTGGATCGCGAGAAAACCTATATCGTCGGCATCGGCTGCGATGGAAAACTCGATATCGAAAAGATCCGTGAAGCAGGATGCAAGGGTATTACCGCTGTAACAGAAGACGGCGATACCATCAAAGTGGCAACTGTTTACGGCGACAAAGAGCTCGCAAGAGAGGATGTTATCCTGGAAAGATGCAAAGCCTGCAAGGGCGGAAAACACGTTGCCTACGACGAGCTGGCAGAGAACTGCGACGAAGAGAAACCGGCAAAAGAAGGCCGTTTTGAACTGGTTGAGAAGCTCGAGGCAATGGCTCCGGAAGAGCGTTTCGCATTCTGGCAGAACGAACTGTCCCGCTGTATCCGCTGTAATGCATGCCGTAACGTATGTCCGGCCTGCAGCTGTATCAAATGTGTCTTCGATAATGACCGTTACGATACCGCACAGAAAGCAAATACGACTACATTTGAAGAGCAGATGTTCCACATTATCCGTGCATTCCACGTTGCCGGACGCTGCACCGACTGTGGCGAGTGTTCCCGTGTATGTCCGCAGCACATTCCGCTGCACCTGCTGAACCGTAAATTCATCAAAGATATCGACGAGTTCTACGGAGAGTATCAGGCAGGCGCCGATACCGACAGCCGTGCACCGCTCACCAACTTCACACAGGAAGATGTAGAGCCAAGTATCGTTAAGGAAAGGGGTTAAGGGATGTATCAGATTAGCAGAGAAAAAATGCCGGAGCTCCTTGCCGCTGTTGCAAAGGAGATGGATCTTTTCCTTCCGGTACAAAACAATGGAATTACCAATTTCGGTTTCTGGACCGAGGACGCAGACGTGGATCTCGATACCTTAAAAACCGTAAAATCCCCGAAAGATGCCTTTTTCCCGCAGAGTGAAATTCTTTACTCCTGCTATCAGAAGGCAAATAAAACCAGCATTGAACCGGCTGCATTAAAAGACGCACCGTTTGCTATCTTCGGCGTTCGTCCGTGCGATGTCAGAGCGTTCGATGTTCTGGACCGCGTTTTCTTAAGCGAGCCTGCAGACGTTTACTATGCAGCAAGAAGAGAGCACGGCATCGTTGTTTCCCTGGCTTGTCATGAGCCGGAAGACAGCTGCTTCTGTAAAACCTTCGGCATCGATGCTGCAGAACCGGCAGCAGATGTTGCTATGTGGCAGGTAGCTGACGGTTATGCATGGGAAGCAAAAACCGAAAAAGGCCAGAAACTGACCGAGCTTGTAAAAGCTTACCTGACCGAGCAGGATCTTACCAAAGAAGTAGAGGCTGAGAAAGAAGCAATCCGTACCCTGATCGACAAGATGCCAAACAGCAACCTTTCCCTCGAGGGATGGGGCGTAGGCAAGACAAAAGAGCGTTTCGATGATCCGAAGTGGAAAGAACTTTCCGATGCCTGCTTAGGCTGCGGAACCTGTACGTTCTCCTGTCCGACCTGCCAGTGCTATGATATCAAGGATTTCAATACAGGAAACGGCGTACAGCGTTATCGCTGCTGGGATTCCTGTATGTACTCTGACTTCACGATGATGGCAGCAGGAAACAACCGTACCACACAGATGCAGCGTTTCCGTCAGCGCTTCATGCACAAGCTGGTTTACTTCCCGGACAACAACGATGGAATGTATTCCTGCGTCGGATGCGGACGCTGCGTAGAGAAATGTCCGCAGTCGCTGAATATCGTAAAAGTCATCAAACGCATGGGAGGTACCAAGTAAATGTGCAATTGTAGTTGTGGAAGCGAAGAAAAGAAAAACGCTTTGCTGCCGCAGGTCGGTATCATCACAGATATCCGCCGCGAAACACCGGACGTAAAAACATTCCGTATCGTTCGTCCGGACGGCACCAAGCTGTTTGAACATATGCCTGGCCAGTGCGCAATGCTCTGCGTGCCGGGCGTTGGAGAGGCGCTGTTTTCCATTACATCCTCCCCGACAAACAAAGAGTACCAGGAGTTCTCCATCAAGGAGTGCGGTACTTTAACAAACTATCTTCATAATATGTCCGTAGGAGATGAAATCCTGGTTCGTGGACCGTACGGAAATCATTTCCCGGTAGAAACTGTATTAAAAGGACAGGACCTGCTGTTCATCGCCGGTGGTATCGGACTTGCTCCGCTGCGTTCCGTGATCAATTACGTACTGGACAATCGTGACAACTACGGTACCGTAGATATCGTTTACGGTTCCCGTTCCAAAGACGATCTGGTACAGTTAAAAGAGATCCAGGAAGTATGGGCGAAAGCAAAAGATGTCAACGTGCATCTGACGATTGACCGTGAACAGGAAGGATGGGACGGCCATGTAGGATTCGTTCCGAACTATGTAAAAGAACTGAATATGTCTGTTGACAAAACAGCTCTGATCTGCGGACCGCCGATCATGATCAAATTTGTTCTTCAGGGACTTCAGGAGCTGGGCTATGAGAAAACACAGGTTTACACCACTTTGGAGCTTCGTATGAAATGCGGTATCGGAAAATGCGGCCGCTGCAACATCGGAGACAAATACGTCTGCAAGGACGGCCCGGTTTTCCGCTGCGACGAGATTGACGAATTACCGAACGAATATTAAACGGAGGTTGAAGAAAAATGCAGGAAATGGTAAATATTTACGTTTACGGCAAAAAGTATTCCGTACCTGGCGATCTGACCATCATGACCGCTATGGAGTACGCCGGATATCAGTTAAAACGCGGATGCGGATGCCGTCACGGATTCTGCGGTGCATGTGCGACCATCTACAGAATCAAAGGAAAAAATGAACTGAAAACCTGTCTGGCATGTCAGACACAGGTAGAAGACGGCATGTATATCGCAAGCCTTCCGTTCTATCCGATCGACAAGAGAACATACGATATCGAAGAGATCAGCGCAGAGCAGAGAGTCATGATGGATCTGTATCCGGAAATCTACAGCTGCGTTGGATGTAATGCATGTACCCAAAGGATGTCCGCAGAGCCTGAACGTTATGCAGTATATTGCATACGCACAGAGAGGCGACTTCAAGAAATGTGCAGAAGAGTCCTTCGACTGCATCGGCTGCGGAATCTGTGCATCCCGCTGTCCGGCTGGTATCTCCCATCCGATGGTAGGAGAGCTGGCAAGACGTCTGAACGGAAAATACATTGCTCCGAAGTCTGAACATGTAAAGAACCGTGTAGCAGAGATCAAAGAAGGAAAATTCGATGATCTGATCGAGCAGGTTATGCAGAAACCGATCGAAGAAATGCAGGAACTTTACAAACAACCGTGAGATCGAGAAAATGAAGGAGGGAATTTCGAATGTATACAACTGGCCAATATGCAGGACTCTATTAAAAAGGTAGAAGCTACCAGAGCCCAGAGAATGGCAACAGAGCCAAGAAGAATGACAGCGGATGAGAAAGATGCCCTTCTTGCAGCATATCATCCGGACTATAAAGAGGAAGGCTTCATCACCCTGAAAGTCGGCCCGAACAAAGGTGAGAAAGTTCCGACAGAGCTCGGCTATCTGCTGGAGTCCAACAGCCGTATCCTCGGTGTTGACATCGACCTTGACAAAGTAGATTATGACGTAGATGTACTGGTTATCGGTGCCGGTGGAGCAGGTTCTTCTGCAGCTATCGAGGCTCACGAGGCTGGCGCAAACGTTATGATTACCACCAAACTGAGAATTGGTGATGCAAACACCATGATGGCAGAAGGTGGAATCCAGGCAGCGGACAAAGAAAACGATTCCCCGGCACAGCATTATCTGGATGCGTTCGGCGGCGGACACTTTGCTGCAAGACCGGAACTGCTCCGCAAACTGGTTATGGAAGCTCCGGATGCAATCTCCTGGCTGGAAAACCTGGGCGTTATGTTTGATAAAGATGAGAATGGCCGTATGGTAACTACGCACGGCGGCGGAACTTCCAGAAAACGTATGCATGCATGCCGTGACTACTCTGGAGCAGAGATCATGAGAACACTGCGTGATGAAGTCATCAACCGCGGTATTCCGGTGATCGAGTTCTCTTCCGCAGTAGAGCTGATCAAAGACGATAAGGGACAGGTTGCAGGTGCTGTTCTCCAGAACATGGAGACTGGCGAGTACCAGGTAGCAAAGGCAAAAACCGTTATCATCGCAACAGGTGGTGCGGGACGTCTTCACTACAACAACTTCCCGACATCCAACCATTACGGTGCAACCGCTGACGGTCTGATCCTTGGATACCGTGCAGGCGCTCCGCTTCTGTATCAGGATACCATTCAGTACCATCCGACCGGAGCCGCTTACCCGGCTCAGATCTTCGGTGCTCTGGTAACCGAGAAAGTACGTTCTCTGGGCGCAATGCTCGTAAACGTAGACGGCGAAGCATTCATGCATCCGCTGGAAACCCGTGATGTATCTGCAGCAAGCATCATCCGCGAGTGCTCCGACGACCGCAACGAGGGCGTTGAGACTCCACAGGGCAAGGCTGTATGGCTGGATACTCCAATGATCGAGCTGATCCACGGAGAAGGCACCATTGAGAAGAGAATCCCGGCTATGTTCCGTATGTTCATGCAGTATGGCATCGATATGAGAAAAGAGCCGATCCTGGTTTACCCGACGCTGCATTATCAGAACGGTGGACTGGAAATCAACGGCGAAGGCTTTACCAACACCGTAAGCAACCTGCTCGTAGCAGGTGAGGCAGTTGGAGGAATCCACGGAAGAAACCGTCTGATGGGTAACTCTCTGCTGGATGTTATCGTATTTGGCCGTGATGCAGGAAAAGCTGCAGCAGCAAAAGCAAAAGACGTAACACTTGGAAAGATGAATCTGGATCATGTGGAGAAATATGCTGAGACCTTAAAAGAGGCAGGCATTGACACCGGTATGGTATCTCCGCAGCTTCTGCCGGATTATGCAGGAAAGAGACACCTGTAAAATGCAGTAACCGCGAAAAAGCGTGGCCCGGGGCAGAAATACTGTCCCTGGACACGCTTTCCGTGCTGAAAATCCATTGGATGATCGGTATGATAAAATAGCAAGGAAAGAAAGGTGGAGAATCCCATGCGTGAAATTCAGGCTAGTACCATTACGGATGTGGTAGAGAAACTTTGTATCGAAGCAAACTACCATCTTCCGGAAGACGTAAAATGTGCCATCACAGGCTGCCGTGCCTGCGAGGATGGCGAGATTGCAAAAGGTGTTCTGGACAAAATCGTAGAAAATTATGAGATCGCAGACGCACAGAACGTGCCGATCTGCCAGGATACCGGAATGGCATGTGTTTTCCTGGAAATCGGACAGGATGTGCACATCGCAGGAGGAGATCTTGCAGAGGCAGTCAACGAAGGTGTCAGAAGAGGATATGACAAAGGATACTTAAGAAAATCCGTTGTCAAAGATCCGGTCAGAAGAGGAAACACCGGCGACAATACACCGGCTATGCTCTACACCGAGATCGTTCCTGGCGATCAGATCAAAGTAACCGTAGGCCCGAAAGGCTTCGGAAGCGAAAATATGAGTATGATCCGTATGTTCAAACCGTCCGCAGGTCTTCAGGGAATCAAGGATTTCATCCTGGAAGTTGTTGAGACAGCAGGCCCGAACCCATGCCCGCCTATGGTAGTCGGCGTTGGTATCGGCGGAACCTTCGATAAATGTGCACTGCTTGCGAAAAAAGCACTGATGCGCCCGATCGATTCCGAGAACCCGGATCCGTTCTACGCAGATCTGGAAAAAGAAATGCTGGAGAAAGTCAACAAACTCGGCATCGGACCGCAGGGCTTTGGCGGGAAAAACCACAGCCATCGGCCTCAATATCGAGACAATGCCGACTCATATTGCGGGAATGCCGTGTGCAGTCAACATCAACTGCCATGTTACCCGTCATAAAACGGAGGTGATCTGATCATGGAAAAACATATTCAGCTGCCTTTAACAGAAGAACTGGCAAAAACACTGCATGCCGGAGATACCGTATATCTGACCGGAACTATCTATACTTCCCGTGACGCCGGACATAAGAGAATGTGTGAAGCGCTCGCAAGAGGAGAAAAAACTCCCGTTTGATCCGACAGACGCTACGATTTACTACGTAGGACCGACCCCTGCAAAACCAGGCCAGGTCATCGGATCTGCAGGTCCTACCACCAGCGGCCGTATGGATGCGTATGCTCCGACCATGATGTCCGTAGGTGCAAGAGGAATGATCGGTAAAGGCGCACGTCTTCCGGAAGTTGTAGAAGCCATGAAGAATATCATGGCGTATACTTCGGAGCCATCGG
>ENA-OQHD01000683-OQHD01000683.1-human-gut-metagenome-genome-assembly--contig:-NODE-683-length-11619-cov-4.833884_pt1 | contig 11619 bp, 16 predicted proteins | sample MGYA00242560_ERZ504711 | MGnify/ENA primary metagenome ERZ504711 (study PRJEB26092, sample SAMD00036198) | human gut metagenome | host: Homo sapiens | study: EMG produced TPA metagenomics assembly of... | reverse complement strand
AAACTCTCAGAGATCAATACCCGTTTCATCGAAAGATATTATCAGAGTCATTTTGAAGAGACGTGCAGTTATCAATCCATTGAATCAAAACCAGTCGAAATGAATTTGTATCTTCCAGTACGGTCAGGGATATTAATAAGCTGCTTAGAAACTGCTTTTGAACAGGCAGTGAAATGGGAGTTGATGGAGAAGAATCCTTGCACCCATGCGACTGTACCAAAACATAAATCACCAAAAAAGAGACATCTGGACAGCGGATACATTGATGTATGCGCTCAGTGTCTGTGAAGATGAACGATTAAAGCTCGCAATTAATCTATCTTTCTCATGTTCCCTGCGACTTGGTGAGCTGCTTGGTCTTACCTGGGATTGTGTAGATATTTCTCATGAGGCAATTGAAGAAAACCGTGCATATGTCTTCATCAACAAAGAATCACAGCGTATAAGAAAAGAATCTTTAAATGCATTGGATGGAAAAGATGTGTTGTTGGTATTTCCGACAAATCATAAGAAGAATTCTACGGTCCGTATTCTGAAAACACCGAAGACAGAAAGTAGTGTACGTAAGATATTCTTACCGAAGAGCGTTGCTAATATGCTTGTAGACTGGAAAGCTGAGCAGGATGAAATGAAAGAAATCCTGGGTGACGAATATATGGACTATAACCTGGTTATGGCAAGTACCTTTGGTCTTCCTCTTGGTGATGGAGCAATCCGTGGCCCTTTAAAGAAAATTGATCGAGGACTATAATCTCCCACCGGTTGTATTTCACAGATTTTCGTCATAGCAGCGTTACTTATAAGCTGAAATTGAATGGTGGAGACATCAAGGCGGTACAGGGTGATTCCGGCCATGCTCAGGTCAATATGGTTACGGATGTGTACTCTCATATTCTGGATGATGACCGAAGGAAAAATGCAGAGCTTTTTGAAGAAGCGTTTTATGAGAAAAAGAATCTGGATCCACAGATGCATGTACAGCAGGAAAATAATAATGCAACTGTTGCTGATGAAGTCGATCCGGAACTTCTGGCAAAAGTGTTGGCAAATCCAGAGATGCGGGCATTGCTCAATTCACTGGCGAAGACGATGAAGTAATTAGTCTATCTCCATAATATCTATTGGAATCTCCATCATTTGATGATGGAATGATGGAGATTCAGTTACAAAAAAGGTTACAGATATTTTTACTGAATAAAATTTGCCAGTCAAAAACGCATGGACAAACCGTCTCGTATGCGTTATATTATTTATAGACAAGAAAATATCTTGTGCTTTCGATAGGAAGTTTAATTGAATACTGTTTACCATGATCGAACGTACGAAGCATGGTGGTCATATAACAGATGTCGATGGTAATATCAAGGCATTCCCCAAATTATTAGCTGGAGCAAACAATCAGCTAACTTTCAGAGCTTTACAGAGCTTGACAGAGGGGGTATTCAGAATAACTCGAATTGAATCGGAAACAGTTTTATATAGTATCCCACTTGGGTTTACCTTACCTCAGATTGACAGAGAGTGACAATAGGTTGGAGCTCTCCTAAGACTTTATTGTAGGTTCGATTCCTACAGGGAACGCTTGATAAGAGGCGGAAATGATTAGCTGATTAGCAAAATCGTTATCCGCCTTTTTCTTTTTTTTCGAAAAATAATTGCTTTGAAAATCAGCTGTTTCTGCTAACAAATCCATAAAAATGTTAGCTGACAGCTAATAAAAAGCAGTCTTTTGCTAACAAGAAAAATTTATAGTCCTGCTAACATTTGGGAAAGTGGTCTTATTAACCAAAGAAAAGGGATGTAAAATAGAGAAAAGTAAAGTAAATTCACTCATCCGATTTGAATCTTGCAAACATCGATTAGCTGAAATCTATATTTAAGAGTTAGCCCTGCTAACGAACGAATGGCATGCCCGTTCAGACTAGATTTATAAAAAATTTCTAGTTTGGACGGGTTTTTTCATCGTCCTAAGATAAGGAGGTAAATCATGCAGAAAGTAAAAGAAAAAAGTAATTGGAAAGGCGAAACCATAGTAGAAATTGAAATAGAACGACTCAAAGCATTTCGTAATCACCCATTCCAGGTAAGGGATGATGACGATCTGGAAAAGCTGAAAGAAAGTATCAAAATGTACGGAATTTTAACACCACTACTTGTCAGACCAATCAAAGATGGTACTTATGAAATCATTTCCGGGCATCGAAGGAAAAAGAGCTGCTGCGCTTTTGGGATATAGAAAAATACCGGTACTGATCCAGCCTATGAGCTATGAAGATGCGGTTGTAAAAATGGTTGATACAAATTTGCACCGGGAACATATCTCTTTCAGCGAGAAAGCTTTTGCTTACAGAATGAAAAATGAAGCATTGAAACAAAAAGTAGGCCGGAAAAAGGGACAAAGTGGCCAACAAAAGAAAGGTAAGAAGACAATTGAAATAATTGGAGAAGAATTTGGTGACAGTCCAAAGCAAGTTCAGAGATATATCGCAGTAACAAGGCTGATTCCTGAATTGCTTCAAAAGCTCGATCAGGGAGAAATCTCATTTAGTCCTGCTGTAGAAATCTCTGCATTAACAAAAGAAGAACAAAGAGAATTGCTAGAAGCAATGAATTATGCCCAATCCACACCATCTGTTTCACAGGCGCAATGGATTCATCAAACCAAAGCAAATTTCTGCATTACGAGAACATTTAAAAACAGAAAAAATAAATCAGCAACAAATGATTACTCTTCTAAACGAAAATATGCCCGGGAGAAAATCCGTAAGAAAAGTAACTCTATCGGAAGACAGATTATCGAAATATTTTCCACCATTCTATTCGCAGGATGATATGGAAAAGGTTTTAATCCAGTTACTTGAAATTTGGAAACAAAATCAAACACAAGATGATGAATGATACAAAGAAACAGATGCTAAGAAGTTTGATTTGTAAACTTCTTAGCAGTAGAAGCACAAAACCAAAAGGGGGAATTCTATGGAACAGAAAGCAACATTCCGGTATTTCTATGGCGAAGAAGCTGATATGCATAGCTTTTACCGGATACCAAAATTATTATTTACAAATGACTATTTCAAAGCCTTAAGCAATGATGCAAAAATTCTTTATGGTCTGATGCTGAATCGAATGTCCTTATCCGTGAAAAAGTCAGTGGTTTGACGAGGAAAATAAGGCTTATATCTACTTCTCTGTAGAGGATATTATGGAGCTGTTGAACTGTGGTAAAAATAAAGCAGTGAAAATTATGCAGGAGCTTGATGATGAAACAGGAATTGGTTTGATTGAGAAACGCAGACAGGGATTTGGAAAGGTGAACATTATCTACGTGAAAACCTTTATGCCGGAAAAAACGGAAGAGAAATCACTAGAGGATGAATTAAAGAAGTTTAAAAAAGCAAACTTCTGAGGAAAATGAGGAATCTACAGAAGTTTACAATTCAAACTTCATGAAGTCCCAAAATCAAACTTCTAGAAGTCCCGAAAACAAACTTCAAGAAGTTTACATTTCAAACCCTAATTATACTAATTTTAGTGATACTGAAATGAATTATAATAAATCTAATCAAATCGTATCTGCAGATGAGAATCGATCCGATGGCGATAATCCTACTGAGGAATATCAGGCTTATGAAAATCTGGTCAAAGAGACCGTTGATTATGAGTCACTGGAAGTAACCCATCATGACGATATGCGACAGGTTGATGAAATCGTGAACCTGATCGTAGAGACAGTGATGTGTAAAAACGACAAGATTTTGATTGCCAGCAACTGGTATCCGGCAGCACTGGTGAAGAAAAAGTTTTTGATGCTGACTTATTCACACATAGAGTATGTCTTGCACTGTATGAGCGGGAATACAAGCAAAGTGAAGAACATCAAGAAATATTTACTGGCAGCTCTGTTTAATGCACCGTCCACGATGAACGGGTATTATCAGGCAGAGGTGAACCATGATATGCAGGACTGGTAAGATAGGAGGTACACATGTTTATTTTAAAACTTGCTGGGAAGATATTATTACTGCCAGTATGGCTGATCCTTTTTGTGATCGGCCTAGCAGTGAAGATGACAGTACAGACTTATGCGGTTGTCAGGGGAATCCTTGGGTTTCTATTCACTTTGCTGATTATAGCGACTGCATACTGTTATCATGACTGGGTACAGGTTGCATTTCTATTTTCGCTGAGTGTAATTCTGTATCTGATCCTGTTTGCAGGAGTATTCGTGGACACTATACTGGACATGACAAGAGAACGTATTATTGATTTTATTATATCGTGAGGAGGATATGAAAATGAGCGAAAAGCAATGATTATATTCAGTTACCACCACTAAAAAAAAAGACACACCAGCCGATGTGGTAGCATTTATGTGGGAGTACATGAAAGTACCGGAGGATTCAAGAGAAAAAGTTAAGAATCTGCTTAAAGATGCAAATGAAAATGGAGTAAAAATAAGTCATCAGGCACCAACACTGTATGATGTTGTTCCGAAAGAAGAAATTGCTGAATTTGAAGAGCTTATGCGCAAAACCATAGCTGGCATTGTATCAGAAGCCAGTAGCGTTGCCTGTTGGGTGTATGTGCAGAAATATGTGAAGCACAAAACCCTAAACGAAATGCTGCAAGAATTGCCAGACGTAGGTCAATTCATCCTAGCTATAAATACCTGGTTTGAAAAACTGATGGAGAAATAATCTAGGAAAATAGTTTAAAGTTTACATGTTATGATCATGTATGAAGTTAGAACAAAATAAAAGATTGTGCTATACTATTGTTCAAGAAAAAGCTCATTGACATATTTCAATCTATTTAGGAGGATAAACGATCATGTGTACAGCAGCAACTTATAAAACAAAAGATTTTTACTTTGGACGAACCCTCGATTATGAATTCTCTTATGGTGATCAGATAGTAATTACACCACGTAATTATGCGTTTAATTTTCGCCATGTTGGCGATATGAAAAATCATTATGCAATTATTGGAATGGCTCATGTTGCTGAGGATTATCCTTTGTATTATGATGCTATGAATGAAAAAGGAGTGGCAATGGCAGGACTGAATTTTGTCGGAAATGCTGTTTATGCCGCGATTAAGCCAGATGTGGAAAATATTGCACAGTTTGAATTTATTCCGTGGATTTTAAGTCAGTGTTCTTCTTTAGTTGAAGTTCGCGAGCTTCTTGAACGAATTAATATTGTTAATACTCCTTTCAGCGAGCAATTACCATTAGCACAATTACACTGGATCATTTCTGATGAGAATGAGTCAATTACGGTAGAATCTATGTCAGATGGTTTGCATATTTATGACAATCCAGTAGGAGTGCTTACGAATAATCCGCCATTTCCACAGCAGATGTTTCAACTAAATAATTATATGTATTTATCTCCTAAACAGCCCAGAAATACTTTCTGCGAAAATTTGGCTCTTGATGCATATAGTAGAGGTATGGGAGGATTAGGTCTTCCGGGAGATCTCTCATCTTCCTCACGCTTTGTACGTGTAGCTTTTACAAAGGTAAATGCAATTTCAGGTGAATCAGAGGAAGAAAGCGTTAGCCAATTCTTCCACATTCTCGGATCTGTGGATCAGCAACGAGGATGTTGCGAAGTAGCGGATGGAAAATATGAAATCACATTGTATACGTCGTGTTGTAATGTTACAAAAGGTATTTATTATTACAATACTTATGAAAACCATCAGATCAGTGCAGTAGATATGCATGTAGAAAATCTGGATAGTGATAAAATGATTTGTTATCCAGTAATTCAAGGAGAACGAATCAACTATCAAAATAAATAATGTTTTGAAATCAGGGATGAGGTAGAAAGGAAAGTTCCATGACAAAAGATGAAGTTAAAAAAACTCAGGATGAACAGTCCGGAATCACTACAGGTTTTTAAATAATGCTACAAAATTTTATAATTTAATGATGATGTATCGTTGTGCTATTCGGGAGATACAAACTAAACTTGAGGTTTTGGATGATGAATTTTCAGTTGAGAACAATCGAAATCCTATTTCTTTTATAAAAACAAGAATTAAGCAGCCCAATAGTATTTACGATAAACTGCAGAAGATGGGATATGAATTTACAACAGAAAATATACAGACATATCTCAATGATGTAGCAGGCGTTCGAATAGTTTGTGCGTTTATTGACGATATTTATATGATATCAGATTTGATTACCCAACAGGATGATATTAAAGTTATTGAAATAAAAGATTATATAAAAAATCCAAAATCGAATGGTTATCGAAGCTATCATATGATTGTTGAAATACCAGTATTTTTTGCTAAGGGTAAAACACCTATGCGTGTAGAATTACAGATTCGAACCAATGGTATGGATTTCTGGGCAACATTGGAACATCAACTTCGCTATAAAAAAGGAATTGAAGAAATGCCTGGCTATGATGAGATAAGTGAAGAATTACTTCATTCTGCAAGAGCTATCATTGAAGCAGATAATGAAATGCAGAGAATAAAAGACAAAATTGGTATGTTCCACGAAATTTAGGGAGAAAACTGAGCAAGTAGGAAGGTGGAATATATATGAAACAAGATACTTTAGAGGGCAAAGCAAAAACAAAAAATGGGGTAAAACGGCTGTGTTTTTCCATAATCTGCATTCTTCTGGAAGTGATTTTTATTATTACTATCGTAACACGCTTGAATGAATATGCAGAAATCATAAATTTATTTACAAGGATTTTGAGTGGGATCTTGGTTTTGGGATTGTACGCATCAAATAAGACATCCTCTATGAAAATGCCTTGGGTCATCTTAATTCTAATTTTCCCAATTATGGGTGTAGGCCTGTATTTGTTGATTGGTTTGAATGGTGGCACACATAAAATGCGTGAGCGATATGCAGAAATTGATAGCAAATTGTTACCAATGCTTCCGGACAGTCAGGAGTGTTTGAGCAGAATAAAAGAAACAATTCCGAAAGCAGGAAATATAGCAAGTTACATACAAAGAAATTCGCAGTATCCAATCTATCAGAATACGGATATTGTGTATTTTGATGAAGCAGTGAAAGGATTAGAGGCACAGCTTAAGGATTTGGAGAAAGCACAGAAGTTTATCTTTATGGAATATCATGCGATAGAAGACGCTGAAGCATGGCATAAGATTCAAGATGTTCTGGAAGAGCGAGTAAAAGCAGGTGTGGAAGTTAGAGTATTCTACGATGATATGGGTTCTATAGGCTTTATTAACACAGATTTTGTGAAAAAGATGGAGGCAATAGGAATTCATTGCCGTGTATTCAATCCGTTTATGCCAGGTTTAAATCTGTTTTTGAACAATCGTGATCATAGAAAAATAACAGTTATTGATGGAAAAGTCGGATTTACAGGTGGATATAATCTAGCAAACGAATATTTTAATTACACACACCCGTATGGACAGTGGAAAGATACAGGTATTCGTTTAGAAGGAGATGCTGTTCAGTCGCTTACGGTGACATTTTTGGAAATGTGGAATGCAGTAAGTGATAAGGATGCTAATGATTCTGATTTTAGTAAATACCTTTTCCACTATGATTATGCGGCACAGCAAACTGGGTTTGTTCAACCTTATGCAGACAGCCCTATGGATAATGAGCAAGTAGGAGAAGAAGTTTATATCAGTATGATAAATAAAGCTGAAAAATATTGTTGGTTTATGACTCCATATCTAATCATAACAGATGAAATGACGCATGCGTTATGTCTGGCTGCTAAGCGAGGGGTAGACGTAAGAATTATCACACCTGGTATCCCTGATAAAAAATTCATTTATAATATAACTCGTTCTTTTTATCATGGATTAGTTAAACATGGTGTTCGTGTTTATGAGTGGACTCCTGGTTTCTGCCATGCAAAAATGAGTGTGGCAGATGACTGTATGGCAACTTGTGGAACAATTAATCTGGATTATCGAAGTTTATATCACCATTTTGAAAACGGCTGTTTTATGGCAGATTGTCAGGCAGTTGTGGAAATAAAAAATGATCTGATAAGAACGATGGGAGAATGTCGTGATGTGACAGACCAATATCAAACCGGACGAAGTGCATATTTGCGACTGGGACAATTATTTATGAGATTATTTGCTGGATTGCTATAAGAATCTGATGAAACGACCTTTCAAAAAACAGTTGATTTAGAAGTTAACTGTTTTTGAAAGGCCGTTTTTGCTATATCTAACAGTCTGTTGTACAAAGAAGATTTTGCATGGATGAAAAAATCAAACCTTGTTGAGGTTAAATTGAGTTTTCCATTGTATTGTATTGCTAATGAATAAGAATAAGAAAAAGAACAGACAATGCTGAATGCTCTGGAAACAAGAATATCTGAGTATAGTATGTAAGATTCGTAACAGAATGAAAGGAGCGATTCAAATGAGCAATTTGGAAAATTATATGAAACAGCAAGCAATTTTTTGTGAACAAAATGATAGCATTAGTAAGAATCTGTATTCAGAGTATGGTGTAAAAAGCGGCTTACGAGATGAAAAAGGCCAAGGTGTGTTGACGGGGCTTACAAATATTTCTGATATAAAAGCTTTTGAATATCGTGATGGAGTAAAGAGTCCATGTGATGGCGAGTTATCTTATCGTGGTTATAATATAAAAGATTTAGTAACAGGAAGTAAAGAAAAAGGTTTGTCTTTGAAGAAGGAGCATATCTTCTTTTATTCGGAGAATTGCCAACTGATACACAGTTAATGGAATTTCAGGGAAGACTATCTGATTGTATGGAACTACCGACTAACTTTACCAGAGATGTCATTATGAAAGCACCTACATCAGATATTATGGGTTCTATGACTCGAAGTATTCTTACATTGGGCTCTTACGATAAGGAGAAAGAAAGTCTTGAAATTCCGAATGTGCTAAGGCAGAGTATGCAGTTGATCGCAGCATTTCCTATGTTAGCAGTATATGCATACCATGCTTATTGTCATTATGGAAAAAAACGAAAGTATGTATATTCATAGACCTGAAAAAGATTTATCTATTGCTGAAAATTTCCTGCGCCTATTAAGACCAGATACAAAAATTCACAGAACTGGAAGCAAGAGTACTGGATATAGCATTATTGTTACATATGGAACATGGTGGTGGTAACAATTCTACATTCACTACACGGGTAGTAACATCTTCAGGTTCAGATACTTATTCTGTTATTTCAGCAGCAATGTCATCCTTAAAAGGTAAAAAAACATGGCGGTGCAAATCTGATGGTAATGAATATGATGGATGATATTAAAAGTCATGTGAAAGATTATGAAGACGAAGAGGAAATTGCATCATATCTGAGTAAGATTTTGAAGAAAGAGGCGTTTGATCAGAAAGGACTTATTTATGGAATGGGACATGCTGTATATTCTATTTCAGATCCGAGAGAAAGGGTGTTCAAAGGCTTTGTAGAACAACTCGCAAGGGATAAAGGACGTGAGAAAGATATGACCCTTTATAACAATATTGAGAAGATTGCACCTAAGTTGATTGCAAAGCAGCGTCAGATATTCAAAGGAGTAAGTCCTAATATAGATTTCTATAGTGGTTTTGTGTATGACATGTTGAATATTCCAAGAGAATTGTATACGCCATTATTTGCGATAGCAAGAATTGCTGGTTGGAGTGCACATCGCCTGGAAGAATTGATAACTACAGATAAGATCATTCGCCCGGCATATAAGAGTCTAGTCAGCAAAAAATGAATATATAGAAAGAGAGGAACGATAATATGGGAGCAGGAACCAGTGCAGTAGGAGTTTTTTTTGAAACGAGCATCAATGTTGAAAGTATATTTGAATTTGTTGAAAGAACAGATTATTTGTTTCTTTATAGTATAAAGGAATGTGTTGAAAAATCAGACTGTCATGAAGGAGTATATCTTTCAGAAGTGGCAGAATACATGAAATTATCGATTCCAGAAACATCTAAGATGGTAAAAAGTCTTGAAAATAAAGGATATATTATCTGGAAATTAGATGAAAAAAAACGAAAGAACATACCTTGTTTGACGAACAAGGCAATTGAATTAAGTAATTGTCAGAAAGAAAAAATGATAGAAGCTTATGAAAAAATTATATCGAATATACAAGAAGATGACCTGGCAGTTACACGGTGTACATTGAGAAAAATCCGACAGCTTATGGAAGAAATAAAATAGTGATTAATACAACGGAGTAAGAAAAGCTCCTTCATATATTAGAATAAAAATATGACTGTTTCATTTAAAAAAGAAGCCGGTCATACTTTTTTTATGTAAAAAATAAAATTTTTGTTGAGGATTAAATTGAGATTGACTTTGTATTGTATAAGTATGAAATAAAAAGGAATCAGGTGATGTACAATGAAAAAGCATAAAATATGTAAAATCCTTCTTGTTATACTGGCAATTTTTTTATGTGTGGCTTTTTATGAATTGCTCGGAATCTGCGTTGCATATAAAAAGCAGCCGGAAGTGTCCAATACACCAAAAATGAAACAAAAATGGGTCATGGACGAATGCAGTGAAAATACAGAACGGGCAGTAATCATAGAAAAGAATCCAGAAGCGCTTTTACAAAGAGTGCGTTTGATTAAGAATGCAAAAAAGGGAAATTATTCTTTCTACTTTTGCATTTCAATCCGATGAAAAGTGGAAAATTGATTTTAGGAGCACTGCATGATGCGGCAGACAGAGGTGTACATATTCGTCTGTTAGTAGATGGAATGGAGAGCTGGATTGATATGGAAGGAAATCCGTATTTCTATGGATTATCTTCCCATGAGAATGTTGAAATTAAACTGTATAATAAGGCCAATCCGTTGAAACCGTGGAAAATGATGGGTAGAATGCATGATAAATATTTGATTGCAGATGGAAAGAGATATATTCTTGGGGGAAGAAATACATACAATTATTTCCTGGGTGATTTTCCGGGACATAAGAACTATGACAGAGACGTGTTAGTGGTTTGCGATGAACCTGAGAAAGAAAATTCAGTTAACCAGTTGTTAGAGTATTTTGAAACGATATGGGAACAAGAAGACAGTGGTTATTTTCATGACAATAAAAAACTGGCAAATAGAAAATCTGTAAAGAACGCAGTTTTAGAGCTGCAGAACGGCTATCAGAAATATTTTGAAGAGAATAAGGAAAGAATCTGCGATACCGATTACACGGACGAAACTTTTGAGACAGAAAAGATTGCATTAGTGTCAAATCCTATCCACACAGGTTCCAAGGAACCAGTAGTCTGGTATCAACTGGGAGAACTAATGAAAAAATGCAAAAAGGAGCGCGTGAAAATTCATACACCATATATTATTTGCAATGATATGATGTATAATACATGGAAAGAGATTGCGGAGAGAGTTCCGGATTTTTTCTATCATGAACCAATTCGGTTGCCAACAATGGAAATCCGTTTGGTTCTGCTGATTATGTGAGAAACAGAAACAGAATTTTAAATACAGGAATTGATATCTGGGAAGTATGAAAGGCGGCTATTCTTACCACGGAAAAAGGCATCCTGATTGATGATGATCTATCCGTAATCGGTTCCTTTAACATGGATATGAGAAGCACGTATCTGGATACGGAACTGATGCTTGTAATACGTAGC
>ENA-OQHD01000682-OQHD01000682.1-human-gut-metagenome-genome-assembly--contig:-NODE-682-length-11625-cov-3.183336_pt1 | contig 11625 bp, 10 predicted proteins | sample MGYA00242560_ERZ504711 | MGnify/ENA primary metagenome ERZ504711 (study PRJEB26092, sample SAMD00036198) | human gut metagenome | host: Homo sapiens | study: EMG produced TPA metagenomics assembly of... | reverse complement strand
GGGTGAAGTGGGCGTGCATCGGTTCTCTGTTCATTTCGTTGACTTGCGGGTTCTGCCACGGCTCGTTGTCGGCCAGGGCATCGGTGCAAAGCAGCGAAGAAAGGAGAAAGGTATAAAGTTTGGTTTTCATTATTAATAGGATTTAGTGATATAAAAATGGCTCTTGTCAGAGACCGGTGTCTGTCAAAAGAGGGTAAAAGCCCTATATCGAGCAGAACAATGTCACCAGGAACGGAACGCTGAAATCGACCACAAACCCGTGGAAGATGGAAACCACTACAAACTGCTGTCCGGCTGTCCGTGTGATGATGGGTAGTGTGGTGTCCATCGTCGTGGCTCCTCCGGCAGAGATGGGGGCAAGGTTTCCGAACCATCGTACCAGCAACGGGGCGGCTAGCAGTGTCAGAATCTCCCGGCTGATATTGGCAAGCAGGGCGATGGTGCCCAGCTCGGCTCCCTTGTATTCGGTAATGAAGATGCTGGAGAGCGAGTAATAGCCGAATCCCGAGCCTACGGCCAGACAGTCCGTTATAGAACGGTGTGTCAGAATCAGACTGACGGCTGCCGAACCAGCCAGTGTTCCCAGTATCGTCATGATGGGCAGGAATACCAGTCGCGGATTGAGTGAACGGAAGTTCTTCAGGGTCTGCGGGTCGTTGCCTACGCTCAACCCTACACTGAACATCAGCGCGCAAAGCGCGTAGTAGCTGATATTGGTTTCTGCAATATCAAAAGGCAGCAGATGGCACACACCACAAATCGTACCCAATACGAAAAAAGCCCACAATGATAAGACTTCCTTTCATGCCCTGCCTCCTTTCCTTTTATACAAGGCTCTCCAGAGTGCCCAAGCAGCGATAACACTTCCCAAGGTCCCTCCCAGGGTGAGGACAACGGCTTCATATCCGATGGTATGGAGTCCTCTGATAATCTCTTCGTTACTTCCTACCTCAATACCGAGGATAAACAGTAGCAGCCAGATAAGCAGGGTGATGATTGGATGAATCTTCTTTAAGTCCCGTTTCCGTAAGAGGTAGCCCAGCAGCATTCCTGTGAGCATTAGTCCGATGATTGTAAACATTGTCTGTATGGATTTTGTGAATAGATGGAAAGCTGTCTTACCTCAAAGCGCCTCCTGTTTAAAGAGGGGAAGGCGCTTCTGAGGTTTGACAATTGCAAAATTACTTCATTTCCAAATATCTTTGGTTCTCTTTCACTCCTTTTTCTTGTGCAGGGCATAAGCGGAATGAGAATTCCATCTTACGGGCAGGAATCAGGTATGGTTGATGCGGGTAGGCTCCCCAACTGGTATCTCCACCCACACCCATCTGCTTGAAGTCTATGTTCCAAGTCACCATATCTTTGGGTTGGATGTCTGAGATATGGCGTTGTGACTTGCGTGTGCCGGGTTCATCCAAATCTTCTGTCGGGAAGAGGTAGGCACTGCCGCTGATTGTGGGTGCACCGATAACCATCAGGCCATTGCCTTTCAAATCGGTGAGGCTCATCCAACGTACATCGGTCTTGTTGCCGTTTTCTTGTGGACGGTCGTAGGCGAAGTACTGTTCGGCTACGCTACCTTTGTACAGACCCACGAAGGAAGAACCGTTGCGGTCGCAATAGTTCTCGTGCGGACCTCGACCTAGCCATGCCATTTGGTCGTATTGCTTGTTCAGGGTGATGCTCACACCCATGCGGGGCATCAAAGGTAAAGTGTCGTTGGCAGGAATGAAAGTACAGTTCACATCGAGGCTGCCTCTCGGTGAGAAGCGGTAGCGGACAATGAATTCCGAACCGGCAACTTCTTCGGGCAGACGGTAGTGTGACACTACTTCATAGCCATCTTTGTCGAGCGCTGTTTTCTCCAATGAGGTGAGTTTGGCGCCACGTCCGGCTTCACGCCACGGGCGCAGGGTCTTGTTCATGTCGTTGCCCATGTCATTGTCCGTCACCGGACGCCAGAAGTTGGGACGCAGTGCTTCCTTAATCATCTCTTCCTTGCCTTCCTTGAACGAGCAGAGTGCTCCGGTGGCTTTGTCGAATCCTACACTGACATTTCCGGCAGTGAGGACAAGTAGGGCTTCGCTGTCGCTTGCCGTCACGTTGCCTGAGGCAGCTTTGGGGGTAACAGCCTTATAGAAGGGAAGCTTCACTTGTTCGGCAGCCAATTGTGTACCGGCCTTCAGCAGACCCTCGTCGCGCTTCTGGCTGGCATAGAAATTCAGGTAATATTCTACTCCTTCGGTGGAATGTATGGTGGGGAACTGTGTCCGGAATACGCCTGTCTGTTGGGCGGGCAAATCTACATTATCTATGCGTCCTTGTGCCAATACTTCGCCGTTGCCTTCCAAACGCCAAGTGAAGTCAAAGTCATTCAGGTTGGTGAAGAAGAACTTGTTTCTAAGCTCTACCAATCCTTCGTGATAATCGAGCAATCTGAAAGCCATATTCTGGTACACCCGTTTCACTTCATGTATGTGGGGCTTCAATGTGCGGTCTGCGGCAATCAGGCCGTTCATGCAGAAGTTGGCCGAGCTTGGAGTGCCTTCGGGGGCAAGGTCGCCGCCGTAGGCCCAGTAGAACTTACCGTCGTCGGTCTTGTTGTAAAGACCTGGTCCACCCAGTCCCAGATGTGACCGCCTTGTAGAGAAGGGTACTTCTCGATGATGTCCCAGTAGTCTTGCAGATTGCCCACACTATTACCCATAGCATGAGCGTATTCGCAGAGGATGAGGGGCATGGTGGGCAGATAGAGAGCATGGTTTATCAACACGTCTATCTTCTTGTACATGGGGCAGAAGATGTCGGTGAAAGGACGGCTTTTTGCCAGAGTCCTCGGAGTGTACGGGGCGTTGGGAACGGTCGTGGGCATGAATCCAAGCATAGGTGGCTTGGAAGTTACAGCCTGAGCCGGTTTCGTTGCCCAATGACCAAATAATGACGCAGGGGTGGTTCTTGTCGCGTTCAAACATACGTTCTGTACGGTCGATGAAAGCCTTCTGCCATTCGGGTTGGTTGGCGAGGCATTGGTCGGGTTTGTAGCCCATGCCGTGGCTTTCGATGTTGGCCTCGTCCACTACATACATGCCGTAGATGTCGCACAGTTCATACCAGCGCGGGTCGTTGGGGTAGTGGGAGGTGCGCACGCTGTTGATGTTGTTTTGTTTCATCAGTTCCAGGTCGCGTATCATGGAGGCTTCGTCCACTACATGGCCGTGGTAAGGGTCGTGTTCGTGGCGGTTTACGCCCTTGATGTAGACGGGTTGCCCGTTGACGAGTAACTGTGCATGTTTGATTTCCGATTTGCGGAATCCGATGTTGCGGCAGATGTACTGTGTCTGGCCGTTGGCACGCAGTGTAATCATCATCTGGTATAGGTTGGGCTTTTCAGCACTCCACAGTAGGGGCGTTTCGATGTGTTTCAGGAAGTGCAGCTTGTTGTCTTTGGCGCGTTGGCGTTCAGTGTAGATGACTTTTCCCTCTTTGTCCGTCAGGCTCACTTCCACTTCGGCACCTTTTACCTTGGGCGTTTGAGTACGTTGGGAGTTTTGGGCATTGTCCAGTTCCACATAGAGGTGGAAGTCGGCGTCCTTATACTCGTTGTCGAGGTCGGTCACTACTTCAAAGTCGCGCACGTGGATGTTGGGACGGGCATAAAGGTACACATCACGTTGTATACCGGCAAAGCGCCAGTAATCCTGATCCTCTAAGTAGTAGCCGTCGCTGAACTTGAATACCTGCACGGCAATCTCGTTCTGTCCGGTTACTGCATAGGGGGTGATATCGAACTCACTGGGGGGTCTTGGAATCTTGCGAGTAACCCACCTTTTCACCGTTGACCCACACATAGAAAGCTGAGGCCACGCCTCCGAAGTGGAGGACGATTTGCTTGCCTTTCCAGTTGGCAGGGACGTTGAATGTGCGTTTGTAGGAACCTACGGGACTGTTTTCCACGGCAATGAGTGGCGGGTTGCGCTTGATGCCGTAGCCGGCACCTACATAGAAAGGATGGCCATAGCCTTCCATTTCCCAGTTGGCAGGCACTTTGATGTTGCCCCATCCGCTTACATCGTGGCCTTTTTCAAAGAAGTCCATCGGGCGCTGGTCCGAACGGGGAACAAACTGAAACTTCCAGGTACCGTTCAACGACTGAAAATATTCCGATTGACTCTTGTCGTTCTTCACTGCTTTCTCTTTGGTGGTGTAGGCCATGAAGGTGGCGGCAGAAGGCAGACGGTTGATGTGCAACACATCAAAGTTTTCCCAATCGTTGTCCGAGTGAGGATATTTGTCGGTTCTTACGGCGGTTTCCGCTTTCTTGGTGTCGCCCGTCTTGTTCATGGGTGTACCGTCGTACTGTGCAAATGCGCATAACGGTAGCATCAGTGCGAGGGTGCAGATTGAATGTATCTTATTCATATTCGTATGCTTTTAATGATGTATAATCGTTTGTCTTTTCAGACTTTTGAGAGTTGTTTTGCGTGAGAGTTACTCATCGAGCAGCATCTTGATGATACATGCCGAACTCCAGCCGAAGTTAGGCGAATTGAGCGCTTCGCCGGTCAGCGGGTTGTAGTTCTCGTGGATAGGGCCGTCGGTGGTGAGTCCTTGGGCGTTGTTGATGAACTTCTCAGTCAGTATGTCGGCTTCCCGGTCGAAACCATAGTTGCGCAGGCCGGTGATACCGAAGTACACTTGGTCTACCCAGACCGGGCCGCGCCAGTAGCCGCGCACGGGACGCAGGCGAGGATGGCTGATGTCCAAGGTACCCAATGGAAGGGTGGAGTTGAACTTCTGCGGGTCCATCATCTTCTGCATCACCTGTTTGGCCTGTTCGGGAGTGGCGATGCCTGCCCAGAGTGGCAGCCAGCATTCGGCACCCATCACTTTGATGTGCTCGCCGGTATCGATACGGGTGTCGTAGAAGAATCCGGTTTCCTTGTCCCACATCTTTGTCTGTACGAACTCCTTGATGACTTTGGCTTCGGCATTAAGCTGTGCCGCCAGTTCGGGCTTGTTCAGGAGGGTTGCCATTTCGGCGAGGATGGTCTTGTCTACGTAGAGGAACGAGTTCAGGCAGATGTTCTCCTGGTTCATGGACCATGCCTTCTCGCTGTTTTTCTGCATCACGGCATCGTCAAAGCGTACGCCGTTGTCCATGCCGCTTTCCCAACAGGCAGCAATGAGAGTGCCGTCGGTGGAACCGTATTCGCAGATGCCGTTGTGATTGTGGTCGCGCTCGGCATACCACCACTGATGGAACTTATAGAGCTTGTCGAACATTGTTTCGAGGAATTTCTTGTCGCCGGTAGCTTTATACACGTTCATGGCTCCCCAGGCGGCTACGGGCGGTTTGGCATCGCGCCAGTTATTGTATTTCTTGTTGTAGCTGATGAAGTCGGGTACCATGCCGTTGTCGGCTTGATAGTCGAAGAGGGTAATCATTTCGCTTTTGGCTATCTCCTCGTTGAAATGTACGTTGCCCGAAGCAATCTTCCAGGAGTCCCACGACCAGATGCCGTTGATGAATCCGTTGTACGACGGGTTGCTGCCGCCATGCAGGATGTCACCGGCAGGGGTGCGGTAGTTGCTGTTCAGGGTCATCATTGCTTTTACGAGTACCTTGCGGTATTTGTTGTCCTTGAGGTACTTGCTGTTTCCGCTCAGCAACGAAGCGATTTGTGCGTTCCATTGCTGTTCGTTTAGTTCAAAGCAATTGTCTATATTCAGCGTTGCTATGGCAGCCAGTTCTTTGGCTGTGTCTTCACCGCGCAGCGTCAGGGTTTGAGTCATCTCCGACTGATAAGTCTTGCCGGGTTCCAGGGTCATTTCACTTTTTTACCGTGACGTGCAGGCTATCGCTCCCACAGCCTGAATCTTGTCTGCTGTGAGGAATCGGATTACCGTGTTCGTGGAATCTTTGGGGCGGATGAAAGAGAGACCTTTATCTATGCTGCTTACGACAGAGGTAGGCTCGTATACGCCTCCGTTCCAGTCGAAGCTGACCTTTACCTGGTTTTGGCTTCATATTCTTCACGATTGAACGTATGGCTACGGAACGTGAGGTGAGGTAGCACAATTCGGTAGTGAAGTTTAAGTTCTCATCGTTGTATTCCTGTATCAGTTTGCCGGGGAGGTATCGGGTGGTCTGTACATTGTACACCATCCTATACTGTTCGCCGTTCACCCACAGCGTAGGTTCGGCGAGTCCGGCAGCTATCCATCCGCGTCCGGTCATGACCATAGGTCCCATGAAAGCACCGGCATGGCGACGGTTTTCGTTGTCGGGCAGTGAGTATGCCATCCAAGCACCTTTGTCGGCAAAGACGTAGGCATCCCAGTCTACGGCTCCGGCGGGAGTGTTCTTTATGTTGATAAGATTACAGAAGTCCGCTTGCTTGGATAAAAGCGGTTCTGAAGAAGTGGGAGCTTTGACGCACGAGGCCAGTATGCAGGCAACGATGCCAGTCAAAGCGATGATTTTTATTTGGATGTCTCATGGTAAATTAAGTATATGATGAAATGAAGTCTTGAAACAGAGAGTTCTATTAAAAGCAATCTCTATCGGATGGGATCCCGTTTCCGGCATTTCGCTTCCGATAGAGACTGAGTTGTAGGGTTATCGGTTATTTTGTGTAACCTTCGTTTTGCACCCAATCAGGATTCATCAGGAATTCTTTGTGAGGGATAGCGAGTCTGATATGCTTGGTCGATATTGAAATTGCTTGCGAAAGGCTTTTCATGACTCTTAAGTGCGTCTTCCACAATGCCCCAACGGATGAGATCATACCAGCGTGAGCCTTCGAGGCCAGTTCGCAAGGACGTTCCACATCCTGCAGGTGCTTCAGCACTTGTTCTTTAGCTTAGGGTGTCGGACAGTGGCGTTACGTGTACACGGTCACGTACTTTGTTGATGTATTGATGGCTTCTTAGAGTTTCCTTCATCGTTCAGACACTTCGGCATAGAGTCAACAGGATGTCCGCATAGCGGATGAGGGGGATGTTGAAACCGGAATAATCCCAGTAATCACCCAATGACTTGTCGTAAGTCACATATTTGCGCCAGTAGATATTGTCTTCTTGGTGGTAATCACTGAATCCTTTGCCGTCTTCGTAATAGAACGGACGGGATTTGGGATCGTCGAAAATGATAGTCTCATACAATCGGTCGCTGTATTCCCCATCTTCGGTGAGGTCTTTCTTCAGTGTATTGAATAACCATTTGGACGGATATGCTTCCTCGTATGCGCCACAGCCACTGTCGGGACCCAAGTGCAAGGTAAAGAGATTGTATTCGTAGTGCCCGCCTTCCAGACTTCCGGTGAACTGTACTTCAAGGATGGATTCCTTATTGTTCTCGTGTAGTCCGTTGAAGTTGTCGCCATAGTTCTCCATCAGTTCATATCTGTGACTGTCAATGACTTTCCAGAATTCTGTTTTGGCTTTGGCCTTTTCGCCGATGAACATATAGTATTTGCCTAAGAGTGCTGCGGCAGTATATTTAGTGACGCGTCCGGCCATGTTTGTATTCCATTTTTCGGGAAGGTTGGCTTGACATTCACTCAGTTCTGTCTCGATGAAAGTCTTCAGTCTGCCGGCTTCTACCTGAGGAGGATAGAATTCCTCTTCGGTACCTTCGAGTTCGTGCTCGAACATTGGTAGTCTTTCACCGAAGTTGATGAAGAGACGGTAGTAGTAGAAGGCTCTCAGAAAACGTGCCTCGGCAATACTGGTCGCTTTGGTCTGCTTGATGCCTTCGTCATCGTTGTCGGGCACATTGGGAATGTTGTCCAGACACTGGTTGCAATAGTTGATACTGGTATAGAGGTTGGTCCATTCATCGTTGGGCACGTAGTTGGTCGATTCGTTGTTGTACATGGCCAGTTCCATCCAGGCGGTCACGTCGGGGCGGTAGTCCAGCTCGTCGCTGCGGTAGTTGTCTATCACAATGTAGCGTTCGAAAGGTTGCGCCCATTCGATGGTAGGCTGTAGTCCAGCGTAGGCTGCGGTAAGTCCTTTGAGGATGTCGGATTCGCTCTTCCAGAAGTTTTCGGGGTCCAGTGAGTTGGGGTTTCTGTCTTCATCCAGGAAATTTCCGGTACATGAAGAGAGTGCCAGGCCTCCTAATGACTGAGGCGCACAATAATATATTCTTTAATTCATAATCATCTTTTTAAAGTTTGGTTCAATTAAAATCCGAATTTAATACCGGCCATGAAAGTGCGGCATAGAGGTGATGAAGCATAGTCGTAACCCATGCGGTCAATACCACCGTTGGTAGAGGGGTCATAGCCACTGTAACCGGTGATGGTAAAGATGCGTGTACCACCTACATAGAAACGGAGGTTGCTGATGCCCAACTTACCACAAACTGTAGCAGGCAGGTTGTAGCCCAGTTGCAAGTTGTTCAGGCGGAAGAAGTCGCCTCGTTCGATGAAACGGTCGGAAGTGCGAGCATTCTTGTTCGGGTCGCCGTATACGGCACGTGGAATGTTGGTGTTGGGGTTCTCCGGAGTCCATGCTTTCAGTGCGTTTCTGCCATAGTTGAACTTGGTATCCATACGTTCCAATTGATATTTGGTATAGTTGTAACGGTCTACACCGAGGTCACCGTAGAAGTTGGCTACCAAATCGAAGTTTTTGTAATTCAGTGTTACGTTGAAGCCGATAGAGGCCTTGGGGCAACCGTTGCCCAGAAGCTTCTTGTCATCGCTGTCCAGCATGCCGTCACCGTTTTGGTCTACGAAGCGGAGGTCACCGGGTTCTGCGTTGGGCTGCATGGGAATCCAGTTGCCTTTGCTGTCCTTGCGTCCGTGTGATTCTTTCCAAAGTTTGGCTTCTGCTTCATTTTGGATGATGCCTGCGGTTTCGTAAGCCCAGAATTCACCGAAGTAACCACCCACGTAGGTACGTGAAGCACCATATTCGTACATATAGTTGGGGTCTGCCATTGATTTCAGTTTACTCTTGAAGTGGCTCAGGTTGAAGTCAAGGTCATACTTGAAGTCCTTACCTGCATTACCGTGGTAAATCAGTTGCATTTCCATACCGGTGGTGCGCAGTTCACCGTCGTTCACCGTCAGTGCACCGTAACCGGTAGACAGACTGATGTTCTTTTCGGAAAGCATGTCCTTGGTGTCCTTGATGTAACCTTCAATCGAGAATTCCAGTTTGTTGTTCCATAGGCTCATGTCCACACCGATGTTTTTGTAGAAGGTAGTTTCCCACTTGATGTTCCTTGAGGGGAGGCTACGTACTGCATATCCCTGGTTTACGACTTTGCCGTCGAAGGGGTAGTTGATGTTGTCGGCGTTGGAGTCCAATTTGGGAATGTAGAGATAGAGAGGTACCGATTGGTTACCGAGGGCGCCGTAGCTCATACGCAATTTGAAGGAGCTGACTGTTTCTTTCATATCTTCCCAGAAAGGTTCGTTGGCAATGTTCCAGCCTACTGATACAGAGGGGAAGAACCCCCACTGGTTACCGTCGGCAAAACGTGAAGAACCGTCATAGCGGAACGAGGCCATTAACATGTAGCGCATTTTCCAACTATAGTTCACACGGCCAAATACGGAACGCAAGCCGCTACGGGTCTTTTCACCTTGCACACCATAGTCTTTGCGTGCCTGGCCCAGAATGCCCATGTCGTTGTTCTCGAATTCGGAACCCGATGCACCCAATAGGTCGTAAGTGCTTTCTTCTTGTGAAGCTCCCAGCAGGAAGGCGAAGTCGTGACTGTCTTTGATGGTGAAGTTGTAGTTGGCAGTCAGTTCCAGCAGGTCGTTGACGCTTCTGGTGCGGGTCTGTGATAGTGAGGCGCTTTCGTTCCACTTCATGGCACCCAGTTCGTAAGTAGGTTTGAATACGCGGGTTTCGCGGAAAAGGAGGCTACGGCTTGCTTGTGCCTTGATTACCAGTCCCTTGATGGGCTCATATTGCAGATAGCCCGATCCTTTGATGTAATCTGTGGCGCGGGTGTTCTCAATCAGGTTATTATAACCTACCATGTTGGCAGCATCGCTCATGTTCATGCCGGGGATGGCACCACCGTATCCGCCGTCACAATTCTCGTCATACAGACGTGCGATAGGTTCCATGTTGGTCACTTGGTATATGCCGGGAAAACCTGAGTTGGCTTCCATTTCCGATTCCCAACGGCTGTAGTTTACTGATTCGCCCACTTTGAACTTGCCGCGTTTCATGTCTGAGTTTAAGCGGAAGCCATATTTCTCGTCACCCGTGCCGGTCACGATGGCTTCGTTTTTTGAATAGAATACGGACAAAGCTACGTTGGCATTCTCACTGCCACTAGTGTACCCCACATTGTATTTCTGTGTGAAGCCGTTGCGGTAGTATTCGTCCTGCCAATCGGTGTCGCCAAACTGTGTGGGGTCTTGCTCATAAGCCGCAATGTAAGCAGGCCAGTTTTTGGGGTTTTGACCGGCGTTTGTACGGGCCATCTTTGCCATGTGGATAAATTCTTCGGCATTGCAGACATCCAGTTTCTTGGCTATCTGATCCACTCCCCAATAAGCTGAGAACGTGATTTTGGGTTTGGATTTGGTACCACGGTAAGTCTCAATCAGGATAACGCCTGCGGCGGCGCGTGCTCCGTAAATAGCGGCGGTGGCAGCGTCTTTCAATACAGACATTGACTTGATGTCTTCGGGGTTCAGAAAACTCATATCACCCGGAACGCCATCGATAATTACCAACGGAGAGTTGTCTGTTCCATAAGTGGTTACACCGCGCACCTGCAGGCTGGGAGTGGAGCCGGCGGCACCGCTACCAAAGTTAACTATCAAACCGGGAGCCATACCCTGCAGGGCAGTTTCGGCATTAGCGGTAGGTATGTTGTTTAGTTTATCGCCCGATACGGAACTTACCGAACCGGAAACATCCGAGTTTCATTTTGTGTGCCATAACCGATAACGACTACTTCGTCCAGTAGTTCGGTGTCTTCTTTCAGCACCACTTTCAATTCCTTGCGACCATTGAGGGCGATTTCTTGTGGAGCATAGCCCACGTAAGAGATAATAATAGTGGCTTTTGGGGAAACGCTGAGGGTAAAGTTACCGTCGATGTCAGTGATTACTCCATTTGTTGTTCCTTTCTCTAATACACTGGCTCCGATGACAGATTCACCGGAAACATCGGTTACGGTACCGTTCAGCTGAATGTTCTGTGCCAATGCGCCCATAGGCAGCATAAAAGCAAAGAAGAGAAGTAGCTGAATGACTCTTTCTTTGTAGTAGTTACTTTTACTCATTTGAATAAGTTTTTTAAGGTTAATACTATTGGTTTTTCACAATGCTAAATTAAGCTTCATAAACAGGAATTGCTAATGAATGTTATCTACAAGCAGACTACAAGAGAGGGATATTCTTTGTTTTATTATCTACAAATAGTTTTGTAAGTATTTGATAAATAGGAGTAAATGAGATATTCTATATCTACAAAACTATATCCACATAAACTTTTCCCGATTTACATTAATTATTGAGTTGCGCAAGTAAACGGTGATTAGATGAAGAAGGAAACCAACTCTTTTAGAAATATCAAGCAACTCAAGTTTCGCAAGTCTTTTATAATCATTGATAAACAGTAGTATCTCAACTCTCCTCC